>Ga0302324_100001875_pt1 | contig 49949 bp, 40 predicted proteins | sample Palsa_T0_1_FD_201949 | JGI IMG/M metagenome (GOLD analysis project Ga0302324, IMG submission 201949) | Peat permafrost microbial communities from Stordalen Mire near Abisko, Sweden - Palsa_T0_1 | ecosystem: Environmental > Terrestrial > Soil > Palsa > Peat permafrost | place: Sweden: Abisko...
TCGACTGACTGTAAGCGGGGGCGATGGGGAGAAATGCTTTGCTTTCCGCTCCAAGCCCTTGTAACCTAACAATTTGCTAGTACGCCTCTAATGTCGAGCAGGCTACTAGCAAAAACTAGAGCCGCATGCTGGTTGAATTTGAGCTGATTCAAAAAGCCCAGGAGGGCGATGATGCTGCTTTTAACCAGGTAGTGGTTGCATACAGGAAGAGGATCTTAGGTACGATCGCGCGGCTGATCGGCCGGCCGGAAGATGTGGAGGACGTAGCGCAGGAGGTTTTCCTGCGCCTCTATTATTCGCTCGATCAGCTTCGGACGCCCGAGGTATTCGAGCCCTGGCTGTACCGGCTGACGGTGAACGCTTCGTATGATTATCTGCGAAAGCAATGCCGGCGGAATGAAGCTCGGATGTCGGATTTGACCGAGCAGCAGGTGATGATGGCGGACGCAGCTGCCGGGGGCAAGGCTTCGGGCGAATATGAGCGTCAAAAGCAGGTCAAGGAGTTGGTGGATTCGCTGTTGCAGTCGGTTTCCGAGCAGGATCGAATTCTTTTGACGCTGAAAGAAGTAGAAGGATTATCGTTGAAAGAGCTTGAAAAGATTTACTCAGTGAATGAGAATGCTCTCAAGGTTAGGCTCTTCCGGGCGAGGCAAAGGGTGCTCAACGCGTATCAGGCTTCGCGGCGGCCCAAGGGTGGCAAGACCGGAGAGCAGCAGAGCGGTAATCCGAAGAGTATAGAATAGTCGAGGGTAATTGAGGAGGCGCCGAGACGCGCATGGATCACGTTAATGTCGATCTAGGGAATAGCGAACTGGATCATTTGTTCGAGCGCTACCGAACAGCCTTGCCGGATCCAGAGGCAAGCGCTAACTTCATGCCCGAGTTGTGGCGCAAGATCGAAGCCCGGCAGTTCTTTCTGGTTCGTATGAAGAAGCTGACTCAGGTCTTCGTCGCCGCCGCCGCCGCAATCTGCCTGCTGCTGGGAATCATTCTTCAGGCGCCGATTTCAACCGACACGCAGACGGTGCGCGGCAATTATGTTGACGTGCTGGCGGACGCCAATCCGGCCGAGAATCTCGCTGCTCTAGGCATTCGGGTCGATTACACCGAACCGAACGGAAAATGACGCGCAAGAATCTACCGATCGCTCTGTACTTGCTGCTTGTGTTTGGCAGCGGAGCGGTGGTGGGTGCGCTTGGCTATCGGACCTACAATCCACCGACGGCCCGCAGCGGAAGCGCTCCGCCTCCCTCGCCGAGCGAATTCCGGCGGCAGTATATGGAGGAGAGCAAAGCGCGGTTAAGCCTTACGGACGACCAGGTGGAGAAGATGGGCGCCATTCTCGATCAGACGGACGCGCGTTTTCGCGAAATCCGCGAACACGACAACCAACTGATACGGCAGATTCGGGAAGAGCATTTCGAGCGGGTCCGGGGGATTTTGACCGCCGAGCAGATTCCGAAATACGAGAAGCTGCACGCGGAGCGCGAGGCTAGGAGCAAACAGCAGGAGCAGCACAAGCGTTAGGGGACCGCTCCCTCGGCCCTTGAATAGGGCACACGGTCGCGGCTCGGTTAGGTCGCGGTTCGGTAGGTGGTGGTGCTTAGCGCGCGGGGACGGGCTGCTTGGCGGCGATTTTCTTGCCCTTGGCGTCCTTCATATCCTTGGACTTCTGCATCATCTTTTGGAAGCGGTCCACTCGGCCTTCGGTGTCCACCAGTTTTTGGCGACCAGTGAAGAACGGGTGACAGCTCGAGCAGATTTCCACGCGGATATCGCCTTTGTGGGTGGATCGAGTCTTGAAGGTGCTCCCGCAGGCACAGATCACATTGATTTCTTCGTAGGCGGGGTGAATAGCGGCTTTCATTGGAGCGAATCCTTTCGAAACTTCAGTGTAGCGCACCCGTCAAGGGGGGCACCATTCCTTGACGCGCACCACGCATTCGCTGTGCGTACCAATACAAACCCCCGCACAGCCATGGTAGGCCATGCGGGGGTGCGTAGCCCTAGGTTAATCCCAGGTGTTACTTTTAAGTTCGCGCAGGGAAGCGGCCGGTCCACAGGAGCAGCGGCTTCGTCACTGAACGAAACCTGAACATTAATAGGTCGACTTTAACAGTCGGCCACCTCGCGCGTGGAATTAAAACTAAAGCTAGAGTTGCAGTCGCTACATATACCCATGTTAGACTGGACCACCTCCTTTCTCAGTGATGCCCTCATCATAAGACCAGATATCGCGGTCTGTCAAACACTTTCTCAGGCTATACGACATATGGTGGGAGCCGAAGGTCACAACTACAATTGGTGGAAGGGGCAGTGCGGGATTCAGGAAGGTGGGAGTACAATAGCCACTGATGTCGAGCGTGGCTCAGTTGCAGCTTGACCCAAACCAGGAAAAACCCGCAGCTCCCTACGCGTGGCGCTCGCTGACCGCCTTCCTGGTCTCAGGGATACTGATGTCATTCCTGGGGGCGATTCTTCCGGCCTGGGGCTATCACCTGCGATCGGGTTTCGCGGAAGTCGGCGGCTACTTCCTGAGCTTGGCCGTGGGGCTGCTGTTGTCGGTGGCCGCCGCGCATTTCCTGCTGCCCAGCCGCGGTTTGAAGTTTCTGCTGATCACGGCCAGCGTGCTGGGGTGCGGAGCTTTCCTGTTCCTGGCGGTTTCGTCGCCACCGGCGCCCGCCACGTGGCGACTACTGGGCGTTCTAGGGATCGGCTTCAGCGCGGGATTGCTGAACGCGGCGGTGTTTCATGCCATCTCGCCAATCTACCAGCGGGATCGGGCGGCGACGGTGAACCTGGCTGGGTTGCTGTTCGGTACCGGCAGTCTGCTGACCGCGCTGCTGGTGGCCGGAACGTATTACGTGTACACTGTGCCGAGCATTCTGATTCTGTTCGCTGCGCTCCCCGGCCTGTATGCGGTGGCGTGCTCGAACGCGAACTTCTCCGGGCAGTCCACGATTCAAACGCTTCCGCTGACGCAGGTGCTGCGCGATTTCCAGAATCCGGGCGCGGTGCTGTTCAGCCTGCTGCTGTTCTTTCAATTTGGAAACGAGTGGTCCATCGCAGGCTGGCTGCCGCTATTTCTGATCCGCAGGCTGGGGATCAGCCCGGCGGACTCGCTGCTGCTGCTGGCCCTGTATTGGGCGGCGCTGCTGGTGGGCCGCCTGGTAGCGCAACTCATCCTGAAGCGCGCCAACCGCCCATTGCTGCTGCTGGGGTCGATTGTGTCGGCGCTGATGGGGACCGTCGTGCTGTCGTCCACGAACAATCTATTCGGCGCGATCATGGGCGTGCTGTTCGTGGGCGCCGGTTATGCCTCCATCTATCCGCTGGTGGTGGAAAAGATCGCGCACCGTTTCCCGTACTATCATCCCGGCTTTTATAACGGGCTGTTCTCGCTGGCGATGACGGGAGGTTTTCTTGCGCCCTGGCTGCTAGGCTACTTCGCCGAAGCGTGGGGCATTCAAGCGGTGATGATTCTTCCGATGTTCGGCACCTGCATGGTTTTCGTGTTGGTGCTGTTGATCATGCTGGAGTCGAAATTGAGCAGCCTGAGCGAAATCACGAGAGCCGGATCGTGAAGACCGGGCTGGCGCTGCTGGCATTGAGCTGTTTCGTCCTGCTCGCCGCGGATACCGAGCCACGCTGGGTTGTGTTGAATCGTGCGGCCGGTGAGGCGGCTAAAGCGAAGGATCATGCCGTGCTGCGCGAGACTTTGCGGAAGTTGAAGCCGCTAATGCCGGGGAATCCTAGCGTCGTTTACAACCTGGCGGCGTCGGACGCCGTGTTGGGAGACACCGAGGCTGCGCTAATTGGACTGCGAAATCTCGCCGGCATGGATCTGGTTTACGATTTCACAGCCGACGCGGATTTCTCGTCGCTTCGTGGGTCGAGCGAATTTGCCGCCATCGTCAAGCAAATTGACGAGAACAAGAGGCCAGTGAGCCATTCCAGCCCGGCCTTCACGCTAAGGGAGCGCGATCTGATTCCGGAGGACATCGCCTACGACGCCAAAACACGGCGCTTCTTTGTGAGCAGCGTCCGAAAATCGAAGATCATTGCTATCGGCGCGGCGATCGAGGGCGGGGCGAACGAAACGGACTTCGCAAAGGCCGACTGGCCGGTGCTCGCGCTACGAGTGGACTCGACACGCCGGATCCTTTGGGCCGCCACTGGCTGGTTGCCGCAGTGCGAGCGCTGCAAGGATGCCGACAAAGACAAAACGGCGCTGCTCGCGTTCGATTTGGATTCGGGCGCGCTGAAGCAGCGGGTTGAGTCGCCTGTGAAAGGCCTGTTGGGCGACATGACCGTCAGCCGCGCGGGCGAGATTTACGTGTCGGAAGGAATCAACGGAGCGCTCCTCCGGCTGCGGCTGGGAGCGAAGGAGCTGGAGCGGCTGGATGTTCCAGGCGAGTTCCCTTCCCCACAAACGCCGGCTCTTTCGGCCGACGAGAAGACGCTGTACGTGCCGGATTACTTACGCGGCATGGCGGCCATCACGCTCTCCACCGGCGCGGTTAGATGGCTGAAGCCAGCGGATGATATCGCTCTGAACGGCATCGACGGCTTGTATGTGTATCGCGATTCGTTTCTCGCGGTGCAGAATGGTACGACGCCGCCCCGCATAGTGCGGTTTTCCTTGGACCTTCGCAAACAAGAGGTTCTGGAGGCCAATGCGCCGGGCCTGGGCGAGCCGACGCACGGGACGATCGTCGGCAACACGTTTTACTTCCTCGCCAATACTGGGTGGGATCAATACGACGATGAGGGCAAGAAGAAGGCGGCGAGCAGCCCGGTGGAATCGAGCGTTAGGAAGATCGCTCTAAAATAGCAGTGAATGCGTGTACTTCTGGCGCTCGCTTTGGTTGTTCCATTGAGCGCGGCCGATCTGGGGTCGAGCCTCGACCAAATCATTGGCGCCGGCGCTCTGGCGCACGCGTTCGTGGGAGCGCAGTTGGTCGAGCTCAAAGGTGGGCAGGTGCTATACGCGCACAATTCCGAGCGGCTCTTCGTGCCCGCGTCGAACATGAAACTGTTCACCACGGCGCTGGCACTCACGCGGCTGGGAGCCGACTACCGGCTGACGACACGAATCGGCGCAAACTCTCCGATCGATGCGACAGGCAGGTTGCCCGGAGATCTCGAGCTCATCGGCGGCGGCGATCCGAGCCTTTCCGGCCGCGAGTACCCATACCACAGCCACGCCACGCAGGGCGCGGTCTATTCCTTCAGCGCCATCGAAGAGTTGGCGGATGAATTGATCGCGCTTGGGCTGAAGCGAATCGATGGCAACGTGGTGGGAGACGACAGCCGGTATGTTTGGGAGCCGCAGCCCGGCGGGTGGTCTTCCGATAGCGCCACGCGGGAATACGGCGCGCCGGTCAGTGCACTGGTCCTCGACGACAATACCTTCGCGCTGACGCTGCGGCCGGCCGCGAGGGCAGGGGGCTCGGCCCGCATCACACTCGCGCCGCCCTTTGAAAACTTCGCGATCGACAATCGTGTGGTGACGGGGGATCGTGGCGAGCGAAAGATCGAGTTCTATCGCAGCGCATCGGGCCGCGAGTTGCACGTCTGGGGCAGGCTTCCGGCCGGCGATCCAGGATTCACACAAGCGCTCGCGATCGGAGATCCAGCGCTCTACGCCGCTGAAGTTCTGCGGGATGCCCTGCTGCGAAGGGGCGTCGCGATACGAGGAGGGGCCGTCGCGAGGCATCGCTTCCCGGATGAGAGTACCGTGCCCAAAGCGAATATCGTGCTCGCGGAGCGTCGCTCCCCGCCGTTGCTCGATCTGCTGCAGGTGGTCGACAAAGTCAGCCAGAATCTGCATGCCGAGATACTTTTGCGCGAAGTTGCGGTGGCGTCGGGACACGCGGGCAGTGTTGCAGCCGGACTCGACGCAATGGACGAGTTCCTGGCCGGTATTGGCGTCACCAAGGCCGATCGCCAACTCACCGACGGGTCCGGGCTCTCGCGCGAGACGTTGGTGACGCCCCGGGCGGTCACCAGGCTGCTGGCGTATATGAACCAATCCAAATACCGGGAGCAGTGGCTCAACCTGTTGCCAATTGGGGGCGAGGATGGGACGCTGGGGCGGCGATTCGCGGAGCATCCGGAGGCCCGCAACATTCGCGCCAAGACGGGCACGCTGGATCATGTGCGGGCGTTATCGGGCTATGCCGACACTCCTGGGCACGGGCGCGTGGCGTTTTCGTTCCTGGTGAACAATTTCGAAGAGCCGGGCGCCGGGGTCACGGCGATTTTGGATCAACTCGCGCTGGCCTTGCTGCGGTAGCCCGCTGACCTCTCACGAGATTCTGGCATCTAATATTGGACCGCTTGCTCACGCGCGCGGTTCAGAAAGGAGTTTCCGAGGCGCGACCGTTGGGGAGCGATCTACGCGGACTTTCACAGGCGGACGCGCGTCCCGCGGAAGCACGGCGTTCCGCTCATGATGTCGGGGGCGACCTCGCCTTCTCGCGGCACCCCCTTCCTGCGCTAGAATTGTAAAAACGCCCTGCGGGAGCTGATGAAAATGCCTATTTACGAATATATCTGTGACGATTGCGGAACTAAATTCGAGAAGCTGGTGCGTAATGGAGATGGCGTGGCCTGCCCGGGCTGCGGCGAATCGCATTTGAGCCCAACGCTTTCCAGGTTCGCGGCCCATTCGTCCAGCGGGAAGGCGTCCAGCGGGAAGGCGGCCAGTGGGAAGGGCCAGGCTGCCGAGTTCCCCACGTGCGCCGGAGGAATGTGTCAGACACCGGAGATTTGCGGAAGGAATTGACCGCCTGATTGATCAGCCTGATTGACCAGGATGGCTCGCTCCGGGTGCGCCTTCGGTTGACTTCCGCTGATGGCTCCGTTATAGTGCTGAAGTACTGATGTATCAACGGCTTGTCGCCTGATCGGGGGCCTGTGGGGGAATGCCTCGAGTCGCATCACCCTGTCGTTTTGAATTCTCTTAGGACTTGGTCGCCTATGCCGTCGTAGTAGCATGAATCGGGAGTTTGGCCATGGCCAGCAGAGCAGATGAGCAAAATCTAAACCCGCCCGTACCGGAAGAGCCGGATTACGAGCAGCTCATCGACGATTACACTCACTTCGCTCCGCCCCATGATGGTGAGCTCCTGCAAGGCCGGGTCGTAAAACTCCACCAGACCGACGTCATCGTCGATTTCGGCTACAAATCCGAAGGCTTAGTTCCGATCGAGCAGTTCGCGCAGGCGGATGGAAGCATTACGATTCAGGCGGGCGACCTGATTGATGTGATGGTGGACCGGCAAGGAGTGCAACCGGAAGGTTACATTCTTTTATCGCACCAGAAAGCCAGCCGCCTGCGGTCCTGGGAAAATCTGGAGAAAGCCCATAATGACGGGCTGGTGGTTTCCGGCCGCGTGACGGGCCGCATCAAAGGCGGGCTGTCAGTGGACGTGGGCGTGCCCGCGTTCATGCCGGGATCGCAGATCGACGTGCGCCCGACCCACAATCTGGATTCGCTGCTCGGCCAGGACATTCCCGTCAAGATCGTCAAGCTGAACCGCCGCCGCGGCAACGTGGTGGTGTCGCGCAAGATGGCGCTGGAGGAAGAGCAGCACACGCGTAAGAGCGCGGCGCTGCAGGTGCTGGAAGAAGGCAGCGTGGTTACCGGGATCGTCAAGAACCTGACCGATTATGGCGCCTTCGTCGATCTGGGCGGAATCGACGGGCTGCTGCACGTCAGCGACATGTCGTATGGGCGCGTGACGCATCCATCGGAAGTGGTCACGGCCGGCGACCAGATCACCGTCAAGGTGCTGAAGTTCGATCGCGACAAAGAACGCATTTCCCTCGGTCTGCGGCAAATGGCGCCCGATCCGTGGGAGACGATTCAGGAGCGCTATCCCAGCGGATCGCGCGTGATCGGCCGCGTGGTCAGCGTGACGGATTATGGCGCATTCGTGGAACTGGAGGCGGGCGTGGAGGGCCTGATTCACATTTCCGAGATGACCTGGAGCCGCCGGATGAAGCATCCGAGCAAAGTGGTGAAGGTGGGCGATCAGGTGGAGTCGGTGGTGCTGGACGTCAAGCCCAAGGACCGCCGCGTTTCACTTGGCATCAAGCAGCTTGAGGCCGATCCTTGGACCACCGTGGCCGACCGCTATTCGCCTGGTTCGGTGGTGGAAGGGCGCGTGCGCAAGCTGACCGATTTCGGCGCGTTCATCGAGATCGAGGAAGGCATCGATGGCCTGGTGCACATATCGGATCTTTCCTGGACCAAGCGCGTGAAACATCCTTCCGAGGCCGTAAAAAAGGGCCAGTTGGTGCAGGCCGTGATCTTGCAGATCGACGCGCCCAACCGCCGTTTGTCGCTGGGCGTGAAGCAGCTTCAGCCGGACGCGTGGGAGAGCTTCTTCCGCGCACATCAGGTGAACGACGTGGTGCGGGGACGGGTGTGCCGGGCCGCGAACTTCGGAGTGTTCGTGGAATTGGCTCCGGGCGTGGAAGGCTTGTGCCACCGCTCGGAAATTCCAGGCGCGTCCGAGCACCGGCATGACGAGTCGCCGCTCGCGATCGGCGAGGAAATGGATTTCAAGGTTGTACGGCTGAACGAGGCCGAGAAAAAGATCGGGCTGAGCATTCGCGCGCTAACCGACGATGAGGAGAGAACCAGGCTCGAGGATTATCAGCGCCAAGCCGCCGCTGCCACGATGACGATCGAAGAAGTAATGAACATCAGAGTGAAGGGTGAAGGCCGGTAGACCCGGACCTTAAGAGGAGAGAAAGCACACATGACGAAGGCTGAGTTGATCGAGGAAGTCTCCCGGGTTGTGGAAATGACCCGCAAGGATTCCGAGGTAATCGTGGAAGCCATCTTCGACAGCATCGTTCGGTCCCTGCGCTCCGGGGATAAGATCGAAATCCGGGGATTCGGCAGTTTTCGCACGCGGCAGCGGCAGCCCCGCGTGGGACGTAACCCGAAGACGGGGACTCGCGTGGAAGTGCCTTCCAAGCGCATTCCCTACTTCAAGCCGAGCAAGGAACTGAAGGACCTGGTGAATACATCCGGCAACGACGGCCAGCCGCCGGCGGCGCCCGCGCCTCCCGCTCCCGGCGGGGAACCCTCACACAGCTAGCGCAAAAGTTCCGAGTTTATGGACCACCTATGGAGTCCGTGGCGCTACCAGTACGTTCAAAAAGAGAAGACTGGCAGCGGGTGCGTTTTCTGTCAGGCCGCGGCCTCCGGGCAGGATCAAGAAAATCTGGTGGTGTATCGGGGACGGAATAATTTCGTCATGCTGAATTTGTACCCTTACAGCACCGGCCATGTGATGGTGGTTCCCTACCAGCACGTCGACAATCTGCAAGACGCGACGCGGAAGACGCTGGAGGAGCTGATTTTGCTGGTGCGCGATGCGCAGCGGCATCTGGCGGAGATTTATCGCGCGCCGGGATTCAACCTGGGGATGAATTTGGGCGAAAGCGCGGGCGCAGGAATCGCCGAGCACATTCACATGCATGTGTTGCCGCGCTGGCCGGGGGACACGAACTTCATGACCACGGTCTCGGAGACGCGCGTGTTGCCGGAAGATTTGTCGAGCACGTGGCGGAAGCTGAACGCGGCGTTCGCGCAAGGCGAATAGTATTAGAATCGTTCAATATCTCCATGGCCGTTGCTCCTGGAACGCAGTTAGGACCGTACGACATTCTTGCGCCCATCGGGGCCGGCGGCATGGGGGATGTCTTTCGCGCCCGCGATACGCGGCTGGACCGGCTGGTCGCGATTAAGATCTCGCATGAAAATTTCTCGGAGCGGGTGGAGTATGAAGCTCGCGCGATCGCCGCGCTGAACCATCCCAATATCTGCCAGATTTACGACGTGGGCCCGAACTATCTGGTGATGGAGTACATCGAGGGCGAGTCGCCCAAAGGGCCGATGCCTCTCGACAACGCTCTGGGAATTGCGCGTCAAATCGCCGACGCGCTGGATGCCGCGCATCAGAAGAACATAACTCACCGCGACCTGAAGCCAGGGAACATCAAGATCAAGCCGGATGGAACAGTGAAGGTGCTCGATTTCGGCTTGGCCAAAATGGGACAGGTCTCGGGCACTCCGAACGCGGATCCGGCCAGTTCGCCCACGCTGACCATTGGCATGACCGAAGGCATGATCATCGGCACCGCGGCTTATATGTCGCCCGAACAAGCGCGCGGCAAGAACGTCGACAAGCGCGCCGACATCTGGGCCTTCGGCGTAGTCCTCTATGAACTCATCACCGGTAAACGCGTGTTCACCGGAGACGACGTGAGCGAGGTCCTTGCTGCCGTGATTAAAGATGAGCCGAGCCTGGACGCAGCGCCGCCACGGGTGCGACGCTTGCTCGCGAGCTGCCTCGAAAAAGATCCGGTCAAGCGTCTGCGCGACATCGGCGATATTTGGAAACTACTCGATGACCCACGCGTGGAGCCAGCCGTGCCGCGCCGCGCGAAATGGCTGCCCTGGCTTGCCGCAGCTGTCTTCGCGATTGCCGCTGGGGCTATCGGGTGGATGGCGCGAACGTCGCAGCCAGCTTCCACGGCGCTGCCCAGCGTGGCACTGAGCATTGTTCCTCCAAGAGGCACCGAACTGATGAATCCAGGCGGGTCCATAGTCGAGAAGATGTCCCCCGATGGCACGGCGGTTCTTTTTCGCACCAGTGACAATGGTATTCATGTGCGCCGCTTGGACTCGCTCGAGACGGAGCGTGTGCCACGCTTTGACCTTGCGGGGTCGCCGTTCTGGGCCCCCGATTCCAAGTCCATCGCATTGTCGACTCTTAAGGGCCTGTTCAAGATGCACCTGCCGAGAGGCGCTCTGGAGCTAGTCACTCAAGATTTGACTGGTGCCGCGCGCGGAGGAACTTGGGGTGAGGACGGCACCATTCTCTGCACCGAGTTAGACTCATTACCGGGCGGGGTTGGTTTGTATGTGGTCTCCGCGGAAGGAGGCCACGCGACCCACGTGGAGGTGCAGGGCTTCAAGGATGGCCGGTATTATAATCCCGAATTTTTGCCAGGAGGGCGGGACTTTCTTTTTGCATTCTCTCCCAACGGGTCCGAAGGTACGCAAATCTATCTCGCCACGCTGCGCAACGGGAAAGCTGTAGATGCGAAATTCTTGTTTAACAACGACACGTCGGTGTCGTTTACTCCGGCGGGTGGCGGGCGCATCGTATTCGTCAGGGACAACAATCTGTATTCCCAAAAGCTCGACCTGAGCGCTCGGAAACTGGTGGGCGAACCTCAATTGGTCCAGGAGCATGTGGTGTCCGACCCCGGACCTCGCACCGCGAATTTCTCCGTTTCGCGTTCAGGCACACTAGCGTGGCGCAGCGGAACAGCCATCGTATCCCAATTGGTCGCGTTTGACCGCAAGGGGAATCGCATGGGAACGGCGGGACCGCCTGGTCCTATTGGCGTGGTCAATCTTTCGCCCGACGAGGTGCACTTTTTCGCCAGGGGTGAATCAGGCTCCTGGATTATGGAAACGGAAGGCTCCGGCCGGGTGAGCGTCGGTAACGGATCTATTGTCTTGGCCCTTTGGTCTCCGGACGGTTCTCGCCTCATTCTGCCTTTAGGGACAAGAGTGGTGGAAGCGTCGTTGGATGGTTCGCGCGTACTCCGCGAATTAGGCGATATTTCCGCCGGCGCCAGTCTAAGAATCTTGCTGCATGGCATTTCGGCGGACAGCCGCCGGATTTTGTATAGCAATGGACTCGCACTTTACCTCTTGTCCACCCCCGATAATCAAAGCAGCAAATTGGTAAACCAGCGAGTGGACAACGCCGCAATGTCCCCTGACGGGAGTTGGGTCGTTTACCATCCTTATACCGAGTCAGGGATTTATGTGCAACCGCTTTCCGGTAGAAGCTTACCCGGGCAAATCGCGAACGGCGGCAATTTTCCCGTGTGGAGAGCCGACGGTAAGGAGATTCTCTATTACGATTCAGGACACATTTGGTCGGTAGGTGTTCAACGCACTGGCGAACAATGGCGGTTCTCCACGCCAGAGCAGCTATTCTCCGTGGCGCAGCCAATGGGTATCCTCGGCGGTTCACGGCCGCTCGCGGTCAACCGCGACGGCTCGCGCATTTATTTTCTTCAATCCGCCGAGCAGCCCGACGCGGGTGTCATTCACGTTCGCACTGCGGCGATTCAATAGCCGGGGTTCACGGCCAAAAACTGTCACCTCTCGGGCAACGCGCGGCGGAAGTTCTTTGGATGTCCGCCGAAAGCAGCGCCGGACGCGGCAAGGCGGCTTCGCGCGCTGATAGCGTGGCCGCTGGGAACGATCCGCGCGTCCCCACCCGGGAAGCCCGATAGGCTGATCGTCGCCATCTCATTAAACGCCTCGGGGGTATTAAACTCGATGAGGACATCGCCGTTCGCCAAGCCGCTCGAGGGCACAGTGAAATTGACCTGATATAACCCGACAAATCCGGGAGCCAGTCCGGCGAACGAGATACTGGCCCGTGCCGGGGAATCCACTCCGTCGTTGAGGAGCACGGAGGTACCTGAGGCTTCATCGCTGACGCTCAACGGACTATCGGGAGCAGCCTCGCCATCGGCCAGCTGCGGGGTTACGGTTCCAAGACCATTCATGAACATGAGGACAGTCTCGCCGGGTACGGCAGGGCTGGCGTCCGTTACCACGGAGTAATCGGAGTGCAGGATGGCTCCCGCACCAATCCCGCTCTCGCCAAGCGTGTAAATCCCCGGCGCGGAGTTGTCGGCGTACACCGTTACCTTGTTGGACTTCGAGCCGTTCACCGCCACCTGGAACGTAGCAAAATACTCACCCGATATCTCGTAAGGAATTAAAGCGCTGATCTGGTTCTGGCTCACCAGATAGACCGGAGCCGCCCGCCCATTGACGAAAACCTGCACCCCGCCGAGCTTGGTGGGAACCGGGAGCACCGCGTCAACTTGGCTAGCTACGCCGAAGTTTCCGTACAGGCTCACCAGCTCACCGGGGGCGTACGCGTTTGTGATCGGGGTGTAATTGGCCGCGTTGGTAATCCCGATCGGATTAATCCACACCGTGGAAGTTGGTGTAATTGACGGAGCGTGAATACCGATGATGAGCGAGAACTCCTGGTTGGATCCAATCTGCATCAGCGCTGTTCCGTTGGCGCCGGCGAGATAGGTGTACGTGTTGCCGTCGTAATAGGAGCCGTCGGCCCCGATGGTTATGGCCCTGTCGAACGTGGAGTCGTAGGTTTGAACATCGACGACATCGTCAAACCGTTCATGCGAGATGAGGGTTCCATTTCCACTGGTGTTGATGGAACCATAAAAGGCATCCAGAAAATTCGTCGAGCCGGCTACATTACCTTCCATTCCCGCCACAAAGTAGGTGCCGTTCAAGAGCGAATTTGAACTCGTACCGGACGGTGCGCGAAAGCCGAAGAGCATGTCCGATCCGGTTGCCGAGCCTCCCACGAACCAATTGCCATCGGCCGACACATACAAAACCTTCGCGCCGCTAACGATCGCGGATTGATCGTCCGAGCCGCCGGGAAAAGTCAAGGTTCCACCCGCCGTGCCGGAGAGCGCATAGGTGGAGGCCGACACGTTCTGCGTTACGCTGCCGCCGGAGTTCACATTTTCCAGCGAGCCAGTCACGGTGAATGCGGCGATGTTCCCGTTGCCGTCGGCGTTCAACGTGAAATAACCCTGCCGCGCCAGTGAGGCGGAAGCATTGAGGAAGTCCAGGGTGCCGGCCGTGAAGGCGCCCGAAAGACTGCCGTTCGTGAACGAGCTCAGCGGCGCTTGGACCGCGATAAAGAGATCGAAATAGTCATCTTCCGTTGAACTTGCGATGACGACGGGCTTGCTGAAGGTGCCGAAAAGAGTCGCCGGGAACAGAGGATTGTCCAGTTGGGCGATGCCGTTGGACTGCACTCCGTAAGCTCCCCCGCCGAGGGAAGCGCAGGAGCCCGTGCCGGTAGTACCGTCCGAATCGAACAGTTGCGTATTCGAGAGCGCGTAGGTTCCCGCGCCGTCGAACGCGATGACGCCGGTCAGGCTGCAGGATTCCAGCAGGTTGCCATTCCCGTCGTTTATGAAATCGACATAGCGGAATAGATACTGTCCGCTGAGGGTCGCCGTCCCGCTGGTATCGAAACTCTGAGCAGTGAGATGCGCCGGCGCTATCGCCATCACGAGGGCGCCGCTAAAGATGAGAACCGTTGTGTATATGCGCGTCATCGTTACTGGCCCTTGCTCCAATTCAAGATCAGGTTGTAGGCATCCACGCTGCCAAGTCCGGTAGCGAAGTTCCAATCGCTCGCGGCGGCAAAGGCTGGAGTATAACTTTGGCTGGTCGTCGATAGGCCGCCGTTGCCGTTGAACCCGGTGACCGGGGTGGCAAGGCCTCTTCCGACGAACCCATTTCCGAAGCAGTCTATTTCACCCGAGCAGTTGACCGTGATATCGCCGGTCGTAATGGGATGGAACACGGATGAGGCGACGGAACTGGCCGCGAGTTTATAGTAAACCGGACTTGGGTTGCCCTGGGAGCCTCCCATGTTCTGGTTCACCAGTGCCTGAATCCCAGCCATTATCGGTGTAGCGTAGGAAGTCCCGCCACCTCCAGGGGCCCAATTGATCGGTGGGCCCACGCAGGGTGCGCCGCCATTGTTCGGATCGGAAAAGCAGTACAGGTAAGAGTGGTTCCACCAGGTGCCGTTGGAGGCGAACAGCGATACGTCAGGAAGGTCCCGGACGCCGTCGTTCGGGATCCCGGCGACTCCCGTTTGCCACGCCGGCTTGGAGTACCCCTGGCAACTGCCCCCTACGACCATATTTGCCGCGGGAACACCGGTTGCGCACCCGCTTGGCCCTCCGCTGCCAGCGGCTAGTGTAAGGTCAGATTCTTGCGCCTCGTCGCTTCCACAGAAGCCGCTAGGGCCATAACCGGTGGAATAACCGAAGTAGACCGCCAGAATCGAACCCGCGCAGGTGCTGTTCCAAGGGATCTCCGGAATGTAGGAGAGGGCTGAACCGTAGGTTGAACTATTGGACGAACTCCAGTACATATTGTTAGTGCCCTGATACGTGTCGGCGAAATCGGTTCCTCCGACGGCGACATTATACGGCGTAGACGCGATGGCGCTGACGCCGATGCCATGGGTGGCGGCGCTGGCTCCGTCATCGCAGCTTGCAGCGCCGTCGTCTCCCGCCGCGGCATACACGGACACGCCTTCCGCCACCGCCTGCTGGTAGGCAGAGTTGTAGGCCGCGTTCGAGGCCACTCCGTTCACCGCTTCACAAGAGGTGTAGCTAACGCTGATGATCGGGGGCGGAATATTGGCGTTGATTAAATTCTCCGCTGCGATCAGGACTCCAAATGTCGCGGCCGTACTGGCGCAAGAAGCCAACTGGATGGTTGCGTCCGGCGCGGCGGCGCTGGACCATTCGGCGTCGAGTGTCGCTTCGTCGTCGTCTGTCGTGGCTCCAGGATCCGAACAATTGGAATTTCCGCTGGTGGGTGCCGGATGGATTGTGCTGAAGGATCCCGAAGTGTAACTGGATAATCCAAATACCCGCCGGAAAGTTTTCCAATCCCCCGTGCTGTAAAGATCGCTATCGCTCGCCAGCGCGATGGTCTGTCCCTTCCCGGTGTAACCGGCCGCAAAGGCGGGGTTCAAATCGTAAATCGTCGCAAGATCGGCCGGCGCCATGAGTTGACTGGTAGTTCCGTCGGACGTAGCCGTGTATCGGACGCGAGGCTTCCTCATCGAGTGGGGCTGGAAATCGTGCAACGACACAATCCCGGCTACCACCGGCGCAAGCGCTTCCGGGATCCGGGGATCGCTCATATTCGCGATGTGATCCTTGCCGTCTACGGAGAGCAGGTGAATTTCGGTGTGGAACGCGGCCGACACTTGACCCGCCGTTCCGGAGAAATCGATCAGCATGCCGCTCGGATACACGGTGTTCACCGTGAAGCCGCTGGAGCTCAGCCAGCCCGAAATTTTTTCGATATCCAGCGGCGCAGGTCCGTATATTTGGCCGAATTGAACGGCCGTCAGCCATTTGTGGAAATTGGGCGAGATGGAATCGTGCTGCTGATCTATAAAATTCCTTAAGGCCTGTTCCCGCTCCGGACTGCGCTGCAACTGAAGAAGCATGTGATCCATCGCGAACGTATCCGCCACCTTCCCGCGGTCGTTCCGAGCGTTCGCTTCCCAGCGCGTGTTACCGGCCAGCGTGTGAAGCCTGCTGGAATCGATGGGTTGGGTGATAAGAACCCGCGCCGCCGGCATGTTTTCGGCGCTTTGAGCAAGCAGGGCGGACGTCAAGGCAAGCGCGAGAGCGCAGCACAACAATCGCACGAATAAAGATTTAGGTCTAGAATTCTTCGACATCGGACATCCTCGCAAAATAAGTTGATTGGAACAGGCTCCGCGCCAAGCGATATTCATTCTTAACAAGTCTATCGCGGCGGATCGGAGACCGTTCAAACCCGGCTTCCGCGGACCCGTGAAGCCGAGCCAGAAAAAAGCTATAGTGAATGTGCTTTGCGAATGTTTTGCATATTCGCCCTACTCTGCGGCGCGACGGCGTTTGCCCAGAGCTCCGGACCGCAAGTAATCGCAGTATCGATTGATGGCGAGATCAGCCCCATCACGGCGGAGATCGTCGGCCACGCGATCGAGCAGGCGAAAGCGGAAAACGCCGCGCTGCTGTTGATCCGCATCAACACGCCGGGCGGACTGATGGACGCCACGCGCCAGACCATCCAGAAGCTGGACGCCTCGCCGGTTCCAGTGGTGACCTACGTGACTCCGAGCGGAGCGCGCGGGGCGTCGGCGGGGTTCTTCATACTCGAGGCCGGCGACGTTGCCGCGATGGCGCCGGGAACGAATACAGGCGCGTCTTCGCCCGTTCTCATGATCGGCCAAATGGATCAGGTGATGCGCGACAAAGTGGAAAACGACGCAGCGGCGATGCTGCGCAGCATGATGTCGAGGCGCGGGCGCAACAGCGAGGTTGGTGAACAGACCATCCGGCAAGCGAAGTCGTTCACCGAGAAGGAGGCGCTGGATCAAAAGCTGATCGATCTGATTGCAAGCAGCGAGCAGCAGCTCCTTCAATCGCTGGACGGCCGCGAGGTCACGCGCTGGGACGGACACAAGCAGGTCCTGCATCTGGCGGGAGCTACGGTGGCGGAGGCGCGCGAGACACTGCGCGAGCGGGTGGTCTCCGCGATTGCCGACCCGAACATCGGATTCATCCTGCTGGTGCTTGGGGTCCTGGGCGTCTATGTGGAATTCACATCGCCGGGATTGATATTTCCCGGGATCGCGGGAGCGATTCTGGCGCTGCTTGGGCTGTCGTCGCTTTCGATTCTTCCAATCAACTGGACCGGCGTCGCGCTGCTGGTGCTCGCGCTGGCGCTATTCGTTTTGGAGGCCAAGTTCACGTCGCATGGGATGCTCGGCATCGGCGGAACGATCTCGATGGTCCTGGGAGCGCTGCTGCTGGTGAACGGGCCGCCGGAGATGCGCATTCACCTTTCCACCGCGCTCGCCGTGGCGCTTCCGTTCGCGGCCATCACGATGTTTCTGGTTTCGATCGTGATCAAGGCTCGGCGAAACAAGGTGCTCACCGGACCGGAGGGAATGATCGGGGAATTGGGGATCGCGCGCAGCGCGCTGGAACCGGAGGGGCAAGTGTTGGTGCGAGGCGAATATTGGGACGCCGTCGCTGCCGCTCCTGTTCCGGCGGGTTCGCAAGTGCGCGTCAGGGGTGTTGCCGGCCTGAAGTTGCGGGTCGAAAAGGCCGTGGCAGCGCCGTCAGCGGAAGCGTGACGCGATAGCGCAAACCACCCGCTCCGGTTAAATCAAACGTGCCTCCGACGCTGGGCGGACCGTCCTGTCCACCGAGGAATGTCACCGAGCGCGCCGACACCGTGCCCTCGCGCAAGCCGCCGGGCACCGACCAGCGCCAAATCCCGGATTGCAGTGTCGTGGGCGAACCGATCGCCAAATGCAGATCGAGAGTCAGGATCGACGAGCTGTCGCTGATCAAAACCTGCACGGCCATCCGATCGCCGTCGCGCACGCCGTGCACCGATTGCAGCGTGAAGCGGTCGAGATCCTCGTGGCCGGACAAATCCTGCAAGGGTCTGCGATCAGAGGGGGCGCAACTGGCCAATGCCGCGAAAAGAATCAGAACGCCGCGGCGATGCATGCCTCTTGGCTACTTGCTGCCGGCGCTCTTGAGAGTGGTGTCGCTGTTTTTCGGAGGCGGATCCACCGTCACGCTGACCGCCGTTAGCTTGAGATCCACGTCTTCGCTGGCGTCAACGGTGACCATGGTCTCCAGATCGATGTCGGACGCTTTGATGGACTCTTTACCCTTCAGAAATTTTGTCTTGCGGGAGCGATGGATTGAGACGGTTTGATCATCGTCGGTCTCAATCAGGATCTCTTTGCCGTTGAGCTCCTTGAGCTTTCCGTGAAAGGAGCCTGCCACGTCCTTGTAAGCGGGCGGGTGGGGCGTGCCAGGAGTAACGGAACGCGTTCGCGGGTAGGGGTAAGGATACTGAGCCAGCAAGAGCACCGGGGAAACGATTCCCAGCAACAGCAAAACCCTGAATATCTTCAGCATGTGGAGCCGACGGTGCGCAACTACCGTCTTTAGCTAAAGTATACACCGGGTGGCGCGGTACGAGGGCGTTCATTCGGCATCCCAGGGGTTCAGCAGAACGACATCGAGACCCGCAAAATCCTTCACATCGCGCGTCACGAGGGTAAGGCCGTGTTCAAGTGCCGTAGCAGCGATGACGCCATCCACAACCGCCAACGTGAGCCCTCGTTTTTTCGCGGTTGCGGCTAGATGCCCCCAGAGCTCAGCGACGGATTCCGTGACTGGGAGAATTCGTCCCGCGAACCAGGAACGCACCTCGATTTCCAACCAGCCTTGCAGCGCGTTCCGCTTTTGGCCGAGCGGAAGCATGTCAATGCCTTTGCAGATTTCACCGATGGTCATGACGCTGAGAAAAACGCTCTCTTTCCCGGCGTTCGGAGAAAAGTTGCCACGCGGGCATCCGGTGTTTCGCGGGTAAGCTCGGATGGGACGTTGGTGTCGACCAGGTATCCCTTCACAATTCGATATCTCGGCCGGGGTCTCTGTCGCGCTCAAAATTCAGATTGAGGCCACGCAGTGGCGCGAAGAGTTCAACCATATCCCTGGCGGGCGGCGCGGAATGCGCGGCAGGAACACGGGCGGCCTCTTCGAGAAGACCGGCGGCATAGACGTCGATTCCGATGCCATGCGCGGCGGCTTGACGGGCGAGCTCGGCCTGAACTTCGGGTCTGACGTCAACGGTGATAGTCATCTGGGCCCTCCTTTCAAGCCACGCCCTCACCCTACCCCGCAGCCCCGCTCGGCGTCAACTTGAAGGTTGGGCGACGCCCGCCTACCGTCTTAATTGCCTTTCGAGTGGGACTGGTCCCTCTCGTTTTCATTGCAGAAGTTTTCCAGAATGTCACTGTCCGGAAGCAAGTGCTCAGTGAACTTAATGGAGAATGGCTTGGTGTACATCTTGGGATCGTCGATGGTGGCCTCGACGTCCATATGGCCGAAATCGCGCCGGTGGAAGCGTTCCACGACATGCAGGGCTTCGCTGTGCGGGTGGCCGATCGCATCCAGCCAGCCCTTGTCGTTGAATCCCACGGTGTCGATTACCAGCATATCGGCTTCCCACTTGCCGGTCGAATATCCCAGCCACAAAGGCTCGGGATCGGCGGGAGGCTTACGGCCATCCGTGTAAATCTGGCGATTAAAAGGACCCGGGGGCATGTCGTCCGCCGGTACTCCAATGGGCAGGCAGCGTAACAATGGAGTGCTCGTGCCCCGTCGTTGACGAAGCAGGTCCGCGAACTCGGGCCGCAGCAGCGTTTCCTCGGGCTTGAAGTCAACCAGGATATTTCTGATGTACTTATTGAGAGTGAGCGCGCCGTCTCCCGGCACGTCGAAGGCTCTCACATTGCCAAACAGGCGCGTCAATTCCTCGATGGGCGTGGGCTCCACTTGCCAGACGCCGGACAGGTCAGGCTTGCCATTGGACGCGCGAGGGGCTGGAGCGGCGAGGTTTGGTTTGCCGTCCTTTGTTCGCGGCGTCCCGGGCGTAGGGTAATTCAGCCACTGGGCATGCGTGGACGCTGCCGATAGCGCAACCAGGATGCAGACGGATCGAGCTCTCCCATACCCCGCGCCCGGGCTCCTGGACCAAATCATTTACACTCGGAAGTGTGGGCCAAAGGTATTCTCGCCGTCAGCGCGCTTGCCATCATTGCGCTGGGCGCGCTGACTAGCCCGGCGCTGGCCCTGAACCCCAGCCGCGCGCTTTCGCAATACACGCGCACCGTCTGGACGCAGGAGCACGGTCTCCCTCAAGATACGGTTCGCGCGATCGCCCAAACCAAGGACGGCTATCTGTGGCTGGGCACCGACGAGGGCCTTGCGCAGTTCGACGGCTATGACTTCGTGGTGTTCAACAAAGAGAACGGCGCGCTGCCGAGCAACAGTGTCGCGACGCTGTGGGCGGCCCAGGACGGCAGCCTCTGGATCGGCACGCTGGGCGGACTCACCCGCTATCGCAGCGGAAAGTTCACCACCTTCACGAAGAAAGACGGCCTCAGCGATACGTCGATTAATTCAATTACGGAAGACCAATCCGGCGGCATCTGGGTGGTCGCGGGCGTTTACCTCAACCGCTTCCAGGATGGAAAGTTCACCAATTACAGCCCGCGCCAGGGGCTGCCGATCCAAGCGATACGCACGGTGTATTGCGGCCGCGACGGAAGCATCTACGTGGCAGGTTTCGGCGGAGTGGTTCGCCTGGACGGCAATCGGTTCGTCTCCGTGCTTGAGCCGCTCGGCGACATTGTCATCTCGCTACTGCAGGATCGCCACGGCAATCTCTGGGTGGGTGGCAGCTTCGGGCTGCTGACGCGAAGTCCTTCGGGCGAGCTGCGGCACTACACGGTGAAGGACGGACTGCCGGATAACTATCTCCGCGCGGTGTGGGAAGACCGCGACGGTAATCTATGGGCCGGAACCGATGGCGGACTGGCGCGGCTGGAGAACGGGCGTTTTGTCAGCAGTCCGTTGGCAAGCTCGCATGAGCGCGAGTGGGTGCGCTGCATCTACGAAGACACCGAGGGCAACCTCTGGGTGGGAATGAATAGCGGCCTCAATCGCCTGCGCAACGATCTGTTCAGCATGTACGGTGCATCGGAGGGTCTGCCGAGCGATGAGCCGACCACCGTTTACCAGGACCACCGCGGCCGGATTTGGGTCGGCTTTCACGATCGCGGCCTGGTGCAACTGGAGAACGGAAAGCCGGCGCGCGTGTACACGCAAAAGGACGGCCTGCCCAGCAACGAGATTTTCTCCATTCGCGAGAATCGCGAGGGCGACCTGCTGATCGCCGCGCGGGGCGGGCCCAGCCGTTTGCACGATGGCTATTTCGTCAATCCCGTCATGACCGATCCACTCAACCGCCGAGTGGCGTTCGACTATCTCGAGGATCGAAGCGGCAAGCTGTGGGTGGCTTCTCCGGCGGGCGTGAGCGAACTCCAGGGGAGCCACTCGCGCATCGTGATTCCGGGCGGTTCACAGCTCAACTACGACGCCGTGGTGTTGTGCGAAACGCGCGATGGCGATCTGTGGGCGGGCACCTACGGCGAGGGCCTGTGGCGGCTCGGCAATACTGGATCTGACCCAGGCAAGCTCCGCCTCTACACCGTCGCCGACGGCCTTTCGAGCGATCAGATCCGTTCCCTGGTGGAAGGCACGGACGGCACGCTGTGGATCGGCACTTTCGGCGGCGGGCTGGACGCGCTGCGGAACGGCCAATTCTTCCACATCACGGTTCGCGATGGCCTGTTGAGCGATAACGTCTCGCACATCGAGGATGACGGCCACGGGTCGCTGTGGCTCAGCACCACGCGCGGGATCTGCCGCATCCGCAAACAAGACATTTGGGATTTTGTCAGTGGCAAGATCCGAAAAGTCCAGCCCATCAATTACGGCGTGGCGGACGGCCTTCGCAGCGCGCAGTGCGCGCCCGGATATCCGAGCAGCGGCGGTGGGACCAGAAGCAGCGATGGACGCCTGTGGTTTCCCACCAGCCAGGGCCTGGCGGTGCTCGATCCGGGCGCTCTTGATTCCAATGCCCGTCCGGCTAATGTCGCTCCGGTGGTTCATTTGTTGGAGGTGGCCGCGGACGGGCATCCCATCCCCGTCGCGGAAGGCGCCAAGCTCGCGCCGGGCAACGGCCGCATGCAGTTCAGGTACACGGGCATCTATCTCAGCGCTCCCGAACGAGTGCGCTACTGGTATCGGCTGGAGGGACTGGATGGCGAGTGGGTGAGCTCGATTGCGCGGCGCGTCACCAATTACAACAGCCTGCCGCATGGCCGCTACCGGTTTACCGTTCGCGCTGGCGTTCCCAATGGGCCGTTGGGCGAAACTTCGTTCGCCTTTGAATTGCTTCCGCACTTCTACGAAACAGGCTGGTTCCGCTATTTCTGCGCCGCCCTGGCCGCAGCGGGCATTTGGGGTCTGTATAACTTGCGGCTGCGCCAGATTCGCCAGAGATTCTCGCTGGTGCTGGAAGAACGCGGCAGGCTCGCTCGCGAAATTCACGACACCCTGGCGCAAGGCTTCGTCGGGATTTCATCGCAACTGGACGCCGTCGCGCTGACGCTGAACGGCCACGTGGATGTGGCGCGCAAGCATCTGGATCTAGCTCGCAAGATGGTGCGGCACAGTTTGACGGAGGCTCGCCGGTCGGTGATGGACCTGCGCGCCTCGGCGTTGGAAGGTCACGACCTGCCGGCCGCGCTGTCTGAAGCGGCTCCACAGTGGACGGCGGGCTCTTCGGTGCACATCCGCGTGGATGTCGAGGGCGAGAATCGCCCGCTGCCGGAAGAGACCGAACAACACCTGCTGCGAATCGCGCAGGAAGCCGTCACCAACGCCGTGAAGCACGCGCGCGCCAGCCAGGTGCGGATCCATCTAGCCATGGCCAACCGGAAGCTGAGTTTGCGAGTGGCCGACAATGGCCAGGGCTTCGAGCAGGATGAGGCGTTCTCCGAGGTCGGCGGGCACTTCGGCCTGCTTGGAATGCGCGAACGCGCCGAGCGTTTGGGCGGCGAGCTGGAACTGCACAGCGAACCCGGCCGGGGGACGGAAGTGCACGTGACAGTACCGCTTTCGTGAGCCGCGGGGCCGATTTCTCCGGCATGGAAACACCCATTCGCATCGTCATCGCCGAGGATCATCTGATCGCCCGCGTGGGCGTGAAGACTATCATCAACACCCAGCCGGACATGACGGTGGTGGGGGAAGCCGCCAACGGAATGCAGGCGGTGGAGCTGTATCGCAAACATCGGCCCGACGTCACGCTGATGGACGTGCGCATGCCGGTCCTGAGCGGAGTGGAGGCGATCGTCGCGATTCGCGCGGAGTTTGCGGTTGCCAGCATCATCGCGCTGAGCACCTACGGCGGCGACGAAGACATCCGACGCGCGTTGCAAGCGGGAGCGCGGGCGTATCTGACCAAAGATGTATTACACGATGAGCTGATCCGGGCCATCCACGCGGTGCACGACGGCGAAAAGTACCTGCCCGCGGGTGTTGCCGCCGCGCTTGAATCGAGCGCCCTGCCGGCTGGCTTGAGCGCGCGCGAGATGGAAGTGCTGTCGCTGATCGTAAAAGGCCAGGGAAATAAGCAGATCGCCTACCAGCTTGGGATCGCCGAGCACACCGTGAAGAATCACGTGAAAAATATCCTGAGCAAGCTGAGCGTGGACGATCGGACGCAAGCGGCGACGGCCGCGATCCAGCGCGGGATCATTCACTTGTGAACAGCGTCCGCAGGAGTGCGTGCGCCCAGGGCCACGGTTGGGGTCGGGCCGAAATCTCTTCGTCGCATGAGCCGACTATACAGGACGGGCGCGACGCCGCTGCGCTAGGCCGCGTTGCTTTTTGCCGATTTCCTCCCGCATGATTCGCCGCAGGGTTTCCTCCCACTTCGGCGCCTTCCCCTCAACGTATTCGCGTAGGGCCGAATTGATGAGAGTTTGGTAGCCGACCCTCCCGCCGGACCGATCGGCGATGGTGCCGAAGTAATCGACCAGATCTTGGTCGATCCGGATGGTGATTCTCAGTTTTCCTGGTTCTGGGGGTGGCTCGGCCACGACACGGCCGCGCTTACCTTTGCTGAAATCGTACGTGTTGTTCATCTCTGTGCCTCGTATCGTTCGGGCTCTGGCCGTTCGGCCGTCCGAGCTGAAATGATCCTGATGTTCTCGACGATGTAGGAGTAAACAACGACTAGAACGCGTTCTTTGAGTCCCATACCGAGAGTCACAAACCTCTGCTAATCGCTTTCATCATCAATGATCGTAATCGCGTAGTCGTCATCGAATACGCCTAGCGTGCACCACCGTGTTTTCGATTGTTCGCGGTGGCCTTGTTCGGGTTCCATTCGAACGCCACTAACTCAATGTACATATGATTGTATGCACAATCAAGGGCCGTGCGCCCTGGGCGGTCAGGGGTGCTGCACGGCTGCACATACCTTGTGCTTCTGCATATTGTGTGTTAAAAACATGTAGAAGATCGAGGTATAGACGATGGCGCCAAAACCAAAATCGGATCTCCCGCAAGGCACCCTGGATTTGTTGGTTCTGAAAGTTGTTGGCCTGGGCCCGGTGCACGGATACGCCATCGCGCAACGGCTGCAACAGGTCTCGCGCGATGTGGTTCAAGTTCCGCAAGGCTCGCTCTATCCGGCCTTGCACCGGCTGGAAAACCGCGGCTTGCTGGCGGCGGATTGGCAGGAGACCGAGAGCGGGCGCGAGGCCAAGTTTTATCGCCTCACGCGGAAGGGCCGGGCGCAGCTCGAAACCGAAGCCGCGAGCTGGCAGCGATTGACGGAAGCTGTCGGCCTCATCCTCGGGATGGCCGAGGGAGGTGCGGAATGACCTGGTTGAATCGCTTGTTGCGCCGAACGCAGATGGAAGAGCAACTGGAGAAGGAGCTGCGCTTTCATCTCGACCAACATGCCGCCGATCTGATCGCGCGCGGCCATGATCCCGGCGAAGCGCGGCGGCAAGCCAGGCTCGCTTTCGGCGGTCCCGAGCAGGTGAAGGAGCAGTGCCGCGACGCCCGTGGCACGCGCTGGCTCGAGGACTTTTGGCAGGATCTTCGCTACGCGCTCCGCACTCTTCGCCACAATCCAGGATTTACGGCCGTGGCTTTGTCGACACTGGCTCTCGGCATCGGAGCCACCACCGTCATGTTCACCGTCATCAACGGTGTGCTCCTCAAGCCGCTGCCATTCCCGGACCCCAGCCGGCTGGTGGCGGTGCACGGGCATTCGGAAACGTGGAACGCTGCTCTGTACGGCGAGCAGAATCTTGCTTACCTTGATTTTCTGGATTGCCAACGCGAAAACCGCTCGCTGGCTATCGCAGGGTGGATATACGATTCGGGCACGATGAGCGAGCCCGGAGACGCCGAGCATGTCGAAGAATTCGAAGCCTCGTCGAACCTGTTTTCCGTCTTGGGCGTGCCATTGTTTCGCGGGCGCGCATTCTGGGCCGAAGAGGACCGTCCGGGCGGAGCGCCGGTGGCCATCCTCGGCTACAGTTTATGGCAGCGCAAATTCGCGGGAAATTCGGCGGCGATTGGCACGTCGCTGGTTTTGGATGATAAACGCTATACGGTTGTGGGCATCGCGCGCGCAGGTTTGCGGTTCGATGGAGACGAAGCCGATGTGTATACGCCGATGGGTCAAAACACCGCAAGTTATATGCAACGGCGTGGCCCGCACCCAGTCACGACGATCGCACGCCTCGGGCCCGGCGCCACGCTGGCTCATGCACAGGCCGACCTGGCGGTGATCGGCGGTCGCCTCGCCAAACAATACCCGGATACGAACAAAGACCGGGAATTCGTGGCGCAGCCTCTTCGTCCGGATGTCGGAGATATACGGTCCACGCTCTGGTTGCTGCTGGGCGGTCAGCCTGGTGCTGCTGATCGCGTGCGCAAATGTTGCCAGCCTGCTGCTGGCGCGCGCGATTTCCCGCGAGCGTGAACTTGCGATGCGCGCGGCTCTCGGGGCATTCCGCAGCCGGTTGATACGCCAATGTCTCACCGAGAGCGCGGTGCTGGGGCTGGCCGGCGGCGCGCTCGGCGTTTTGCTGGCAGCCATCGGTATCCGGCCTTTCCTGACATTTTGGCCCGGCAGCCTGCCGCGCGCCGAAGAGGTCCAACTGGATTGGCACGTGCTGCTGTTCGCGGTAGCCGCGGCTCTCGCGAGCGGTCTTCTTTTCGGACTGGCGCCGGCTTTGCGCACTCGCACACGTGAACTGGAGCAGACCCTGCGTGCCGGAGCGCGGACTCCTACCGGAAGCTCGCGTCATCTGCACGGCGCTTTCGTCGTGTCCGAGATGGCCCTGGCGGTTGTGCTGTTGGTGGCCGCTGCAATGCTGGGTCGCACGCTGCTGCATCTGACAGCACTGGACCCTGGTCTCAACATCCGGAACGTGTTGGTCACTCGGATGGCGCTCTCACCCGCCACGCTCGAAAACCCAGGGCAGATCCGCGCGGCCTGGCAGGACGTACTGGATCGCGCGCGCCGCGTACCGGGAGTGCAGTCGGTGACCATGGTGGATACCGTCCCGATGCGGCAGGGCAACAACCAACTGGGTTACTGGACCACCGCGGCTGTGCCGCCGGAAAATCAACTGCCCATCGCGTTGGCAACCAGCGTGACGCCGGACTATCTGAAAGTGATGGGCATCCCGCTGTTAAAAGGCCGGTTCTTTAACGATCACGATCGCATGGACAATGAGCTCGTGGTCGTGATTGACAGCGTTCTGGCACAACACGCTTTCGGCGGACAGGAGCCCATCGGTAAGCGCCTCTGGGTCCCCGATATGGGTTCGAATCCAGTTCGCGTAGTGGGAGTGGTGGGCCATGTCCGGCACTGGGGGCTGGCGGGCGACGATCAATCCCAAGTGCGCTCTCAGTTTTATTATCCGTTTGCCCAGGTCCCGGACCCGCTCTTGCGCCGTTGGTCCGAACTCATGTCGATTGCCGTCCGGACCAGCATCGCCCCGCTGAGCGTGGTAGCGCCACTGCGCCGCGAAGTGCGCGGAGCCGCCAACGATCAAGTCCTTTACGAGGTTCGTACCATGGAACAGCTCGCCAGCGAATCGGTCGCCCGGCAGCGCTTTCTTCTATTGTTGTTTGGCATCTTCGCCGGATTCGCGCTGCTGCTGGCGTGTATCGGCATTTATGGCGTGCTGGCCTATTTAACCGGCCAGCGCGTGCCGGAGTTTGGTGTACGCATGGCGCTCGGGGCCACTGGCCGCGATGTGATGCGGCTGGTGCTCCGGCAGAGCATTGGCATGATTTTCGTGGGCGTCGGTATCGGCACTGCCGCCGCGTTGGTGGCGGCGCGTGTGTTGCGGGACCTGGTGGAGGGAATGCAGCCCACTGAGGCATCGGCCTTCGCCATTATGATTCCCTTGCTCGTCGCAGCTGCTCTGGCGGCGAGTTTTGTACCGGCCCGCCGCGCCAGCCGCCTAGATCCGATGAGCGCTCTGCGTCAGGAGTAACGCGCTACCAGCCTGTGGCGGAAGTCCCACCGCACCGCTTACTGACGTGCGCGGCTCAGTAGATAGAGTGCGCTACAGAGCCACAACCGTCTACAAGTTTCCTCGAATGAATTGAATACGGCTGCCCGTGCGGCTTCCGGTAGCCCCAAAGGGCCACTAACCTCGGGGCGGGTTTACTCATCTTTACTAACATATAGCTTGAGCTTTGTATGTGGATAGTCAGATTAGCGCTCCGCCGCCCCTATACGTTTGTCGTGATGTCCGTAGCCATTTTGCTGCTTGGAGTGGCCGCCATCGTCACCATGCCGGTCGACATTTTCCCCTACATCGATATCCCGGTCGTTAGCGTAGTTTGGAATTATGCCGGCATGTCGCCTTCGGAGATGGAGAACCGCATTCTCACGGTCTTCGAACGAGCCATGACCACGACAGTCAACGACATCGAGCACATCGAGTCGCAGAGCTACTACGGCATCTCGATCGTCCGCGTCTATTTTCAGCCGAACGTGAAGATCGACATGGCGATGGCGCAGATAACCGCCATATCGAACTCCGTCACGCGCGCCATGCCGCCCGGGATTTTTCCACCCGCCATCATTAAGTACGACGCGTCCAGCGTGCCGATACTCCAATTGGGTCTGGAAAGCAAAACCTTAAGCGAACAGGAAATATTCGACTTAGGTCAGAACTTCATCCGGACTCCGCTGGCCACGGTTCAGGGCGCCTCGGTGCCGGGCCCGTACGGCGGCAAGCAGCGCCAGGTAGTGGTGGATCTGGATCCGAATGCGCTCTACGCCAAGCAGCTATCGCCGATCGACATCTCCAACGCGTTCAGCCTGCAAAACCTGATCGTACCGGCCGGTACCGTCAAGGTTGGCGACACGGAGTACGCCGTGCGCATTAACAGCAGCCCCGAGATCCTCAGCGACCTGAACAATCTGCCCGTCAAGACGGTGAACGGCGCCACGGTTTACTTGAAGGACGTAGCCACTGTCCGGGATGGATTCTCGGTACAGACCAACATTGTGCGGACCAATGGAACGCGCGGAGTGCTGTTGGTTATCCTGCGCAACGGCCAGGCGTCCACGCTCGACATCGTCAATAAAGTCAAGGCCGCGCTGCCTAGAATTGAAGCCGCCATGCCGCCCTCGCTGAAGGTGCGGCAACTCTTCGACCAGTCGCTGTTCGTGCGCGCATCCATTGACGGGGTGGTGAGGGAAGCCGCGATAGCCGCGCTGCTCACCGGGTTGATGATCCTGCTGTTTCTGGGAAGCTGGCGCAGCACGGTGATCGTTTGCATTTCGATTCCGTTGTCCATTTTGACTTCGCTGATCATTTTGAAGCTGATGGGCCACACCATAAACGTGATGACACTGGGCGGGCTGGCGCTAGCGGTCGGCATTCTGGTGGATGACGCCACCGTCGAAATCGAGAATACGCACCGCAATCTGGCGATGAAGAAGCCGCTGGTGCGGGCGGTGCTGGATGGCGCGCAACAGATCGCGATCCCGGCGTTCGTTTCCACGCTTTCCATCTGCATCGTGTTCGCGCCGGTTCTGCTTTTGACGGGCGCAGCCAAGTTTCTGTTCACGCCGCTAGCGCTGGCCGTGGTGTTCGCGATGCTCGCGTCGTACATGTTGTCGCGCACGCTGATCCCCACCATGGTGCACTATATGCTGAAGCCGGAAGTCGATATGTATCGATCCGGCGAGCATGGCGAGGGCGGAGCCACCGAAGGCCACTCGATCATCTGGCGCACTCATTTCGCTTTCAATCGCCGGTTCGAGCGTTTTCGCGCCGCCTACACCGGATTGCTGGATTGGGCGCTGGATCATCGCGCCGCCGTTGTCTCCGTATTCCTGATTTTTTCCCTGGGCTCCCTGGGTTTGGTTTCCCTGGTGGGACGCGATTTCTTCCCCACCGTGGATTCCGGGCAGATTCGCTTGCACGCTCAAGCGCCGGCTGGAACGCGCATCGAGAAAACGGAACTGATCTTCGCCGAAATTGAAAAAGAAATCCGCGCCGTGATCCCACCGGGAGAGCTGGACACGATTCTCGATAATATCGGCGTGCCTCCGGGCGGGTTCAATCTCGCGTTCGGAGACAGCGCGGCGATCGGCAACAACGACGGCGATATTCTGATTTCGATGACCAAGGACCACGCTCCCACCGACGTCACTACCCAACGCCTGCGCAAGCGGCTGCACGAGAAGTTTCCCGACATCGTCTTCTTCTTCGAAGCGGCCAATATTACCAACCAGATTCTCAACTCCGGACTGCCGGCACCCATCGACGTGCAAGTTACCGGCCGCGACGCCGGGCCGAATTACGAGATCGCCCAGCGTCTCTCCGAGCGGATCGCGCGTATTCCCGGCGCCGCCGACGTTCACGTCCATCAAGTGGTGGACGCGCCCGAGTTGCGCATCAATGTGGATCGCGTCAAGGCCGGGCAGCTCGGCCTCACGCAGAGCAACGTCGCCAGCAGCTTGCTGATCTCGTTGAGCGGCAGCAGCCAGGTCGCCCCCAGCTTCTGGCTCAACTGGAAAAACGGCGTGAGCTACAACGTCCTGATCCAGACGCCGCAATATAAGCTGGATTCACTCGACAAGCTGATGCGAACGCCGATTTCCGTCTCGGGCGCGGCCATGGCATTCAACACTCCCGGCTCCACGGCGGGCGTCGCCAACCAAGGGGATGCCTCCACCGGAACGGCGCCGAATCAGAGCTCGGCGGCCTACGCCAATCCGGGCACACTGCCTTATCAAACGCAATTGCTGTCGAACATCGCCACGCTCGAACACAGCACGGGCCCAGAGATCGCGAATCATTACAACGTGCAGCCGGTCTTTGACGTGTACGCGAACATCGACCGCCGGGACCTCGGCGGAGTAGCCTCGCAAGTGGCAAAGATCATTGCGAACACCAAGATTCCCCCGACGGCGCAAATCATGCTGCGCGGGCAGGCTGCCACCATGCAGAGCTCCTTCTATCGCCTCGGCCTGGGCCTGCTGGCGGCCATCGTTCTGGTATACCTGTTGATGGCGGTCAATTTTCAGTCCTGGGTGGATCCGTTAATTATTCTGAGTGCTCTGCCCGGCGCACTGGCCGGTATCCTGTGGATGCTGTATGTCACGCAAACGACTCTGAATGTTCCGTCCATGATGGGCGCGATCATGTGCATCGGAGTGGCCACCGCCAACAGTATTCTAATGGTCGTCTTCGCAAATGACGAACGAATGGCAGGGAAAGGGGCGAGGGCGGCGGCGCTTTCCGCCGGATACACACGGCTGCGCCCGGTGCTGATGACCGCGGCCGCCATGATTCTGGGTATGCTGCCGATGGCGCTTGGAATCGGCGAGGGCGCCGAGCAGAACTCGCCGTTGGGCCGGGCCGTTATTGGCGGGTTGCTGCTGGCCACCGTGACTACGCTGCTGATTGTGCCGATCATCTATAGCTACCTGCGCGTCGAGGCGCCTATCGATCACGACCGGCAGATCGAGGACGAAGAGCGTGAAGGACTGCCAGAATCGGAATTCCAGATTTTTTAAATGACATCATCGACCATTGGCGAGCCCGACAATCCGATAGAGCGTTCCACCACGGCCACCGAAGAAGAGCTGCGCGCCGAAATCGAGCGGCTGAAGCGGCAGCTGGAGCAAAACAAGCCCCGGGGCGAGCACTCGGCGCTGGAGCATCCCAAACGGCCCTCAGGCGGCAGGATTGCGTTCATGCTTGTGGTAGCGGCAGTCATCTTCCTGGCCGCATTCCTAGGCGGCTACATTCCCCATCATCGCCGGGACATGCAGATCACGGCCGAAGCCAGCGCAGCCGGCGAGTCGCTGCCCGAGGTGACCGTGGTTGCGGTCAAGAAAGCGTCCTCCATAGGCGATCTCGTATTGCCCGGAAATATCCAGGCCGTCACGGAAGCGCCCATCCTGGCGCGCGCCTCGGGTTATGTGCAGCGCCGCTACGTCGATATCGGCGACAGCGTCACCGCCGGCCAGCTTCTGGCCGATGTTGAAGCGCCGGAGCTCGATCAGCAGGTGCGCCAGGCACAGGCCGCCTTGGAGCAGTCGCAGTCCGATCTGGAGCGCTCGGTTGCGGCTCTGGACCAGGGCAAAGCCAATCAGTCGATCGCCCAGGTGACCGCTACGCGCTGGGAGAATCTGGTGAAGCGCGGCGCGGTTTCCAAGCAGGAGAACGATCAGTATCAGGCGCAATTCCAGGCGCAGTCCGCCAACGTCAAGGCGCTCGAGCGCGCCGTGGACGCCGCTAAAGGAAATATTGCCGCCATGCAGGCGAATCTTGCGCGATTAACCGACATGCAGGGCTATCTCAAGGTGAAAGCGCCTTTCGCGGGCGTGGTGACGCTGCGCAACGTCGATGTCGGAACGCTGGTCAATACCGGGAGCACGCTGCTGTTTCGCATCGCCCAAACCAATCTGCTTCGCACTTACTTGAACGTCCCACAATCCAGCGCCTCGGACGTGCATGTCGGACAGATGGCGTCGCTTGCCACACCCGAGCTGCCGGAGCGCAAGTTCTCGGGCGCCGTCACGCGCACGGCGAATGCTCTGGATCCAGCCAGCCGCACGCTGCTGGTGGAGGTTCAGGTGCCGAATCCCGAAGGCAAACTGCTGCCCGGCATGTACGTTGAGGTGGACCTGCATCTTCCCCGCAAAGATCCACCCCTGCTGCTTCCGAGCGATACCCTCTCAGTACGCCCCGAAGGGACCATGGTGGCCGTGCTCGACTCCAGCAATTCCGTTCACTTCCAGCGCGTCGTAATCGGCCGGGACTATGGCAGCCAAATCGAGATCCTTTCGGGATTGAGCGCCGGGCAGCGGGTGATCGCGAATCCGAACGATTCAGTCCAGGAAGGCGTGAAAGTTCATCCGGTCCTGGTGGCAACGGGCGACGCAGGCGGATCCAATCGCTCGCGTTAGCTCGGTGCGGAAAAACGCCCAAGAACGCTTGCGGACGCGCCACCCGTCCGGTTTTCTTCGAGTCGATGTCGTCCAGTGCACGGCCACCCCGCCGGGAGTTTTCGACCGGATGTTCCCAGGGTGCACGACCTCTTGTCCTATTCGAATGTGCAGCTGGCCTTCCGGTCGTCTCCGGGTGTGTTGCTGGCGCGCGGCTCAGAAAAGCGGTCGAGCCGCGACCAACCGAGCCGTGACCAACCGAGCCGCGACCAACCGAGCCGCGACCGTCAGGGAGCCGGTCCCTTCTCTCCTCTGCCGTACTCTGAAAGAACACGTATCGTCGCGCGTATCGCCGGCGGCGTGCTTTGGAATCCATCATGAATAAGACAAGCATGAAAAAGCTCAGCGCCGTATTTCTCTGTTTGCTCCTGCTCTCGCCGGCGGGTTTCCCGGCGGAGATCCCCGGCTGGTTGAAGAACCCCTATGTGGAACATCCCGTCGCGCCCTTGGATCTGTCCAATTCGCCGCGGATTCGCCAGGTGCTACGGTCGGGCAACATTTATCTTTCGCTTTCCGACGCTATCGCGCTGGCCATCGAAAACAATCTCGATATTGAACTCGAGCGTTATTCCCTGCCCGCCGCCGATACGGAATTGCTGCGTGCCAAAGGCGGCGGAGTGCCGCGCGGGCTGACTTACAACATCTTTGAAGTGCCGGTGGGGGTGGGCGGCCCGGCCAGCCCTCTGGTGACGGCGGCGGCCACGCCCAGCATCGCCGCTGGATCGATTCCCACCAATCCGTCCGAGCTTGGCGCGCTGTCCGAGCAGCAAGACAATCTCTCCCTGATTCAGACCGTTCCGCTCTCCACAGGTCCGGCGCTTCCGCAGTTTGACCCAGCGTTGAACGGACAGATCAATTGGACCCATTCGAGCACTCCCGACCTCGATCCGGCAGCCTTCGGAACCAACGCCCTCACCGGCACCACCGCCAACTACAACGCCGCCTACACGCAAGGCTTCGGACCGGGCACGCAACTGAATGTGGGATTCAACAATTCCTACAACACAACCAATTCCTTGCAGAGCGCCTTTAGCCCCTACACGACCTCGAATCTCGGATTCACCGTAACCCAGCCACTGCTGCGCGGGTTCGGACTGGCCGTGAATCGCCGCTTCATCCGCATCTCGAAAAACGAACAGAAGATCGCGAACCTTCTGATGCAGCAGCAGCTCATCGCCACGGTTTACGGCGTGGTGCGGCTCTATACGGATCTAGTGGCGCTCTATGAGGACGTGAAGGTGAAGGAAGAGACGCTGGCCTCGGCCGAAAAGCTCTACACCGATACCAAGGCTGAGGTGGATGAAGGCACCCAGGCCCCGGTTGAGCTGACCCGCGCCAATGCCCAGGTATTTTCGATTCGTCAGGATCTGATCGACTCGCGCGGGTTGCTGGAAGAGCAGGAGGCCATCGTGAAGAACATTATCACGCGCCGCATCGACAACGATTCCGAAGTGCTGAACGCGCGCATTATCCCGACCGATTCCATCGAGGTTCCCGCCGGCGACGAGACCCGTTCCCTGCAAGAGTTGGTCACCTTGGCTTTCGCCAATCGGCCCGATTTGGCTCAGGCGGGCGTGCAGGTGGCGAACACGCAGATCAGCTTAGAGGGCTCGCGCAACGGACTGCGGCCGGAAATCGATGTGGTAGGGACCGCTCAAAACAACGCGCTGGCCGCTCAGCTGAATCCGCTGGTGCCGCCCATCGACTCGTCGCTGGTGGGCGGCTATGGCAACGCGCTGGAACAGCTTGCCACACGCAAATATCCCAGCTACGGAGTCGGCCTCAATATTACTTTGCCGCTGCGCAACCGCATCGCGCAGGCCGACGTTACGCGCGATGAGATACTGCTGCGGCAGAGCCAGGTCCTGCAACAGCAGCTGCGCAAGCAGGCGCAGCTCGAAGTGGAGGACGCAGTGATCGCCATGCGGCGCGCCCGCGCATCCTACGAAGCGGCCTTGCAGACGCAGGCCCTGCAGCAAGAGTCCCTGGAGGCCGAGCAGGCCAAGTTTGAAGTCGGCGCCTCCACCAGCTTTTTCATCATTCAATATGAAAGCTTCCTGGCGCAGGCCAGATCCACGGTGGTGGTCGCGAAGAGCGCGTATTTGAAAGCGCGGGCGGCTTTGGAGCGGGCCTTGGGCACCATTCTTGAAGACAACCATGTGTCGTTGGGCGACGCGGTGCGCGGCCGCTAGTTGGGGCGAGCGCTAAACTACGAGCGGGTTTTCCGCCACGCCAGCCACAGCATCACGGCTCCGAAGATCAGCATAGCGGCGCCGCAATATAGATCGACGTTGGCCGATTCGAGCGGCGCTTGATAATCCGCGGCCAGGCCCGTGGCGCTGACGATCGCGCCCACCAGTGCGAAGAAGCTTCCGATCGGAACGCGTAGATCGCTCATATCACCAGAACACCACGTTCAACACCACCAGCGCCCCCACTACGATAAGGGCCAGCGGAGCCGGCCGCTTGTACCATGGCACATCCTCGTGCGGGATGCTGGTGAGCCCGTAGACCAGATTGTGAAGTTCCAATTCCGCTTTCGGCGCCGACATCAGGCTCACCACCGCGGTCACCAGGAAGCACGTCGACCACGCAAAGATAGCGATCCAGAAATTCTGCGCCATGCTGGAGGGAAACGTGTGCAGCGTCGCCCCCAGCCATCCGCCCTTATTTTCCGCGAGAGTCAAGCCGTGCGTCGCGGCAGCCGCGGCCGTTCCCGCCAGCAATCCCGAGAAAGCGCCGTGGCCGGTGGCGCGCTGCCAAAACATTCCCAGCAGAAATGTCGCAAACAACGGCGCGTTGACGAAGCCGAACACCAGCTGCAGAAAATCCATGATGTTGTTGAAGTGGCTCGCCAGATAGGCCGTAGCCACCGACAGCGCGACGCCCACGATGGTAGTGATGCGTCCAACCCACAAATAATGCGCATCGGGCGCGTGCTTGCGGATGTGCCCCTGATACAAATCGTAAGTCCACACGGTGTTAAACGCGGTGACGTTTCCGGCCATGCCGGACATGAAGGACGCCATCAGCGCCGTGAGGCCCAAGCCCAACATGCCGGAAGGATAAAATTGCGCCATCAGCGTCGTGAGCGTCTGGTCGTAATCCGGTCCGCCGCCGGGCTTCAAGGGAATCGAGTAGCCCAGCGCCATGCGCGACAGCGCCAGCGCGGCGATGCCTGGCACGATCACGATAAACGGCATCACCATTTTCGGGAACGCAGCGATCAAGGGCGTGCGCCGCGCGGCCGACATCGATTCGGCCGCCATGGCTCGCTGCACCACCAGAAAATCCGTGCACCAATATCCGAACGACAGCACAAAACCCAGCCCCGCGATTAAGCCGAATACTTCCACGCCCATCGGATTCTCGCATGCCTTGGCGGTGTACTTCCAAGTGTGCGTCATCACAGCCGGCAGACGCGCCGCCATGCCGCTCCAGCCGCCGGTCTTCATCACCACGAAAATCGCGAGCGGGGCAAACCCGAGGACGATGAGAAAGAATTGCAGAACCTCGTTGTAGATCGCGCTAGTTAGCCCTCCCAGGAACGTGTAGACCAAAACGATCGCCGCCGACAACAGCACCGAAGCCGTGAAACTCCAGTGCAGCACCAACTGGAACAGCAGCCCCAGCGCGTACATGGAAATTCCGGATGAGAATACGGTCATCACCGCGAACGTCACCGCGTTCAGCGCGCGCGTCTTCTCATCGAAGCGCAGCTTCAGATATTCGGGCACGCTTCGGGCGCGGCTGCCGTAGTAAAACGGCATCATGAAAACGCCCACGAACAGCATCGCCGGCACCGCGCCGATCCAATAGAAGTGCGCGGTCATGATTCCATATTTCGCCCCGGACGCGCACATGCCGATCACTTCCTGGGCGCCCAGATTGGCGGCGATGAAGGCCAGACTGGTGATCCACACCGGGACCGAGCGGCCCGAGGTCAAAAAATCGTCGCTGGTTGCGATCTTGCGTCTTACGATCCAGCCGATCGAGAGCACAAAGGCAAAGTACAACGCCAGGATCAGGTAGTCGACAGGGGCGAGGCTCAAGCGCCTAGAGTCTAACATACGACTCGCGCGGTATCGCGGCCTGTGCGATCATGCTGATTACGTCGCCATGCTGGCTTATGCTTGCACGATTTTCCTGAGCGCGTTTCTGCTGTTCGCCGTGCAGCCCATGATCGGCAAGATCATCCTGCCGTGGTTCGGCGGATCGGCCGCGGTCTGGAGCACCTGCCTCTTGTTTTTCCAGGCAGCGCTCTTAGCCGGCTATTTGTACGCGCACTGGTCCGCGCGCTACCTCCGGCCCAAGCGGCAGGCGATGTTGCATATCGCGCTCATGGCCGTCAGCCTGGCGCTGCTTCCAATCCTGCCTTCGCCGAGTTGGAAACCGTCGCAGGCCGGCGACCCGTCACTGCGCATTCTTCTGCTGCTGACAGTCGCCATCGGCTTGCCTTACATCTTGCTTTCCACCACCAGCCCATTGCTGCAGGCTTGGTACGTGGCCGCCAAACCCGGCGCGACCCCCTACCGGCTGTTCGCGCTTTCCAATTTCGGAGCGCTGCTCGCGCTGTTGAGTTATCCCGTGTTGGTGGAGCCAATGTTCACCACGCACGGACAAGCCTACGGATGGTCGGGGATTTATATCGTTTATGCGCTCGCCTGCGCAGCCATCGCGTGGAGCGCGCTACGGTCGGCCAACAACCAACCACCAACAACTGCCTCGGCTGCGGCACCACAGTCTCAAGCGCCGTCGCCCACCTGGGTCACGCGCATCCTCTGGACCGCGCTCTCCGCGTGCGCCTCCACGCTGCTGCTGGCCATCACGAATCACTTGAGCCAAAACGTCGCGCCCATTCCGTTTCTCTGGGTGCTGCCGCTCAGTGCCTACCTGTTGAGCTTCATCTTGTGCTTCGAACGCGAGAATGTCTATCATCGCGGCGTTTTCTTGCCGCTTTTGGTGATCGCGCTGGACGGCGCGGCGTACGCGATTTACGCCAACGAAGGCAATCCCAACATCGAATGGGCCGTCCCCACTTTCGTGGCGGCGCTCTTCATTAGCTGCATGGTGTGTAACGGAGAACTGGCGCGGCTGAAACCCGATCCTCGGCATCTCACCAGCTTCTACTTGATGATTGCGCTGGGTGGCGCGCTGGGCGGTGTTTTTGTCGCCCTCGTCGCGCCGCATGTTTTTCACACCTATTTCGAACTTCCGCTGTCCATGGTCGCTTCGAGCGCGCTCGCCGCCATCGTCTTGTGGATTTCGCCTCGACACTCTTCTCAAGCATGGACAGGCAAGATTCCGGTCGCGGCCGTGCGGATCGCGATGCTCGCGTTCACCGTCGGCCTCGCGGTCCATCTCGGTTACGAAAAGCATCTCGCCGATGAGCGCTATCGGCTCTCCTTGCGCAATTTCTATGGCGTTCTTCGCGTCCGCGACATTTCCGAAAGCGAGGAAGACACCGCGGTTCGCCGTCTGATTCATGGCACCATCAATCACGGCGAGCAGCTCATGGACCCGAAGCGGCGCGATCAGCCCACCACCTACTACGGTCCGTACTCCGGCCTGGGCCGCGGCCTGGACTTCTTACAGAAGCGCGGGCCGGTCCGCGTGGCTGTCATCGGGCTCGGCGCGGGAGTCACCGCCAGCTATTGCCGCGCCGGAGACGTCTTCCGCTTCTACGACATCAATCCGCTCGCGCTTTCCATCGCCAGCACCTGGTTCACGTTTCTCCGCGATTGCAAAGCCGATCACCAGGTCCTGCTCGGCGACGCGCGCCTCACGCTTGAAGCGCAGACCGGCCAGCAATACGATTTGATGGCAATTGACGCCTTTTCCAGCGACGCCATTCCGGTGCACCTGCTCACGCGCGAAGCTTTCACGCTCTACTTCCGGCATCTGAAGCCCAATGGCATCCTGGCCGTGCACGTTTCCAATCGATATCTGGATCTGATCCCCGTGGTCTCGCGCAACGCGCGCGATTTTGGGAAAGCGGCCGTCGATGTCGATGACGAGGACGAAGAGGAAGATTACTTCTCGAACAGCGATTGGGTGCTGGTTGCGAGCGACCCCGCGATGTTCCGCGACCCGGCGTTCAAATCGTCCAGCGTGAAGCCCGCGACCTACCGCGCAAACCTTCGCCCCTGGACCGACGACTACAGCAACCTGTTCCAAATCCTGAAGCTCCGAAGCCGTTAACTAGCGGTAGTTTCCCCGGCGCAGTGCTATCGAAGAATGCCCGTGTGACCAAGCGAATAGCGGCCGGGCTGCGGGTAAACGCACAAGCCGTGCGGTCCCTTGCCGACGTGGATGCGAGCGATTAAGTGTCCATCGCTGGTGTCAATGGCATAGACTTCGCGAGTGTAGCGCCCCGAAAGCCATAGCACCCTTCCATCGGCTGAAACGCCTCCCATGTCGGGGCTTCCGCCGGGAATCGTCCACTTTTGAACGGCTTTGCGCTCGGCAAAGCTGATCACCGACACCGTACCCTCATCGCGATTGGAGCAGTAGAGCAGCTTGGAATCACGGCTGGGGTACAGGCCGTGGGCCCCGCGTCCCGTGGGAATAAAGCCAATCGAAACGAATTTGTCGCCGTCGATCAAGTGCACGCCATTCGCTAGCATATCCGCCACATAAAAGACTCTGCCGTCTGGAGAGGTTTTCACATCTTGGGGCATGCTCCCGCTCGGCGCGTGCTTTAGGTCATAGGCCCTCCTCATTGAGAGACCCCGGGTTTCGTGCGCGCCGCCATCCTCATGTTCCGCGAGCGCTAAGGTCCCTATGACGGCCCGCTTAGCAACGTCCAGCTTAATGAGCGATCCCGAAAATTCGCAGCTTGCGATCAGATATCGTCCGTCCGCGGAGAAATCGGCATGGTCGATGCCCCGGCAAGGGACCGGGATGGAGTCAACCAGCGCCATTGTGATGGGATCTCGAAAATCCAGACGATGCACGCGCTCGGCGACGACAACGGCATATTTGCCATCCGGCGTGTAGTACATGTTGTATGGGTCCTTGACGCGAACCGTCTCGCCTTTCTTCCCGCTCACCGGATCGATTTTGGTCAGGCTATCGCCTAGATCGCTCAAAACCCAGAGCGTCTTCAAATCGTACGATGGCGCAACATGTTGCGGTTGTCGTTGGACCTTGAAGTGATTCACGATCCGAAAGGTCTCCGGGTCGATGACATCGACGGTATTGCTACCGCTGTTAGGAACATAAATCAGATCGCGGAACCCGCTGACCGTGGGCCTGAGCTTTCCCGCGTGAGTTTCCGAGTAGATGTCATTGGGATCGACGACCGGCGGCATGCCTGGCAAAGCGTTGATCGCCGCGCCTTGCAGTAACCCCTCTATCGGCCAGATAACGAGGATGACCAGAATGGGCCAACGGTTTCTCATCTCAATTCCCTTTTTAGCCGTTCTCCTCCAATTTAGACTCAGTCGCACTGACAACGGTACATCTTATTCCTCTTCCTCCATTTCGACCAAAGAACGATAGAGCATTACTAGAAGGGTCGCGAGCCGTCCTAAGCGTGAGCAGCGGGACTGAGTCCGCGCGCTACAATATATGTTTCATGTCCCAGTTGCTGGAGGGCAAGACCGCCCTCATCCTGGGCGTAGCGAACCGATGGAGCCTGGCTTACGCTATCGCCCGCGCCTTTATTCGTGAACACGCACAAGTGATCCTTACCTACCAGGGCGACCGGCAAAAACAGACCGTCGAGGAGCTCGCCGCTGAACTGAAAGCCCAGCAGGTGCTGCCCTGCGATGTAACCCAGGACGCCCAAGTGGACGCCTTAGCGAATGGACTCAAAGGTCAAGGAACCGTGCTCAACGCCGTGGTACACAGCATCGCGTTCGCCAATCGCGAGGATCTGAGCCACCCGTTTGTCGAAACATCGCGCGGCGGCTTCGCGCTGGCTCTCGATGTCAGTGCTTACTCGCTGCTGGCGGTGGCGCGCGCCACGGCCCCGCTGATGGCCCCGGCGGGTCAAAATGGCGACCCAGGCGGCGGCTCCTTGATGACCCTGACGTACCTCGGCTCTACCCGCGTCGTCGAAAACTACAACGTCATGGGCGTGGCCAAAGCGGCGCTGGAGTCGTCGGTGCGGTACCTGGCCGCCGGTCTTGGGCCGTCTAATATTCGAGTGAACGCAATCTCCGCGGGAGCCGTCAAAACTACGTCCGCCCGCGGTATTCGGGACCTTTCCAAAATGCTGGAAGGAAGCGCCAAGATGGCCCCGCTCCGTCGCAACACCGATCCTGCGGAGGTGGCCGATACCGCCGTTTTCCTGGCCAGCGATCTTGGCCGGGGCGTCACCGGCAACGTTATCTATGTCGATGCGGGCGCGCAAATCATGGGTTTTGCCCTGACGGAATGATGCGATCCATTAGCCAGATTGACAACCGCCTCCAGCGATTCTTATCATGTGATTGCAGCAGCATGACCGGGGCAGTCCTCGCGAGAGGCGCTTCCGGCCAGTCATCGCCCCTCCGAGTCTAACTATGATTACAGTTCAAGGCCTCACGAAGAGATACGCCCACACGCTTGCGGTGGATCACATTTCGTTTGAAGTACAGAAAGGCCAGATTGTGGGATTCCTGGGACCGAATGGCGCCGGGAAAACCACGACCATGCGCATTCTGACCTGTTTCCTTCCGCCTTCGGAAGGCACCGCCACCGTGGCTGGATTCGACGTGCTGGAACAGCCGATGGAAGTGAAAAAGCGAATCGGCTATCTGCCGGAAACTCCGCCGTTGTACCCGGAAATGGAGGTTAAAGAGTACCTCACATTTGTCGGAAAGCTGAAGGGCATGTCGGGCCCCAGCCTAGCCAGCCGCGTGGATGAAGTAGGCGAGCGTTGCGCCGTCGCCGACGTGCGCAATAAACTCATCGGAAAGCTGTCCAAAGGCTACCGGCAGCGCGTGGGACTGGCGCAGGCCATCATCCACAACCCCGACGTTCTCATTCTCGACGAACCTACCGCCGGGCTCGATCCCAAGCAGATCATCGAAACGCGCGATCTGATCCGCGGCCTGTCCCCGGATCACACCATCCTTCTCAGCACGCACATCCTGCCCGAAGTGGAACAGACCTGCGAGCAGGTTCTTATCATCAACAAGGGAAAACTGGTAGCCACCGACTCCGTGCATAATCTGCAGAATCGCGCGCGCGGCGCCGAATCGGTTCTGCTGGAAGTGGAAGGACGCAATGGCGCGGTGGACGCTGAGACCGTCCAGCATCGATTGGAAACCGTGAGCGGCGTGGGCCGCGTCCTCTTCAAGGAAACACGCAGCAACCGGTCCATATTTGAAGTAGAGAGTTTGAAGGATCGCTTCATCCGAGGCGATCTGGCGCGCGCCGTCGTGGAGTCCGGTTGGAATCTGAATGAGCTTCGCCCCGCCGCGATGAGCCTGGAAGAAATCTTCCTGCAATTGACTGGCGGGGAAAAGGCTGCTGAAGAGCCCACCGTCGAGGAAGCCATCGTGCAAGGAGAGAGCCAATGAGGAATATCTGGGTTATTTGCCAAAAAGAGCTTAGCAGTTACTTCGTTTCGCCCGTTGCGTATCTGCTGTTGACCATGTTTGCCGTGATTTTCGGGTTCTTCTTTTGGAACTCGGTCGGCTATTTCAATGCGGCCAGTCTCCAGGCCCAGATGAGTGGTCAGGCTGCGCCCATGAGCGTCAACGAATATGTCATCCGGCCGCTGTTGTCGAACATTAGCGTGGTTGGCCTGTTCTTCATTCCCATGATGACCATGCGCCTGTTCGCCGAAGAGAAGCGCACCGGCACTATTGAGCTGCTTGCCACCTCGCCCATACGCGATACCGAAATCATCATCGGCAAATGGCTGGCGGCGGTACTTCTCTATGCCGTGCTGCTGCTCTTCACCGCTATCAACTTTTCCTTCTTGTTCCGCTACGGCAATCCCGACTGGAAGCCGCTTGCCATCGGTTATCTGGGCCTGTTGTTGCAGGCGGGCGGGCTTCTGGCTATCGGAACCTTCATTTCCACCCTCACCCGGAATCAGATCATCGCGGGCGCAGCCACTTTCGGCGTTTGCCTGCTGCTATGGATTCTGGAATGGGTGAGCGGGTATGAAACCGCAACCTGGGCGAAGGTTCTGGCTTATTGTTCCGTGATCACGCATTTCGATTCCTTTTCCAAAGGCGTCCTCGACACCAAGGATGCCGTATTTTATGTTTCCGTGATTTTCCTGGGGCTGTTTCTCACCACGCGCTCCTTGGAATCGCTCCGGTGGAGGTCGTAAGTGGCTAACGGGTGGATGCAAACAAGACAGACGAAGTACGCGGCGTACGTAACGGTCTACATCATCGTCATTCTGGCGGTTATTGCAGCCGCGAATTTTCTCGCGAATCGCTACAACAAGACCTACGACGCAACCGCGAACAAGCGCTACAGCTTGTCCGACCAGACCAAGAAGGTGGTGGGCGATTTGAAGCAAGACGTCACCATTAGCTATTTCGACCGCTCCACCGGCATGCAGGGCGCAAAGGATCTGTTGGATCGCTATGCCAATCTTTCGCCGAAGCTCAAAATCCAATACGTCGATCTGCTGAAGAATCCGACCCTGGCGCGCGCCGCCAATGTCTCGCGCGAAGGCGAGGCAGTGGTCCAGGTGGGAACCCGGCGCGAGGACGCCAAAACATTCGACGAGGAAGGCGTCACCGGCGCGCTGATCCGAGCGCTGAAGGGCGGCGAGCGCGAGGTCTGCGTGGTGACGGGCCACGGCGAGCATCGCCTGGACGATTCCTCGCAAGGCGAAGGCTTCTCCGGCTTCCAAACCGTCGTTGAAAGAAATAACTACAAGGTTCAACCCATTAATCTATTGCAGAAGGCCGAGGTTCCGGCCGATTGCACCATTTTGGTGGTGGCTGGTCCCGCAGGCGATTACATCCAGCCTGAAGTGGACGCCATCAAGAAATACGTCGAAGGTGGAGGACGCGCGCTCGTCATGCTGGATCCTCCATTGAAGCTGGGCCGGCGGCAGGTGGGCGACAACCAGGCGCTCACCGATCTGTTGGCAAGCTGGGGCGTGACAGCCGACAAGGACTTGCTGCTGGATGAGAGCGCTGCGTCGCAATTGTTGGGCGGAGGCCCGGAAGCGCCCGTGATCATGCAATACGACTCGCATCCCATCGTCAACGATCTCACCAATATCTCGACCGCTTTCCCGCTTTCCCGCTCGCTCGAGACCAAGAATACCGACAAGACCACCATCAGCAAGCTGTTCTCGACATCGGCGGACAGCTTCGCCACCAACAACCTGAGTTCGGCTGAGATCCGCATCGACCCGTCCAAGGACAAGCACGGGCCCTTCACCCTCGCGGTTGCGGGCACATACAACAACGGCAAACCCGCTGGCCAAGGGCGATTCGTGGTGGTTGGCAATTCGGCCTGGGCGTCCAACCAAGCGCTGGGCTTCAGCGGGAACCGCAATCTGTTGCTGAACACCATCAACTGGCTTTCGTCTGACGAAGACCTGATCGCCATCCGCCCCAAGGCGCCGGAAGATCGACGCATCACATTGACGCGCGCCCAATTCCGGCTGGTGCAGAGTGTCAGTCAAATCTTTCTGCCCTTGATCGTGGTTTTCGGCGGCGTGATGGTTTGGCTACGCAGGAGATAGAGCAAAGATGCGGTTCCGTGGTCTCTTAGTCGCCGTCGTGCTCCTGGCCGCGCTGGCGGGCGCCCTATATTATTCGAATAAGCAAAAGGCAGCGGAGGCCGCCAAACCGCCTGCCGACGCTCCGCCGAAAATCCTTAGGGTGACCGAGAGCGACGTCACCAAAATAGGTGTAAAGAAGAAGGGCGCCGACGAGACGGACCTTCAGAAGACCGGCGGCAAATGGCAGATCATCGCGCCGATGCCGTACGCAGCCGATCAGGACGCCGCGAATCAGTTAGTGACTTCTGCCTCCAACGTCAGCGCCGATCGCGTGGTGGAGGACAAGGCTTCCAACCTATCACCGTACGGCCTTAACTCACCCGCCCTCGAAGTCGACATCACCGGCAAGGGCGGCAAAATCAGCAAGCTCAAAATCGGTGACGACACGCCGACCAACAGCGGCTCGTACGCTATGTTGGAAGGCGATCCGCGCGTGTTCACGGTGGCCAGTTACGTCAAGACCGGCCTCGACAAGTCACTGAATGACTTGCGCGACAAACGGTTGCTCACCTTCGATCAAGACAAGCTCAGCCGCGTGGAGTTAATCGCTCAAAAGCCTGGTATCAAGGGGCCGCAGGATATCGAGTTTGGCCGCGACAAAGATCAATGGCAGATCGTGAAACCCAAGCCTCTGCGCGCCGACGGCCTGCAAGTGGACGAGATGTTGCGCAAACTCAAAGACGCCAAGATGGACCTCGCGCTTTCCCCCGACGATGCCAAGAAAGCTGCCACCACGTTCGCATCGGGCACGCCGGTTGCCACCGTGAAGCTGACCGATCCCTCGGGCACCCAGCAGATCGAAATCCGCAAGAGCGGCGCCGACTACTACGCCAAGTCCAGCATCGTCCCCGGCGTTTTCAAAGTGACTCCTGATCTAGGCACCGGCGTTGACAAGGCCCTGGATGACTTGCGTAGTAAGAAGCTGTTCGACTTCGGCTTCAATGAGCCGGGCAAGGTCGAAATGCACGCGGGCGGAAAAACGTACGCGTTCCAGAAGGGCGGCGAGGACTGGTTCTCGAACGGCAAAAAGCTGGACAGCGTCAGCCTGCAATCGCTTCTCGACAAACTCCGCGATCTCGCCGCCACGAAGTTCATCGACACGGGAAGCCTCGGCGCACCCACCATCGATATTACGGTGGTTTCGAACAATGGCAAATTAACCGAGAAGCTGTTGATCGCCAAGCAAGGCGCGGATTATGTCGCTCAACGGGAGAACGAGCCGGCTCTCTATGGCCTCGACGCAAAAACCGTCGACGAACTCTCGCAAGCCGCCTCCGACGTGAAGCCCGCACCACCGCCGGCGAAAAAATAGCGCCGCGGCGAAAACATAATGACTGGCCTGCTGACCGACCTCTACCAACTCACCATGGCGGCTGGTTATTACGAGGCCGGCAAGGCGAATGAGATTGCCACTTTCGAACTGTTCTTTCGCCACCTCCCGCGATACCGCAATTACGTCGTGGCAGCCGGGCTCGCGCAAGCCGTCGATTATCTTCTCAACCTGAAATTCACCGCCGAGGAGATCGATTATCTCCGTGGCCTCACCCAGTTCCGGCGCGCGCCCTCCGAATTCTTCGACGCTTTGCGCGAGCTTCATTTCACCGGGGATCTCTTCGCGATGCCCGAAGGCACTCCGATCTTCGCCAACGAACCGTTCTTGACCATACGCGCGCCGCTGATGGAAGCGCAGATCGCAGAAACATATTTGCTCTCCACCATCGGCTTTCAGTCGCTGATCGCCACCAAGGCGTCCCGCATCGTCGAAGTCGCGCAAGGCCGGGCAGTGGTGGACTTCGGCACGCGCCGCGCGCACTCGCCGGAAGCGGGCGTACTGGCCGGACGCGCATCGTACATCGGCGGATGCATCGGAACCAGCAACACGGAAACCGGCTTCCGCTACGGCATCCCGGTGTTCGGAACCGCCGCGCACTCCTGGGTGCAAGCGTTTCCATCCGAGAAGGAAGCTTTCGGACGGCTGCAAAATCTTCTGGGCGACGCCACCGCGTATCTGATCGACACCTATGACACCCTTGATGGCGCGCACACCGCTGCGTCGCTTGGGCCTCCGTTGTGGGGCGTTCGGCTCGACAGCGGCAATTTGGTGGAGCTCTCGCGCGAAGTGCGCAAGATCCTCGACGACGCCGGCCTCAAGAACGCGAAAATCATGGCCACCAGCGATCTGAATGAATACAAGATTCTCGAGTTCGCCGCCGCTGGAGCGCCCATCGATGCCTTCGGCGTCGGAACCGACTTGGCCACTTCCACCGACTCGCCCAATCTCGGCGTGGTCTACAAGCTGGTCGAGCTGGATGGCCGCTTCACCGCGAAATTCAGCGAGGATAAACACACCTTGCCCGGCGCTAAGCAGGTGTTTCGCTTCGCCGGCCATGACGAAATCGCGTGTTCGTGGGAATGTCTGGGATGCGGTGAAGGCGAGCCTCCGGCGCAAGCGCTGCTTCGTCCCGTTATGCTGCGCGGCCAGTTGATCGAACCTCTGCCCACGGCCGGCGCCGCGCGCCAGCATGCCGCCGAATCGGTCAAGCGCTTGCCGACCGCCGTCCGCAGCCTCTTTGATACCGGCCAGGAGTATCGGGTGGAGCATAGCCGCGAGCTCTCGGCGCTTTACGAAAAGTTCCAGCATGAAAACGATCTTCTTCGACATCGACACGCAGATTGATTTCGTTTATCCCGCAGGCGCGCTCTACGTGCCGGGGGCCGAACATATTCTGCCAATCATCGGCGAGCTTAATCGCCGCGCCCCTTTGGTGATCTCCACCATGGACGCCCACACCGAGGACGATCCCGAATTTCAGATTTATCCCCATCATTGCGTGGTTGGAACCGCGGGCCAGCACAAGCCCGCGATTACATTGCGCGAAGGGCAGGTGATAATCGAAAAACAAAAGCTCGATTGCTTCAGCAGCCCTCTTCTCGAGCCGCTGCTCGCCCAGCTCAACGCGGACCGCTATGTCGTCTACGGCGTCGTCACCGAGATTTGCGTCCGCTACGCGGCGTTCGGTTTGCTCAAAACAGGCAAACCAGTGGAAGTGGTGACCGATGCCGTGAAGGCGCTCGACGAACAAGCGGCGAGTGAAATGTTCCGGGAGTTCACCACCGCCGGTGGGCATTTGACGACCGCTGCAGCCGTTCTCGCGAGCCTGTAATCCTGATTCGCTAGACGGTCATGATGTCGATGGCCTGCTTCAAACTCTGGATTGGATCGCGGCCCTGCGACGTCCGGAATTCGTGCGCGATATAGCCGGTGTGCCCGAGATCCGCGATGGTCTTCGCAATGAAGCGGTAATTCAGCTCTTGCGTATCGTCGAGCTCGTGGCGGTCCGGCACGCCGCCGGTGTGGAAATGCGCGATCCATTGAAAATTCTGCTGAATGTTGCGGCAGATATCGCCGTCCATGATTTGAAGATGATAGATGTCGCACAGAATCCTGACGCGCGGCGAATTGACGCGCTGGACCACGTCCACGCCCCACGCGATGTGATCGCACATTTGATCCTTTCGACCGAGGCCCGGGTCTTGCAGCTTGCTGTTCATCACTTCCAGGCAGATGGTGACGCCCTTGTCCTCGGCACGCGCCTTGATGCGATTCAGAAACGCCACCGCGTTGTCGGCGCCCTCCGCGTTCGACATCCCACGGCGCTGTCCGCCGACGGTGATGATGTTCGGACACCCGCCGGCCGCGCACTCATCGATCGACGCGCCCAGCGCCGCGAGGGATTTCTCGTGCGCCTCTTTATGAATGATGCCGTCTTCGATGGTGACGCCGCCCGGAGGCGCCATGCTCGGGATGAGGCCGTATTTCTTAAGCGTCGGCCAGTCCTTCGGGCCAATCAGATCGAAACCAACGCAGCCCAGTTGCGCTGCTGCACGGCAGCGGTCTTCTAACAGCATCTTGGGATCGAATGGCATTCCCGTGACACTCTGCTTCAGACGCCCCTTGCGCGGCGGGGCGTCAGTTTGCGCAGTGGCTGCGGCGGCGGCGCCGGCCAGGGCGGCCGCGGTAACGAACTCTCTGCGTCGCATGGCTGGTATTGTACTAAGTCGCGGTGCGTAGTGCCCTGCCCGGCTGCGCATAGGTTACGATTGTTCAAACCACTATGCCCCTCTCCGCCGGCACGCGTTTGGGACCCTACGAGGTTCTTGCGCCCATCGGCGCGGGCGGCATGGGCGAGGTATATCGCGCTCGGGACACCAAGCTCGATCGCGACGTTGCGATCAAGGTTTTGCCTGCCGCGCTCGCTCAGGACCCGGAAAGGCTAGCCCGCTTCGAGCGCGAAGCCAAGGTTCTCGCCGCGTTGAACCATCCCAACATCGCACAGATCTACGGCGTGGAAGAGCACGCGTTGGTGATGGAGTTGGTCCCTGGCGAATCTCTCAAAGGACCGCTCCCGCTCGAGACGGCGCTCACCTACGCAAAGCAAATCGCCGACGCGTTGGAAGCCGCGCATGAAAAAGGCATCGTTCACCGCGACCTGAAGCCGGCCAACATCATGATCACGCCGGCGGGCGTGGTGAAAGTGCTCGATTTCGGACTCGCCGCCTTTCCGAGCCGCGACCATGAGGGAGCGGACCCCAATGTTTCGCCGACCCTGACTATTTCACCAACCCGCGCCGGAATGATTCTGGGAACGGCCGCCTACATGAGCCCGGAGCAGGCGCGCGGCATGCCCGTGGATAAACGTGCTGACATCTGGGCGTTCGGCGTGGTGCTGTATGAAATGTTGACTGGCCGGCAGGCGTTCCACGGCGAGACAATCACCGACGTTTTGGCTGCGGTGGTGAAGGAAGAGCCGGATCTGAGCAGAGTGCCAGCCAGGGCGCGCCGATTGCTTCAGTCGTGTTCGCAGAAGGACCCGAAGCAGCGGCTGCAAGCGATAGGAGATTGGCGGCTGCTATTGGATGCCGCGCCGCAGGTCACGCCGCGGCGGTATGGGTGGATGATCGCGCTAGCCGCGGGACTCTGCATCCTGGTGGGCGCGGCCATGTTCGTCGTGGGCCGCCGTACCTCGCGGGCTCCCACGCCCTCGTTCCATCGGGTCACCTACCGGCGCGGCGTCGTCGACAACGGCCGGTTCGCCAGTGGCGGACGGACAATCGTATACTCGGCGGCGTGGGATGGCAATCCATACCGCGTGTATTCCACCGAGGCCGAGAGCCCGGAGACTCGGGATCTCGGAATAACGAATGCGCATTTACTCGGCGTCTCGCCTTCGGACGAGATGGCGCTCGGACTTACGCCGGCGGTGGCGGGCTTCGGGGTACCCGGAACGTTGGCTCGGGCTCCAATCTCGGGTGGAGCGCCGCGTGAAGTGGCGAATGACATTGTTGCCGCTGATTGGACGTCCGACGGCAAGCGCCTCGCGGTGCTGCGGGCCAGACCAGGATTTCAGCAGCTCGAATTTCCGATTGGCCACGTTTTGTACCAGACCGCCGGCGGCATTGGCACCCCGCGCATTTCTCCCGAGGGTGATCTGGTCGCATTCTTGGATTTTCCGATCGGAGCTGGCGGCGTTGGCTCCGTTGCGACGGTCGACTTGAAGGGTAACAAGAAAACTCTCACGCAGCTTTGGTTGG
>Ga0302324_100001876_pt1 | contig 49939 bp, 44 predicted proteins | sample Palsa_T0_1_FD_201949 | JGI IMG/M metagenome (GOLD analysis project Ga0302324, IMG submission 201949) | Peat permafrost microbial communities from Stordalen Mire near Abisko, Sweden - Palsa_T0_1 | ecosystem: Environmental > Terrestrial > Soil > Palsa > Peat permafrost | place: Sweden: Abisko...
ACGCGACAGGTTTCAGCTAGCCGCCCGAACCCGGGACGTCAACGCCGCAAGAATGGCGGCCGATGCGGCCAACCTTGCGACCAATGCCGCCCTCGGGCAACGCGATGCGGCCGCGGAACAAGCGGCCCTCCTGCAAGCGGAAGTTGATCAACTCAAAGCGACGCCTACGCCGCGTGGCCTGGTGTTGACTCTCGGGGATGTACTGTTCGACACGGGACGAGCGCAATTGAATCCGGGGTCCGCACGCAAACTCGACCAGTTGGGCCAATTTCTCACCGATCATCCGGAGCGGCGGGTACAGATCGACGGATTCACCGACAGTGTCGGCACCGAGTCGTATAACCAAGATCTTTCGCAACGACGTGCCGATGCGGTAAAGTTCGCGCTGATATCCCGGGGCATAGATGCCTCACGGATCGGCAGTCAGGGCTATGGGAAGGGCTTCCCGGTCGCGGATAACGCCGATTCGGGCGGCAGACAGTTGAATCGCCGCGTGGAAGTGGTGATCGGCGACGATAGCGGCGCGTCGATCGCCGCGCGCAGCTAAGTTTCAAGTTTCCTACTTGACGAGAAATCTGTGTCCATGGGCCGGTAGGCATCTACCGGCCCATGGCTTCATTGGCGGACGATCGAACCAGCGAGTCGAGCCAATCAGCACCGGTCTGCCGGTCGCATCAAAGTAACTCCAGACGGGACGGCGGCCATGCCCCTACACGGATCGCCAGTCTCTCCCTGGGACAGTGACGAGATTGTCCGCGCCGAGCTCTTCAGCAGCGAGCGTCTCGAGCAGCACGCCGCGAGTCTCGCGGCGGCCCAGCAGGTTACGCGACGGCGCTCGGCACGCCGCTCCCTTGTCGCGCGATTGAAAGACAACGAGTCCGCCTTGCTCGCCGCATATCGCGCGATCGGAGCAGGGGTCGGCGAAGGCCGTTCAATAACGCCGGCCGCCGAATGGCTACTTGACAATTATCACCTCGTCGAGGAGCAGATCCGCGAGATTCGGGCTGATTTGCCGCCTGGTTTCTATCGCCAATTGCCGAGACTCGCCGACGGCCCCTTCGTCGGTTACCCTCGCGTGTTCGGGCTGGCTTGGGCCTACGTTGCGCACAGCGACTCAAGATTCGATCCCGAGTCGCTGCGACTGTTCGTCCGCGCCTATCAGCGTGTTCAACCGCTGACCATCGGGGAACTCTGGGCAGTCGCCATCACGCTTCGCATCGTGCTGGTCGAGAACCTGCGCCGTGCGGCCGCGCGTATCGTCAGCAGTCGTGCGTCGCGCCAGGACGCGGACGGCGTGGCCGATCGGTTGTTGGGAGTAAACGGACATGCGGCGGAGTCTGACGCGCTGTCGCGCCGAGACTCGACCGGCGCCTCCTTTCCGCCGGCCTTCGTCGTTCAGCTGGTGCTGAGGCTGCGCGATCAGGATCCCAACACCACGCCGGCGCGGCAGTGGTTGGATGAGCGCCTGAACTCGCAGGGGACCACAGCCGACGATATTGTCCAGGAGGAGCACCAGCGGCAGGGCACGTCGAACGTCACCGTGCGCAACATCATCACGAGCATGAGATTGCTCTCGGATGTCGATTGGTCGGAGTTTTTCGAGAGCGTGAGTCTCGTTGATGAATTGCTGCGCTCCAAAAGCGGATTCGCGGCGATGGATTTCGCGAGCCGCGATCTGTACCGTCGCGCGATAGAACAACTAGCACGCGGATCGAGGCAAACCGAGCTCGACGTTGCGTGCGCGGCCTTATCGGCAGGCAGCACGAGCGAAGCGATCGATAGCAAGGACGCGGAGCGCAGGCGTGATCCGGGTTACCACCTGATTGGCGCCGGCCGGCGCGTGTTCGAAAAGACCGTCGGCTATCGAGCTTCGAGATGGAGTTCGGCCGCCCGTTTCACCGCCCGTGGGGCCGGCGAGTATATCGCCGCCGTCGCCGCCGTCGCCGCCGTCGTCCTCCTTCTCCCTCTGGTTGAAATGCGCACGTGGGGTGTCGGCAACTCCAGCCTCGGGCTGCTGGCGCTGCTCGGAATAGTGCCGGCAACCGATGCGGCAATCGCTCTCGTCAACCGCGCCATCACCCGAGGACGGGCCGCGACCATTCTTCCTGGTCTTTCTCTGCGCGAAGGCATCCCCGCGCATCTTCGAACGATGGTCGTGGTGCCCACACTGCTGACGACGCGCGCGGCAATCGAGCAGCACATCGAGCGCCTCGAGATCCACTATCTCGCATCCCCGGACGGCGAGCTGCACTTCGCATTGCTCTCGGACTGGACCGATGCGCCGGCGGAGCACGCCGCAGGGGACACCGCGCTCTTGGACGTCGCCATCGAAGGCATCGCGCGCCTGAATCGTGTATATGGCCCCTCCCCCGCCGGCGACCGCTTCGTGCTGCTTCATCGGCGGCGGGTCTGGAGCGAGGGGCAGAAGCAATGGATGGGCTGGGAGCGCAAGCGCGGCAAACTGCACGAATTGAACCAGCTGCTGCGCGGCCCGTCGAACACGACCTTCGTCGACGTCGGCGGCCGGCCGCCTGTCGTCCCATCTGATGTACGGTACGTCGTCACGCTGGATGCCGATACCCGCCTGCCGCGGGATACCGTGCGACGTCTGGTCGGCAAGATGGCTCATCCGTTGAATCGACCCAGGTTCGACACCGCGAGCGGTCAAGTAGTCGAAGGCTACGCGGTGCTTCAGCCACGGGTCGCGCCGTCTCTTCCGATGGGCCGCGAAGGCTCGCTCTTTCAGCGCGTGTTCTCCAGCGCGGGCGGAATCGACCCCTATGCAGCCGCGGCCTCGGACGTGTACCAGGATCTCTTCGGTCTGGGTTCCTATGCCGGCAAGGGCATTTATGACGTCGACGCCTTCGAGGCGGCGCTCGCCGATCGCGTGCCCGAGGGAACACTGCTCAGTCACGACCTCTTCGAGGGAACGTTTGCCCGGGCTGGACTGGTTTCCGACATCGAAGTAGTCGAGGAATTCCCATCGCGCTACGACGTGGCCGCCGCGCGTCAACACCGCTGGTCCCGCGGAGATTGGCAACTGCTTCCCTGGATACTGGGCCGGGGCGATGCGGCGGGCGACAATCGCGGCAGCGGGACGCTGCCACTCATCGGCCTTTGGAAAATGCTGGACAACCTGCGGCGCACGCTGTCGGCGCCGGCCGGGGTCGCCGCCCTTTTGGCGGGCTGGCTGCTTGCGTCGAAATCAGCTCTGCTATGGAGCAGCTTCATCTGCGCGACGATCGCATTGCCGGCGCTGCTACCGGTCTTCGCTGGGATCATTCCGAGCCGTGCCGGCGTCACGCTTCGCAGCCATCTGCGTGCGCTGCGCAAGGATCTCTGGCTCGCAGCCTTACAGACCGCTTTTATCGTGACATTTCTGGCGCACCAGGCAATCATGATGGTGGATGCGATCGGCCGGACGCTGTTTCGCCTGGTCGTGAGCCAGCGCAATCTGCTTCAATGGGTGACTGCGGCGCAGGCGAGACTCAGTTTCCGCCTGACGCTGCCGAGTGCCTATCGCCGCATGGCCGGCGCTGTCGCAATCGCCGCCCTCGGCGCCATTATCGTCGGCCACTTTCGACCCGACAACGGCTGGCTTGCAGCGCCTTTCTTGATTCTTTGGGCGGCGTCTCCCGCCGTGGCAGTCTGGATCAGCATATCTCCGCTCGTGGCGGGCCGTCTTGCCATGTCGGCAGCGGACGCAAGCGCCTTGAGATTGGTTGCACGCCGCACCTGGCGATACTTCGAGACCTTCGTGACCGCGGACGATCAGATGTTGCCGCCGGATAATTTCCAGGAGGATCCTCGTCCGGTGGTGGCCCACCGCACATCGCCTACCAACATCGGCCTCTACCTCCTATCGGCGGTCAGCGCCCGCGACTTCGGCTGGTCGGGAACCCTCGACTCCGTTGAACGCGTGGAAGCGACCTTCGCGACCATGAATCGCCTCGAGAGATTTCGGGGTCATTTCTACAACTGGTATGACACGCGGGATCTGCGCCCTCTGGATCCGCGGTACGTCTCTACCGTTGATAGCGGCAATCTCGCGGGCCACCTGATCGCTCTTGCGAACGCGTGCCGCGGTTGGATCGAGCGGCCGCTCGTACCCGGCGCACATTTTTCCGGCGTCCGCGACTCGTTGCATCTCGCGTGCGAGGCCCGACTGGCACTGCCCGACGACCGCAGGATGCTCGCCACTTCGCGGGATCAGATCGATGCAGCCCTCGCGACTCTCGCCGAGGCGCTTGACGCCGCCGAAGCCTCGGACACGGAGATTGCGACGCGATTGGCGGCCCTTATCCCGCTCGTCGTGACGCTGGTCGATATCGTCCGAACGCTGGCCGGCGAATGGAGCGGCGACGCCGTGGGGGAGCTTCTTTTCTGGAGCGAAGCAACCAAGCGGTCGATGGAGAGTTGGCGGCGGGATGTCATGCAGACAAAAGCTTCGTCGGATGACCTGAAGAAGCGCCTCGCCGAGGTCGAGGCAGCCGCACGCACGATGGCCGAAGGAATGCAGTTCGATTTCCTGCTGGATCGAGAGCGCCGGCTTCTCTCGATCGGCTGTACGGCGGAAGGGACTCTCGACTCCAATTGCTACGACCTGCTCGCCTCCGAAGCCCGCCTGGCGAGCTTCATCGCAATCGCAAAGAACGACATTCCGGCCCGCGACTGGTTCCGCCTCGGACGGTCGGTCACGCCGGTCGGGAAGGGGGCCGCTCTCATCTCCTGGTCGGGCTCCATGTTCGAGTACCTCATGCCGTCGCTCGTCATGCGCGCACCGGCCGGAAGCTTATTGGAGCAGACGAGTCGCATGATCGTGGAGCGGCAGATTCGTTATGGCGCCGAGCTCGGTGTTCCGTGGGGTATTTCGGAGTCCGCCTACAATGCGCGCGACCTCGAGTTCACCTATCAGTATTCAAATTTCGGTGTGCCCGGCCTGGGACTCAAGCGCGGCCTGCGTGAGAACACCGTCATCGCCCCCTACGCGACGGCGCTTGCCGCCATGGTCGACCCGCAAAGCGCGATGCGCAATTTCGAGAGACTCTGCACCCTCGGTGCGCGTGGCCGATATGGCTTTCATGAAGCGCTCGACTACACGCGCTCACGTGTCCCGGACGGTGCCGAGGTCGCCATCGTTCAGGCCTACATGGCGCATCATCAGGGCATGACCATCGTGGCTATCGCCAATGTCCTGCTCGACGGGGAGATGCGGGCACGATTTCATGCTGAGCCGAGCATACAGGCCACGGAATTGCTCTTGCAGGAGCGCGCGCCGCGCGATGTCTCGGTCGTTCGTCCCAAGGCGCGAGAGGTGGCGGCGGCTACGCCGCTTACGGATACGCTCCTGCCCGAAATCCGTCGACTGCGCAGCGCTCGCGACGCCACGCCGCAAACGCATCTGCTCTCGAACGGTCGCTACTCGGTCATGCTCACGAGCGCCGGTTCTGGCTACAGCCGTTGGCGGGATCTTGCGATAACGCGCTGGCGGGAAGACGTCACGCGTGACGACACCGGCAGCTACATCTTTCTGCGAGACATCGCGAGCGGCGTCATCTGGTCGGCGGGCTTTCAGCCGAGCGGGGTCGAGCCTGAGACCTACCAGGTCACCTTTACCGAAGACCGCGCGGAATTTATTCGCACGGACGCAACGATCACGACGGCCATGGAGATCGTCGTATCGCCCGAAGACGACGCCGAGGTTCGACGGTTGTCGATCACCAATAGCGGTCATCGCGACCGCGAGATCGAGGTCACGTCCTATTTGGAGCTCGTGCTCGCGCCGCCGGCGGCAGACGCGTCGCATCAGACATTCTCGAAGCTCTTCGTTCAAACGGAATACGTCGCGAAACGCCACACGCTCCTCGCGACGCGCCGAAAGCGCGTGCCCGACGAGCCTGATATCTGGGCGGCCCATCTCGCTGTCCTCGAAGGCACCCTCTTGGGCGAGCCGGAGATCGAAACGGATCGGGCCCGTTTCTTGGGTCGCGGGCGCGAAATCAGGTCGCCCCTTGCCGTGGTGGATGGCCGACAGTTGTCCGGTACCGTGGGAACGGTCTTGGACCCTGTGTTCGCGCTTCGCTATCGAATCAAAGTAGCCGCTGGCACGACTTCACGCATTGCCTTTTGGACGGCGATCGCAGCCTCGCGCGAAGCCGCGCTCGACCTGCTCGATAAGCACCACGAGGCGAACTCGTTCACGCGCGCGGCCACTCTCGCCTGGACGCAGGCTCAGGTGCAGTTGCGCCATCTAGGCATCGACTCGGCCGAGGCAGGCCTGTTTCAACGCCTTGCAGGCCATCTGCTCTTTGCCGACGCTTCGATGCGGCCGCCGTCAAACGTGATACGCGAAGGGGGCGGTCCGCCGGCAGGGTTGTGGAGTCAGAGAATCTCAGGCGATCTTCCCATCCTGCTCCTGCGAATCGACGCCATCGAAGATATCGCCATTGCACGCCAATTACTGCTGGCTCATGAGTATTGGCAAATGAAAGGCCTGGCAGTGGATCTGGTGTTGCTGAACGACCGTGCGGCGTCCTACGTCCAGGATTTGCAGAACGCGCTCGAGACCCTGGCACGCATGAGCCAGTCGCGGCCGCGGCCGGGCGCTCATAGTGTACGAGGCTCCGTGTTCGTGCTTCGCGCCGATCTGATCTCCGATCAGACGCGCAAACTCCTGTTGGCCGTTGCGCGCGTCGTCCTGGTTGCGCGGCACGGCGGACTCGCAGATCAACTCGATCGCGTCCGCAAGCCTATCGGACTCGCTCCGTTTCCCACGAAGAGTGCGCCGAGGAGCGCGGCCGGCGTAAGCGGCAACGCCGCAGGCCGTGATCTCGAATTCTTCAATGGCCTGGGAGGGTTCGCTGCCCAAGGCCACGAATACGTGATTCATCTGGGACCGGGGCAGTCAACGCCTGCGCCATGGATCAACGTGATCGCCAATCCGCACTTTGGATTTCAGGTTGCGGCCGACGGCAGCGGCTTCACCTGGGCCCTGAACAGCCGCGAGCATCAGATCACCCCGTGGTCGAACGATCCAGTCACGGATCGTCCGGGCGAGGTGTTGTATCTGCGCGATGAGGAGACCGGCGAGGTGTGGGGGCCGACGGCCACGCCCATTCGCGATCCGGGTGCGACCTATACTGCGCGGCACGGACAGGGATACAGCAGATTCGAGCTTGCCGCACGCGACCTCGAGCTGGATCTCTCCATGTTCGTACCCACGCGCGATCCCATCAAGATCTCGCGGTTGAGGATTCGCAACGCCGCGCGGCGTCCGCGACGGCTGTCGATCACGGCTTACGCGGAATGGGTGCTCGGCACTTCGCGCGCGGCGTCGGCGCCATTCATTCTGACTGAGCTCGATACGGACACCGGCGCCCTGTTCGCCCGCAATCCGTGGGATGCCACTTTCGGCTCTCGAGTCGCTTTCGCGGATCTCGCGGGACGGCAATCGCAGTGGACCGCGGATCGAGGGGAATTCCTCGGCCGCCATGGCACTCTCGAAATGCCCGCTGCCTTGGCCGCACGGGTGGCCCTGGCCAAGCGCGCCGGTGCGGGCCTCGATCCGTGCTGCGCGCTGCGCACATTCGTGGACCTCGAGCCAGGCCAGACGGTGGACGTCGTTTTCTTCCTCGGCGAAGCTGACGACGCAGCCACCGCGCGGTCGCTGCTCGCTCGCTACCGCAGCGCCGATCTCGACGCCGCGTTCCGTGAGGTCACGGAGCATTGGGAGCATGTTCTCGGCTCGGTCCAAGTGAAAACACCCGACCGGTCCCTCGACATCATCCTCAATCGCTGGATGCTGTATCAGGCGCTCGCCTGCCGCATCTGGGCGCGAACAGCCTTTTATCAGGCCAGCGGCGCCTACGGCTTTCGCGATCAGCTGCAGGACGGCATGGCGCTTGCCGTCGTGAGGCCGGACCTGACCCGTGAGCATTTGCTGCGGGCCGGCGGACGGCAATTCATAGAAGGAGATGTGCAGCATTGGTGGCTGCCTCCCATCGCTCCGGGCGCGACCGGTCAGGGCGTGCGTACCCGCATCAGCGATGATGTGGTCTGGCTCGCCTACTGCGCCGTCCAATACATCGAAACAACCGGCGATGCGGCAGTTCTCGATGAGATGATCCCGTTTCTCGAAGGCCGTGCGCTGCAGCCCGGAGAGCACGACGCGTTCTTCATGCCTGGAATCTCGGACGAGACCGAGACCCTTTTCGAACATTGTGCCCGAGGGCTCGATCATGCGTTGCGACTCGGAGAGCATGGCCTGCCGCTATTCGGAACCGGTGACTGGAATGATGGGATGAACCGTGTCGGTGAGAAGGGAAAAGGCGAGAGCGTCTGGCTCGGATGGTTCCTGCAGGCGACGTTGGTGGCGTTCACGCCCGTTGCGGAGGCGCGCGGCGAGCATGACCGCGCGGTCAAGTGGCTGGCCCACGCGGCAGCCCTCGAGAAGTCCCTCGAGCAGGCGTGGGACGGAGACTGGTACCGGCGCGGCTACTTCGACGACGGCACGCCGCTCGGGTCTGCCGCCAGCACCGAATGCCGAATCGACTCGATCGCCCAATCATGGAGCGTGATTTGCGGAGCCGGCGATCCAGGCCGCGCAGCGCACGCCATGGCAAACGTGCAAAGCCGACTCGTCCAGCCCGACTTAAGGTTAGTGTTGCTCTTCACACCGCCCTTCGACCACACCCCGCACGACCCCGGTTACATCAAGGGCTACCCGCCCGGCGTTCGAGAGAACGGCGGACAGTACACCCACGCCGCAACCTGGGCCGTGATCGCACAGGCCACACTCGGAGATGGCGCGCGGGCAGCGCAGCTATTTTCGTTCCTCAATCCAATCAGCCACACGAGTAGCCGGGCGGACGTGCAGCGCTACAAGGTAGAGCCTTACGTGGTGGCCGCGGACATCTATTCAGTGGCGCCGCACGCAGGGCGTGGGGGTTGGACGTGGTACACGGGCTCGGCTAGCTGGATGTACCGCGCGGGTCTCGAGTGGATCCTGGGATTCCGGGTGCGTGCAGGAAAACTCCTGCTGACACCCAATATCCCCGCCGACTGGCCCAGTTTCGAAATCTTCTTCAGGCACGCATCCGCGCGTTACGAGATCCTCATCGAAAACCCCCATCGGGTCAGCCAGGGCGTCGCTCGAGTCGAGTTGGATGGCATGAGGCTCGCGACCGACAAAGGATATATCACGTTGGCGGACGATGGCCGCACGCACGAGATACGCGTGACACTCGGACAGCTGGCAGATATTTCCGGCGATCGCACCGCTCAGTGAAGAGCGGCGCAATTGCCTGGATCTGCAGACGCTAGTGGGGTGAGGTGCCGCCCGTGTCGCCCGTTGGGCCCGTATTACCCTGGTTTCCTTGATTGCCGGTTGCGCCCGTGTTCCCGGTATTACCCGTTGCGCCCGTTGCGCCCGTGCTGCCTGGGTCACCCGTATTGCCCTGGTTTCCTTGACTACCGGTTGCACCGGTATAGCCAGTTGCACCGGTATTACCGGTCGCACCCGTGTCGCCCGTTGCGCCCATGCTGCCTGTGCCGCCCGAATTACCGGTATTCCCGGTATTCCCGGTATTCCCGGTCGCACCCGGCGGGCCCGCCGGACCTGGTGTACAAGCGCTAAACGCGAGGATGATCAATGAGGCTGAGAGAAACTTTGAGTACTGCACGGTGGTTCCTTAAATAGTGGTCTTGGTAATTAGCTCGTTTTTTGCGGATTCCGCTGGTTCGTCGCTTACGCTCTCCGAGTTGTCTCTACGGCTTGTCCTTGTGCTCCGCCGGCTCGGCGGGGGCTTTGTGCTCCACGGGTGCCGCGGCGACCTTGCGCTCTACGGGCGGCGCGGCTTTATGCTCTACGGGCGCCGCAGCGGCCTTACGCTGAACCGGCGCGGCTTCATGCTCCGCCGGCGCGGCTGGCGCTTTGTGCTCGACAGGTGCGGCGGCTACTTTGTGCTCAGCGGGCGGCGCGGCTTTGTGCTCGACGGGCGCCGCAGCGGCCTTACGCTGAACCGGCGCGGCTTCGTGCTCCGCCGGCTCGGCACGCGCTTTGTGCACGACAGGTGCGGCGGCTACCTTGTGCTCCGCTGGCGCGGCGCCGGCCTTGCGCGCCGTCGGCTCGCTAGCCGCGCTGGCGCCCTTCGCTGCAATCACACTCTTCCCGGAGAACACACCCGGCCGCGGGGTCGCAGCGATCGGCGGATTCCCGTGGTTCGCGCTCGCACGCAAGGACGGATCGGCGCGCGCCGCTTGCACTTGCTGCTGCTGGGCCCCTGTCGGGGGTAGGTGATGCGCGCTCGCGGCGGCCAATTCGGTTGCGGTCGGTCGGGCTTGAACGCCGCCACTGCCACCGTTGTAGCTCACTCGATTGACGGTGACGTTATTGACGACGACTGTCTTGGTGTAGACATTGGTGATATTCGTGGTGCCGACATTGACCACGGACCTGTTATAGAACAGATGGCCGCCTTGCCAATAACCACCCTGAAAGCCGCTGCCGCCGTATCCGAACCCGTAATTCACGCCACCATAGAAGCCAATCTGGGTGCCCCAATAGCCCTCATTCCACGAAAAGACACCGCCATTGCTACCCCAGTACCCGGGCGTCCAAAGATATCCGGGCTGCGGAGCGAGTACCCAGGTACCCGGCACCCAGTAATAACCCTGGTCGCTGTCGACCCAGGCCCAATAGCCCGGAGTGAACAGATAACCCTCAGCAGGGATCGCCGGCTGCTCATAGACCGGAAGCTCTGGGGGCGGCAAATTGACAGAAATACTGATCCCTTGCGCCATGCTCGTGACTGGCAGCATAAATAAAAGCAAAACCGGTAAAACCAGGCGCCGCCAGTTGTTTAACATGACTTTTCACTCCGCAGGATTGCCGACCGCGGCCATTCAAGCATGAGCACCGGCGATTGTCCGGGCGCTACCGTACATAGCCTTGAAGCTCGGACGCTTTGCTGCGCACGTGGGCTGTAGCCGTGTCGCTCAGTGGGTACGGCACCGCACAGACTGAACAGCTCACGGCGTGCTCCCATACGACCCGCCGGAGCCGAGTTGCTACCCCTAGTAGGAGAGAAAGATGGATCTGCTGGTAGTCGTGATCATCCTCTTGTTGTTGTTTGGCGGTGGTGGGGGCTTGTATTGGGGTATGGGCGGGGGTTGGGGATTCGGGCCCATTGGTTTAATTATCGCGGTACTTGTGGTTGCCTACCTGCTGAATGGGTATCGCGGTCGACGACTTTAGCAAGCACGCGCGTTGCATTGTTTCCCACGCCACAGGAGCGCGTTGAACGAGCCGCGAAAGCCTGGCGTCAGGCTCACTGGCGTATCGCCTGCGAAGGGCACCTGGTAGGTCTCACCGCCCAGCGGTCCGTCCGCTGAGAACCGCGGCGTGTTGGCGACGCCCTGCAGGCTCGCGAGCGGCCGTCTGATCAGGCGAGGCTCGCGTAATTGCAGACGCAGAGTCCCGCAAGATTCATCGCTGTCGCCGAGCACGAGACGCTCGAGCTCGGCAAGCGCGATGTCTTAATCAGCCAAGTCCGGTTGACGACGGATTTGCGACCGCCCTATTGAATCATGCATGGCATTCTTCGCACGGACCGTCTTCTGCTTTAAACCCGCCGCAAACGAGTCGCTCCCCGCTATTCGGGTCAATCGAAGGGACCGCCGGATGGGGTTGGCCGAGATGCGTCGTGTGTCACAGAATTCGCTTTTCCCCGACGATCGGGTGGCCCTTATGTACGTTACCAGACAGAACGGGCTACGTTTGACTAAATAGAGTCAAGCCCTGTCTACACACCATGGATCTAGTCCAGTGATTAGCCCAGTCGCCTCCCGTAACGCTCATGCAACTGCCCCGCATTCCCGGCCGCAGGTTGATCAGGGTCAACGGCCTTCACGACCCAATCGTGGGGTGATCGATACAGTCGAGAACATGGAAGTTTAAGCTTGGCAGCCCAGGAAGCCACGAAGGTACTGCTGGTCGATGATGACGAGATAGTGCTCGATCATCTTGGTAAGTCCATCTTTGCGGCGGGTTACCAGGTGCTCACCGCGCCGGACTCTGGAACCGCTCTTGCTTCGATGCAAAAGGACTTTGCGCCCATCGTCATACTGGACGTCAATCTGCCGGATATGGACGGCTTGGCGCTGTGCCGTACCATCCGGCGCCAAAGCTATCCCGGCTACACCTACGTCATGCTGTATTCGGCCAAAGATGGGGACGCCGATGTTCTCGCGGGCCTAGATGCCGGTGCGGACGACTACATTAGTAAACGGACCCCAAGATCTCAGCTCATCAGCCGCTTGCGGACCGCGCAGCGCATCCTGTCTCTCGAGCATTCGCTCAGGACGTTGGTGGAGAGCCGCGAGCAAGAGGCCAGAACGGACCATCTGACCGGTGCGTACAATCGCCGCTTTCTATTTCAGCAGTTGAGCCGAGAATTGGCCGCCGCGCAGCGCTCGCAGGGCGAGTTGTCGGTGCTGGTGCTTGATTTCGATCACTTCAGCGAGGTCAACGACCGCTATGGTCACGCCGCTGGAGACTCGGCGCTCAAGGAGGTAGTCAAGCGCATTCACGGGTCCCTGCGGCGCAATGGCGACTGGTGCGCCCGCATGGGCGGAGACGAATTCTCGGTCGTTTTGCCGCAGACGAATGCTGCCGACGCAAAGTTCATGGCAGAGACACTGCGAAACGCCATCGAGGAATCGCCGATTCGCACCGGCACGGGAATAGTACGCATGACGGTCAGCATTGGGGCGAGCAGTCTGAGCGCCATCACCGATCGTGAATCAATCACCGCGGAACAGCTGCTCGACCTGGCGGATCAGTCCTTGTACAAGAGTAAAGACGCCGGTCGAAACCGCGTTACAGCGCTGAGCAAAGTCGATCCCGCCGGATCTCAGTAGCGGCCATGGATGTCGTGCCCTTAGAGCCCCAATGCCGCTCATAACACCCCGCACTTAGACGCACGGGAGAGCGTTTTCCTCGACGCGCGAATGCTCATTCAGATCGCCGCCCTCGCAGCCTCGATGGGCAGGAGCATGACTCGGTCGCCGAGCGGAGAGTGGAGAAATCCGCGACAATGATAGAAGTGAACGGCGTCCGCATCGATGGCATGGACAATGATCGCGCGGACGCCCGCGATTTCCGATACCTCAAGGCATCGTCTTACGCCGTCGGACAGCAGATCTCCCCCTATGTCGATACGCAGCGATAGAATCCGCGCTCATCCATGCGAGAGCACTACGCCCGACTTGCCACTTACTTCGGCGACAGCGTCACGGGCACCTCGGTAATGCTGTCGACCGGCAGTTTGTTGAGTTCGGCCGCTTTGCGGACCGCCGCCTCGCTAGGCCCCTCGTAGACACAGAATGTCTTCGTTTCGTCAGCATTTGCGTAGGATTCGACCCAGCGCACTCCGACCGATGCGTTGTTCGCATTCACCTTCTTCTTGGTGGCGGCGTCGAGCCCCTTGAGCGCGCCAGCCGGGAAAGTTCGCTCGACGAGGTAGCGGTGAACCGAATTCTGCGCCGGGGAGGCCGCGGGCTGTGCATGTACATCCGTAGCGAACGCGGCAGCGAGAAGCAAGAAAGACAGTACTGGAATCGGATTTTTCATCATTTTCTCCCGGAATCTGTAAAAGTGAGGGCTCAGGACACGAAAAAATCTTCGATATCGGCAGCCGCCACGGGGCGAACCGCCTAAGACGGCAGCTCAATCGATCGGCTGATGGTCGCAGCTAACATGCGTGTTCCAGTCGGCATAGCTTCCCTTCGGGTTGTGCTCCCATGCCCAGACATGCAGCTCGTAGAACGCCGGCAGACCGTAGCGATTTGGGGCGGCGATGTAATTCAGCAGATTCCCGTCCAGCGCCGGGACGCCGCCCTTGGGATTGTTGGTTTCCCAGACGCTAGCGAGCACGATGAATTCGACGCCAACGAGGCGCATCGCACCGTTTGTCATCGGCTCGTAAATCAGAGCTTCCGGCTTCTTCGCATTCAGTACGCCCGCGTTGAGGCGCGAAGGCAGGACAAGATGTACGCCCATGGCACCGGTATCCGGACCACTCACGCACGGGGTGGCCGTCACCCAACCTTCCGCGAGCGCCACATTGATATCAGTGTAGCGCTCCGTAGCATTGTGCACCTCGTCTATCAGCGGCGTCGTGTCCTCATTTGCCCGGGCGACCGGCAGCATTTCCAGGGACAACAGGAAGGTCAGTGCGTAGAGTGCGCGCAAAATCCCCTTCGAGGCGTTCATATATTTCTCCTCACTTACCTGTAAAAGTACGGATCGAGCACGCGAACCTCGGTGATCCGCGAGATAGGCAATTTGTTACGGGCCGCGGCACGGCGGACTGCCTCGGGCGTGGGCCCGTCGTAGATGCAGAATGTATGCTTGCGATCGGGTGTGACGTAAGAATGGACCCACGTAACGCCGTCCTCGGCGTTGTTGTCGATGACCTTACGGCAAAGACTCGCGCCGCCCTCGTCCTGCGGGATGCTGAGGCCGTCCGGAAATTCTCGTTCGATCAGGTAGCGGGACATAACGAGACTCCAACGACGCCTAGGAATTCAGGCGTGAAGAATCATGTCGCGCAGGGGACAGAATCAAATCGGCAAAGTTACCCAAATTGGAGGGAGGGCTTACCTATATTGGACCCAAGACTTACCCGGATATGCAGCGCTCAACGATGACGAGACTATAGCGTAGGGGACCGAGAAAGCTCGAAATTTCAGACCTTTGCGCTGCCACGACGGATCGGTTACAACTGGCGCTACCCAAGCGGCTCTCCGGTACATTCGATGGAACTGCTCGAGCGCGAACAATGTCTCGTGGAATTGACGGGACTGCTCCATGCCGCTGCCGAGCGAGGCGGTTGTGTCGCGCTCGTGGCTGGCGAAGCAGGCATAGGCAAGACCGCTCTGGTCCAGGCATTCTCTAACCAGCAGAGCAAGACGCGGGTACTTTGGGGGGCATGCGATGCGCTCTTTACGCCCCGACCTCTCGCCCCGCTCTACGACATCGCGCGGCAGACGAAGGGGGCATTATTGGCGGCGGTCAATACCGGCGCGAACCGCGACGAAATTTTCACAGCTGCGCTTGAGGAGCTGGAGCGCGAAAAGGCGCTGGTTGTGTTCGAAGACATGCATTGGGCTGATGAAGCGACGCTTGATCTGCTGAAGTATCTGGGCCGTCGCATCCATCGCACACACGCAATGCTCGCGGTTACCTATCGCGATGACGAGGTGGGCCGGCGGCATCCGTTGCGATACCTGATTGCCGACTTGCCGCGAGCAAGCGTGCACAGAATGTCGCTCCCGCCGCTTTCGGAATCCGCCGTTGCGCAACTAGCCAGTCGGGCCGAGCGGCCCTCGAACGGATTGCACAGCCTCACGGGCGGCAATCCGCTGTTCGTGACCGAGGTATTGGCCGCCGCTACCGACACCGTGCCCTCTACCGTGCGCGACGCCGTGCTCGCGCGGGCGAGCAGGCTTACCCCGGCGGCACGTGAAATCGCGGAGCTCGTCTGCGTTGTTCCCCGGAACGCTGAACTCTGGCTGCTGGAGCAGGCCGGCCAACTGGATGAGGCGGCTATCGAGGGGTGTTTGAGAGTCGGCACGGTGCGTCACGAGGACGGCTCTCTGGCCTATCGGCATGAGCTCGTCCGGCGGGCAATTGAAGACTCCCTCTCCCAGCCTCGTCTACAGAGTCTGCACGAACAAGTGCTCGCCATTCTAGAAGCGCGGCCCGGTATCCCTGCCGCGCGCCTCGCACATCACGCCTCTTGTGCGCACGACGCGGACGCAGTGCGACGCTTCGCGCCGCTGGCCGCTGCCCAGGCCGCATCCGTTGGAGCGCATCGCGAGGCTGAATCGCACCTCGAGGCGATGATTCCGTATGCCGACGAGCTCGCTCCAAGCGACCGCGCTCGGTTGCTCGAGCACCTGTCCTACGAGTGCTTCTTGACCGGGCGTTACGCGCGTGCGTGCGAGGTGCGACGAGAGGCGCTGGTAATCTGGCGCGAGATTGGATCCCGCATGGAGGAAGGCGACGCCCTCTGCTCGCTGGCGCGGCTTTCCTGGTTCGAGGGCCGCACCGCGGAGGCCGAACGCTACTGTGTCGACGCGATCAGAGTGCTCGAGTCGCTGCCGCCCAGCCCGGTACTGGCGAAGGCCTATTGCGACCGGGCGGATCTCGATATGGAGTCCCACGAGAACGAGTCGGCGATCGAGTTCGCGCGCCGAGCCATCGTGCTCGCGGAAATCTGGACGGACAATCTGATTGTGAGCATGGCGTCGAGCGTCCTCGGCACGGCACGCCTCATTCTCGGCGACGACTCAGGTTGGGCTGATCTTGAGCGTAGTCTGCGGCTCGCTCTCGCCAATGGCTTTCAGGAGCAGGCGGCCCGTGCGTACACGAATCTGTCGGCCATGGCCGTATCGCGCCGCCGCTATCACGAGGCAGCCCGGTATTTGAGTTCCGGCATCGCGTACTGCGAGGAGCGCGACTTGGATTTCCTGAGACCCTATATGCTTGCCTACCGCGCGCGGATGAAGTTTGAACAGGGCCACTGGCTCGGGGCGAGCGAAGATGTCGAGGCCGTGCTGCGACACCCGCGCACTACTCCGATTACCCGTATTCCCGCCTTGCGGACACTCGGGCACCTGAGGATTCGACGCGGCGACCCCGACGCAAACTCACCACTCGAAGAAGCCCGGGCGCTTGCCGGCCCGGAGCCAGAGTTGCAACGCTTCGGCACGCTCGCAGCGGTCGCCGCCGAGGCGGCGTGGCTCGCAGGCGATTGGGCAGGCGTACGGCGAGAAGTTCAGCCAGCCTATGAGATGGTGCTACATCGACGGGATCCGCGGATGAAAGGTGAGCTGGCAACCTGGCTGTGGCGAGTGGACGCCCTCGAGCAGCTTCCGACGGATATCCCCGCACCCTACGCGCTGGAGATCTCACGCGACTGGCACGGTGCGGCGCGCGCCTGGGAAGAGCTGGGATGTCCTTATGAGCGGGCGCTCGTGCTCGGATGGTACGGAACCGAACTCGAACAGCGTGAAGCCCTCGCGATCTTCGACCGAATGGGTGCAGCGCCGGCGGCGCAGGCTCTGCGGCGGCGGATGCGAGAGCGGGGTGTCCGCGCAGTTCCGCGTGGCTCGCGGACATCTACTCGGCGCAATCCGTTCGGCCTGACACGACGCGAAGCGGAGATTCTTGCACTGTTGTCCGACGGATTGCGCAACGCGGCCATAGCCAGGCGTCTGTTTGTTTCGACGAAAACCGTCGACCACCACGTCTCGGCGATCCTGGCGAAACTCGGCGTGCCATCACGCGCCGAGGCGGTCGCGAGGGCGCGCAAGCCGCAGCACAAGGGCGCTTGATGGCTACCTATCCGTCGTAAGCCACGGCACACTGACCAAGGACGAATATCTCACCCTTGTTGCAAAGCTATTCAACAAGATCGATGTCGATCATGATGGAACTGTCTCCGTGCAGGAGCTGAACTCTAAGACGGGTCACGCACTGAAGCGCCTCATCGACTGATCAAGCGTGGGCCGCCCTCGGCATCGATGTCCGAGCCGTCGACATTGGCGCGCATCACGCGCATGCCTCGCTTCATGGCCATCGAATCGCGGCTCGGCTGGTTTCATATCCGCACGCAGGCGGGTCGGCCGCGACGCGCCCGTCGCGATCTTCAAGCAACCACCGCGCCTAAGCCGCTTGGTTCGGATGTACTCGGCCCGTCTCAGTGCAATGGCGCGAGACGATACCGGCGTTAATGACGACCACGCCAATACCTTGCGACGTCACAAGTGCCAGCAGCCGCGCGTACGCCTCCGATCGCTTCATGCTGCTGAGCATGGCAATCACCCGCTTCGAGCGTTCTATTTCTGAAACAGCGCGCTATATCGACGCTGCATCTCATCGGGTTCCACTGTCTCTAGATGACCGCCGAGCAACCATTCGTGACCAAACGGATCACGCACGGTTCCGGAGCGCTCGCCGTAGAAGTGATCCTGCTGCCAATAATCGCTGATGTAAGGATCGGCCACGTGCACCCCAAAGCGCATCTAGCGAGATATGCCGATCCGTGAGCTCCGTGATAGGGAGGCCAAGCAAGGCGCTTGCCGCGCCTGTTCGGAGAGAGATGCCGGCGACCGCGCCACAGGGTTTCGGTCCAGATACAAAATAACTCCATTGGGGTCCGTGTACGATACCTCGCGACCAAACCGTGGGTGTTTTGTCCGATGATTCCTTCCTCCATGAATAGGGCGCGTCGTGCAGCGAAAAGATCAGCTACGTGGATGCGGACGGGAGCATGTGTTCGCAATAGAGCTGGGGCAGGTCGCGTTGTGACCACCACAGGCACTCCACGTAACTGCTCAGAGGTGCGAATGGCCGGTACCTGAATATTGACATGGGACCCATTCCATCCAACGTCGAACATCGCCTCCCTATCTGGAGTCGTTACGCACCAGGAGTCATATTCTATTTAGAATCAATGAATTATATCAGACGGGAGTTCCCGAATGAACGTATCTGGCGTGCGCGATCAAGGCCGCCTCGGGTAACTCATGCTTGTACAGGCGCCGTATGATAGCGAGCCGCCGCTGTTCTATGGTTAATCCACTCGGGAGCGAGGATTCGACAATCTTCCGAGCGGTCTCAAATAGGGACGCCGCCGCCGACCATCTTTCTGCCGGCGTCATCGAGCGATAGCGATCGGCGACAACCTCGGAGATTGCCGCAGAAGTGTCGTTCATGGCATCAGCTCGTTCAACAACGTCGCAACGCCCAATTGTGGTGCCCATTTGCGAATATAGTCGAGATCGACCGCCTCGGCGAGGAGCTGGTGGATATCGCGCCGCTGCAACTCGGAGTTGGATTCTAATGCCCAGACCAGCTTCGATAGGATCAGGTCTTCACAGCTCACGATCCAAGTCCGGGTGCCTGCGATGGCGACCGGTTGGCGGCGCGCAAACTCGACTTGACGGAACTCGGGGGACTTGCGAACGATGAGATCGACTTTCACCCCGCTTTCGAGGTGCATAAGGTTGAACATCCGCTCTGACAGTACTGCAGTGCGTGCCGCATCTGCGTCGATGTAGAAATCTGACGCAAACGCCGCTACCAGAGCGTCTACGTCACCCTCATTGAGCGCTACCACGATGTCGAGATCACGTGTCATGCGAGGCGTCGCATAATAGGCCAGCGCAAATGAGCCTGTCAGCATAAAAGGCAGGCCGCCCGCCGATAGCCGGTCGCTGACGAGGCCGAGAACATCGAGCTCCGTAGTCATATTGGAAGCTTGGCTCCTCGCGGCGACCTATACCCCGCCGGTGCTGGCGAACCAAGCAGAGAAAAAAAACACCGGCCGAGACCTCAGGTCGCATCGAACTTTAACAACGTCCACACTTTAAAGGGAGGTCCGTTATGCAGCTCCAGAGAGGGTCGTGCCGAGCCGTGCTCGGTGCGGGATTCCTGTTGCTAGGTAGCTCGCGATCCCGTATTGGTCGAAAACTCAGCTTGGCGACCGGAGAATTCATAAAGTAGCATCAAGGCATGTCATGGAAGTCGCGAGCTGCCTGGCGTTACTCGTCGCCGGCGTGGGATGCCATCTTAGGCCTGGTGCTGCTTACCGGCTGCGGGCATAAAGCCCCGCCGCCGGCCCCGCCGCCGCCGAAAGTCTCGGTCGTCACCGTGCGAGCTCAGGCGGTGCCGATCACCACCGAGCTTCCCGGACGTGTGGCGGGCTACCGTACAGCGGACGTGCGACCGCAGGTCAACGGCATCATTCTGAAGCGGCTGTTCATCGAGGGCAGGGACGTCAAGGCGGGGCAGCAACTCTACCAGATCGACCCGGCGCCCTACCAGGCCAGTTACGACAGCGCCGTCGCGGCGGATGCTTCCGCCCGGGCGCTCGCGGAACGCTACAAACCGCTGGCCGAAGCGAATGCGGTCAGCAAGCAGGACTACGACAATGCCGTGGCCTCGCACCTGCAGGCGCAGGCGGCGGTGGAAACGGCACGCATCAATCTGATCTACACCCGAGTGCTGTCTCCGATCTCGGGCCGCATCGGCCGATCGTTGTTCACGGAAGGGGCGCTGGTCACCGCCAATCAAGCCACCGTGCTCGCCACCGTCCAACAGCTCGATCCGGTGTACGTTGACGTGACCCAGCCAACCACGACCCTGCTGCGCTTGGAAAGGGAGGCCGCCGCGGGACTGCTCAAGACAAACGAGGCGGGACAGACCCAGGTGCAGGTACGGCTGGAAGATGGCAGCGAGTACGCCCACCCCGGCACACTGGAATTTTCCGAGGTGACGGTGGACGAGGGCACGGGCTCGGTCACGCTGCGCGCGCTCTTGCCCAACCCCGAGCGCCTACTCCTGCCGGGCATGTTCGTGCGCGAAGAGATCCAGGAAGGCGTGCGGCAGGATGCCGTGCTGGCGCCGCAGCAAGGCGTCAGCCATGATCAAAAGGGTGAGCCCAATGCACTCGTCGTGGGTCCGGAAAATTCCGTCGAGCTGCGGACGCTTAAGACCGATCGCGCCATAGGCGATCAATGGCTGGTGACTTCGGGGCTCAAGCCCGGGGACCGCGTCATCGTCGAGGGGATCCAGTCGGCGAAACCCGGCGCGAAGGTGGTGCCCGAGGAGTATCGGGCGCCGGATGAGAAGACGGCGCAGCCGCAAGCCGCGGCCGCTCAGGCCTCCGCAAAGTAAGCGCCGGCCATGGTCAACTTCTTCATCGATCGCCCGGTGTTTGCCTGGGTACTCGCCATCGTCATCATGCTGATGGGCGCACTCGCCGTCACGACGCTGCCCATCGCGCAGTATCCGGCCATCGCCCCGCCTGCCATCTCCATCCAGGTGGTCTATCCCGGCGCCTCGGCCGACACCGTGCAAAGCACCGTCACGCAGGTCATCGAGCAGCAGATGAGCGGCATCGATCACCTGCTTTATTTCGGGTCCGAGAGCGACGCCAGCGGGAGCATGACCATCACGCTCTACTTCGAGCAGGGTACCAATCCCGACATCGCGCAAGTGCAAGTGCAGAATAAGCTCCAGCTCGCCACCCCGCTCCTGCCGCTCGAAGTGCAAGAGGAGGGGCTGCGCGTCGTCAAGGCCACCCGCAACTTCCTCCTGGTGATCGGCTTCTACTCGACCGATAGGTCGATGAGCAGTGAGGACGTGAGCGATTACATCGCCTCTTACGTACAGGATCCGGTGAGCCGCACTCCCGGGGTCGGTGACTATCAGCTGTTCGGCACCCAGTACGCGATGCGCATCTGGCTGGATCCGGTGAAGCTCAATAACTACGGGCTGACACCGACGGACGTCAATAACGCGCTGCAGGTGCAGAACCTGCAGGTTCCTTCCGGGGAGTTGGGGGGGCTGCCCTCCGTGAGGGGACAGCGTCTCCACGCCACCATCATCGGCCCCGAACGCCTCACCAATGCGCAGGCGTTCGGCCGCGTGCTGCTCAAGGTGAACACCGACGGTTCGCAGGTGCGGCTCCGGGACGTCGCCCGCATCGGCCTCGGCGCCGAGAGCTATTCGATCTACACCGAGTACAACGGCAAGCCGGCGGCGGGCCTCGCCGTGAAGCTCGCCCCAGGCGCAAACGCTCTGGACACCGCCAAGGCGGTGCGCGCGACCATGGACAAGCTGGCGCCGTTCTTCCCGCCCGGCCTCAAGCTGGTTTATCCCTATGACACCACGCCATTCGTGCGCGTCTCCATCGATGAGGTCGTGAAAACGCTCTTCGAGGCGATTGTGCTGGTGTTTCTGGTGATGTACCTGTTCCTGCAGAACTTCCGGGCCACGCTGATTCCAACCATTGCCGTTCCCGTGGTGCTCTTGGGCACCTTCGCCGTACTCGCCGCCGCGGGATTCTCGATGAACACGCTGACCATGTTCGGCATGGTGCTCGCCATCGGCCTCCTGGTGGACGATGCGATCGTCGTCGTTGAGAACGTCGAGCGCGTGATGGAGGAGGAGAAGCTCTCACCGAAGGATGCGACGCGACGCTCGATGGGCGAGATCACGGGCGCCCTGGTCGGCATCGCCCTGGTGTTGTCGGCGGTGTTCCTGCCCATGGCCTTCTTCGGCGGCTCTACCGGCGTCATCTACCGTCAGTTTTCCATCACCATCGTCTCGGCCATGACGCTGTCGGTGATGGTGGCGCTGATCTTCACGCCTTCGTTGTGCGCGACGCTCTTGAAGCCGCGGGTCGGGGAGGCTCACGAGCGCGAGCGTGGGTTCTTCGGCTGGTTCAATCGCGGCTTCAACCGGATGAATCGCGGCTACGAGCGCGGCGTCACTCATGTCACCGGGCGCACCGGGCGCTACCTCTTGGTGTATGGGGTCATCGTGGTGGCGATGGGCCTTTTGTTCGTGCGCGTGCCGAAATCCTTCCTGCCGGATGAGGATCAGGGCATTTTGTTCGTTCAGGTGGCGGCGCCGCCGGGCGCAGCGAGTGAGCTCACGCAGCGGGCCCTCAATGAGGCACGCGACTACTTCCTCAAGGATGAGAAAGATCTCGTGAGCGGCGTGTTCACCGTCAACGGCTTCAGCTTCGGCGGCCAAGGGCAGAACGCCGGCCTCGTATTCGTGCGCCTGAAGGACTGGTCGGAGCGCCCGGGGAAAAAGAACTCCGTGTTTGCCTTGGCGCAGCGCGCCACCCGACGCTTCCACCAGATCCGGGGAGCGTTCGTGGTCGCGTTCGCACCACCGGCCGCGCTCGAGCTCGGCAATGCCACGGGATTCGACTTCGAGCTGGAGGACCGCGGCAACCTCGGCCATGCGGCGCTGATGCAGGCGCGCGGTCAGTTATTGGGGATGGCAAGCAAGGACCCGGCGATCGGCATGATACGGCCGAACGGCCTCGATGATGAGCCGCAGTACAAGCTCGACATCGACTGGGAAAAGGCGAGCGCGCTCGGCCTTGCGATCGGCAACATCAACGATGCCCTCGGCGCCGGCTGGGGCTCGGCTTATGTCAACCAGTTCGTCGACCGCAACCGCGTCAAGCGCGTATTCCTGCAGGGCGAAGCCGACTCGCGCATGCTGCCGCAGGACTTGGGTCTCTGGTACGTGCGCAACGGCGCGGGTCAAATGGTGCCCTTCTCGACCTTCGCCTCGGCGCACTGGATCGTGGGCTCGCCCAAGTTGGAGCGCTATAACGGCACACCCGCGCTCGAATTCCTGGGCGCCCCGGCACCGGGTAAGAGCACCGGGGATGCCCTCGCGGCGATGGAAGCGGCGGTGACGAAGCTGCCCAAGGGCGTGAGCTACGAGTGGACCGGCCTTTCCTTCGAGGAGGTACGCTCGGGCTCGCAGGCGCCGGCGCTGTACGCCGTCTCGCTCACCATCGTATTTCTGTGCCTCGCCGCGCTGTACGAGAGCTGGTCGATACCTTTCTCAGTGATGCTGGTGGTGCCGCTCGGCATCATCGGCACCATCGCCGCCACGCTCTGGCGCGGACTCGCTAACGACGTTTTCTTTCAGGTGGGCCTCCTCACCACGGTGGGACTTTCGGCCAAGAACGCGATCCTGATCGTGGAGTTCGCGCTGGAAAACCACAAGCGCGGCATGCATCTGATCGAGGCCACGGTCGCGGCGGCCCGCCAGCGCCTGCGGCCGATCCTCATGACCTCGATGGCCTTCATCCTGGGCGTACTGCCGCTGGCGATCGCTACCGGGGCGGGCGCCGGCGGGCGCATCGCCATCGGCACCGGCGTGATCGGCGGCATGCTGACGGCCACGGTGCTCGCCGTGTTCTTCGTACCGGTGTTCTTCGTGAGCGTCCGCTCGGTGTTCGGCGATCACCGCGGGCATGAGGAGCGGCCGCGTCCACCTCAGTCCCCGCCGCCCGCTTCGGAGAACTGAGAATGGCTTGCAGAAGCACGTGTTTCTTCGCCGCGGCGGCGGCCACACTCATCGGCGCCTGTACCTTGGAGCCGCATTATCATCGCCCGCCCGCGCCTGTGCCGGCGCTCCCAGGCGGCATGGCGGGTAGCGCGGCTGCCGCCGACATCGGCTGGCGCGAGTTCTTTCCCGATCCGCAGCTTCAGCAGCTGATCGCGCTGGCGCTTACCAACAATCGCGATCTGCGCGTCGCGGCTCTGAATGTGCAAAGCGCTCAGGCGCAGTACCGCATCCAGCGCGCGCAGTTGTTTCCAACTGTCGATGCGAGCGCCGTCGAAGAGGTGGAAAGAATACCCATCGGTGTGTTGGAGGGTGAAATTCCCAGCGCCTCAGCAGCCTCAGGGAAGGGAAGCGCTGTGCCGAGCGGGATTACCGTGCACACCTATGACGTCGGAGTCGGCTTCACGAATTACGAGCTCGACCTTTTCGGCCGCATCCGCAGCCTGAGCCATGCAGCCCTGCAGCAATACTTCGGCTCGGGCGAAACGAGGCGCAGTGTGCAGCTCACCCTGGTGGCCGAAATCGCTACCGCTTACGTCACGGTACTCGCCGATCAGACCCTGCTCGACATCACCCGTGACACGCTGAAGAGCCAGGAGGAGTCCTACGCGCTGACGCAGAAGCTGTTCAGCGGCGGCACGGGCACGGAGCTGGCGCTGCGCCAGGCTGAGACAACAGTCGACACCGCGCGCGCCAGCCTCGCGGAGTACAACCGGCAGCTGGCTCAGGACCGCGATGCGCTCGAGCTCTTGATCGGCGCGCCGATCCCGGACGGCATCGATTTTTCCGAAGGCCTTAACCGCGGAAACCTGGTAGCGGAGCTCGAAGAGGGTATTCCCTCAGACGTGCTGGTGCGCCGGCCCGATATACTCGCCTCCGAGCATCAGCTCATGGCGGCCAACGCACAGATCGGCGCGGCGCGTGCGGCGTTCCTGCCCGCTATCACGCTCACCGGTGATTTCGGGACCGAAAGCACGCAGCTCTCGGGCCTCTTCAAGGGTGGTTCGCAGGCCTGGACTTTCTCCCCGCAGATCAGCGTCCCCATCTTCGCGGGCGGCGCCAACGTCGCCAACCTCCAGGCGACCAAGCTCGCTCGCGATACCGCGGTCGCGCAGTATGAGAAGGCGATTCAGACCGCCTTCCGCGAGGTCGCCGATGCGCTCATCGCCCGCAGCACACTCGATGACCAGCTGGCAGCTCAGCAAGCCCTGGTGATGGCCTCGGAGAAGGCATATCGGCTGGCCGACATGCGCTACCGGGGCGGCGTTGACAGCTACCTGACCGCGCTCGTTGCGCAGGTCTCGCTCTATGGCGCTCAGCAGCAGTTGCAAACCGTGCGGCTCATGCGCTTGCAGAACCTCGTGACGCTGTACAAGGCCCTGGGTGGAGGAATCCGGGAGCACGCTGCCGCTGCCCAGACGACCCTCGAGCCTTCGCGCTCTGAGAGCTCACCCACGCATTCGGGCCCATCCACTTCGAACTAAGCCCGCTTGGGTGTAATGTTTAGCTGGGCAAGAGGGGAATTGGCATGGCGGAGACTGCAGCCGGGAGCGAGTGCTCCACCACCGCTGCGCATCCGTGGATCGGAGAGCTGTTGCTACGCCTTCTGGGCGCGGCGCTCCAAATCCTCGCGACCTGGGCGGTGGTACGTGCTCTGACACCGGAGGAGGCGGGGGTTTATTTTCGCGGGTTCGTGATCGCCCTGGGTTTGAGTACGCTCTTGCGGGGCAAGTACGAGATCTACATGGCGCAGCACATCATCGGGCGGCGCGCGACAACCACCGGTATTCCCAATGGAGTACTACTGATGCAGCTCGCACGGCGGATGCTGCTGCGGTCGATCCTCCTTTGCGCAGTTCTCTTGGTCGTGACGGCGGACCTCGACATCCAGGCGCCGCAGCTGCAAACCATATTGCAGACCTATCTGCCCTTCGTGCTCGCCGTCCCCTGCGTGGGCCTCTGGAGCTTCTTGGGCGAGGCGCTGCGGGCGGCCAATCGGACGCTCGGTATCGTCGTGGCCGCCTATGCCGTGAACCTCTCCATGCTTCTCGCGGTGGTGATCGCACCTTCCGACGCATCGCTCGCGCTTTACTCCTGGGCGTTTCTGCTGGGGAGCCTCGTTTCTGCGGGAGTGGCGGCGGCGCTCGCCTGGCGCGCCTTCCCGATCGAGCGAGGCGAGAGCCGTTTGCCGATTCGCCGTGAAGCACTGCAGGGGGTGGACTCGCGGGAATTGATCGGTCTTGCGCGCGGGTTGCTGCTGTGGGGGCCCCTGTGCGTCCTGGCCGTCTGGGCGCCGCCGATCCAGATGGCGCAATATGCCGTGGCCGCGCGCACGGCACTCATCGTGGATATCTTTCTGCCGGCATTGAACCTGACCGGTTGCCGCGAAACCTTGATGGCTACGCAGCCGGTCCAGGCGCCGCGGCGCCTGCTCGTGAGGCAGCTCGCTGCGGCGTTTGTCTACAGCTCAGCGTTCGTGGTGCCGCTCTTGGTGTTGGCGCCGGCAACCTTGGCGCTCTACGGGAAGCCTTACGATTCGCAGTTGACGGTGTATGCGCTTCTTCTGGGGGTGCAGTGGGCAAATGGCGTCGGCCGTCCAGCGGTGCGACACGCCGTGGTCGAGTGGAATGCACGGCGGATCGGCGTCGCTGTCGGATCCGGCGCCGTGGCGGTCATGCTGATTTGCGCGTTGGGCGTGACCGCCTACGGTGCCCTGGCCGCCGCGGCGGCCTCGCTAGTAGGCGCCTTGATCGTCAACGGACGTGCGATCGCCATGGCCCTTTCGAGATCGGCGTGAGGCGTCAGATCCCTTCGAACCATTAGAGCTAGCTGGGGGCTGCCGAGGGTTTGGCGAGCGAACAGACAATTCTCGGGAAATCCCTTGATTACTGGGCGCAGTCAGCGTGGCTCGATCTGAAGACGCGAAGGGCCTTCCAAACGATTTCCGTACTCTCGCGCCGGTTCTACTTCTTTATCGGCGTATCTTGCGACGCTACACACTGCCACTTTCCGTCTGGCATCTTCGCCCACGTATCGGTATAGCGTGAACGATCGTTGACGGGCTTACCTGAGGAGTCCGTGCCTTTGCCGACGAACTCACCCGTGACGATAGCCGTATCACCGTAGACGGCGATCTGCATATTCTTATAGTCCACACTGTCCCACTTGACAGTCTTGGCATCCGCCAGCATCGCTGCCTTGCTGTCCAACTTGCCCTCACCGTCGGTATACACGAACTTATCGGCAAGTATTGGCGCAACCAAATCTGGATTATTAGTCCTTTGCGCCTGGAGCCACTGATTCTCGAGGGTAGCGATCGCCTTCTCGGCGCTGCCGCTGGTCTGCTGAGCTTGAGAGGAGACTGCAGTTGCCAATGAAAGCAAACCGAGTAGGCACCATATCTTTCTGCGAATCATAAGTCCCTCTTGTTATCGTGATTCTTATGACATCGGATTACACGCCCGACGCCGGGAAATGTCCAGTCGGCAGCGGGCGCCCGGCGGTCCGCAAAACGACCACTGGTATCTCCGGGCTCACGCTCGGAGGGGGGTACGGCTACCTCGCCGGCACGTCGATTGCCAGTCCTGCATGTGCGACCCTCCGTGAATCGGCTCACGATAACCCAGAAGAAACGCCGAACAGCGCGCCCTCGAGGCGCAAAAATCCAGAAACGACCGCTACAATTACCGAGAAATCTGACCGGTATTTGGCGCGGAGGCCAGTTCAGGGTTCTGTCCGACTGAGCCTCAAGGCCTCGCGAATCCATCTCGCGAGGCGCTTCCGCACCTCGCGTCGAGCGCACGCCCGGCGTTCCCGCTTGTGCTGATAGCTGTCTGCTGCCATCACGAGTCCCGCTCGATGCATACCAGCGAGATCCGCTTTCTCGCCCGCCGTCAGATCGAGCGCTATCAATGCGACACTCGGGTCGCAGAGAAAGGTGTGCCGAAAGCTAGAGTCGGTATAAAGACGGGCGAGCGTCCGCTCCATCTCATGCGCACTCATTGAGAGCCGCCTCATTCGGAAACGATCGTGCGCGCGCGAGCGCTGCGCGGCCTAGGCGTACTTCGCACAACAGGCTCGTAAACGGCGGGTAATTCCCACTCCGACTGCGATTCTTTCGGGGCGACATATATCACGCATCAAAAACGGTAGTCGGCGCCGATCGTCTCCTGCCAGAAATGGTTTTCCGCCGTTGAGCGCAAGTAATCGAAGTTCACGCTGAGGCCCACGGCTCTGGTCGCCTGATATCGGGGGCCGAAACCCAACGTATAGCCAATGCCCCGGTCCACGCGCTCGAGCGCGAGCACGGGACCGAGCCACACGCGCGTGTCGGTTCTCCATCGGTACCCGCCGCCACGCGCCTCCAGCGACCAAGCCGCGGGCAGCATCCAGCGATAGCGAAGACTCAAGCTTACATCGCTCCCGCTCCCGCGCGTGGCGTAGGCCGCGTCGTTCAACAGTGCGTTGAGATTGACCGGCGTCGTTCCCGAGAGCGCGGTGCGGGTGTTGCCGAGGTAGCCCCAGGCGAGATCCATGCCGAAATTCTTCGGCAGTGCATAGTCGAGCAGAAACGACTTGGCCGTAGCGCTCCGGCTCACCTCGCTCGCCACATCGAAACCATCGCGCGCGAGCTCATCGGAGACCTCCGTGTTGGTGAGCGAGCTCGTGGTCACGCCGAGCCGAGCGCCGACGGACAGATTGGACCACCAGGCGTCCGTCTCGGCGGCCTGCGAGCCACGTACCTGGAGCAGCGCGAGACTTGCCGCCGCGAGCATCCAGCACCACCGCCCGCGGGCGAAGCGCATGATTGTGACGAGGCCCAGCATCAGCAGCATGAACGGACTCACGGCGCCCATGCCCCCGGATCTCACCACCACCCCGGGCAGCGGCGCTGCCGTGACGGTGAGTGTGGCGGCAACGATTGTTCCGGGGGTGGCGCCGCCCGTGATGTCCGCAAAGCGCAGCGGCAGAACGGCGCCACCGGCATCGTTCGACAGCGGAATGGCGATCGTCTGCACACCGCCGACGCCGGCGGCAAAGGTGCCGTGACCGACCACGGCGCCGGACGCGTCGACAATGTCGAATGTGACCGTACCGTCTGTTCCCCCCGTACGGGTGACGGTGACCGGCGCCGAGGTGGCGCTGCCGCTCGCGGTGTAGGCCGCGCTGCCGAAAGACAACGCCCCGGGTATCGCTGCGCGTGTGGTCACGGTGAACGTCGCGGCGACGCCGCCGATCGTCAGATGGGCTGAAGTCGCCGTGAGGTAGCTCGCAGAGGACTCGAGACTCACCACCACGTGTGCACCGGGCGACACGTATCCCGGAGTTGCCGTGAAGGGTCCGCCATTGATGCTGTAAGTCCCGCCCGAGATGCTGATGGGCGAGGAGGCATTGGTTCCCTGCACCGTGATGGCGTTGGATACCTCGGATGTCGAGAGATCGACGCCGTTCAACGCTGTGAAGCTGAAAGGATCGGGGGTCGTGCTCGTGCCGACGCCCGACAGCGCAATCGAGAGCGGCGAGGAGGGCGCATCGCTCGTGATGGTCAACGTACCGTTACGACTGCCCTCGGCGGTGGGCTTGAATGTCACCGAGACGGTGCACGTGGCTGACCCCACGAGGGCCGCCTGGCAATTGTTGGTTTCCGAGAAGTCACCGCTCGCGCTCACCGCCGTCACGACGGGTCCGCCGTTGCCCGACAACGTAATAGTGAGGGGCTGACTCGATGAGCCGACCCCTTGCGGCGAGAAGGACAGGCTCGAGGGATTGGCCATCAAGGTCAATGCGGAGCAATCGATCGCCGTGGACAGGCTTGAGGTGTTATTGCTCGGGTTGAAGTCGGTGAATCTCGACGTCGCACCGAAATCGCCCGTGGCGCTGCTCGTGATCTGACTACCGCAAGTCGCGGTGGGCGACAGCGTGCTGCTCACCGTGTAGGTCGCCGTTCCATTGACGGGCAAGGACAGTGAAGAGTCATCGAGGGCACCGGTCCCGGAAGAGGAGCAGGAGGCGCCGACCGAGGCGGCGCAAGTCCAGCTCACACCCTGGAGCGCGGGATCGAGGTCGTCGGTGATGGTGGGCGAATCGGCCAAGGAGATCGCGGTTGGGCCATTGTTTGTCACGGTGATCTGGTAATTGACGGCGTTCCCGGGTGCGATGTTCGCCGGTCCGGTCATGACGACCTGCAGATCGTCCGGCGAGGACACCGACAGCTCTTGGACCTCGTGCACGTTGGTCGATCCGCCCGTGCTGCCACTGATACCCACGCTCAGCGAGGCGGGTGGCACGTAGGGAAAGCTCACCCCCGAGAAAAGTGTTTGATACGGTTGCCCGCTGGCCGGTTGGTACTGGGCCGATACGCTGAAGCCCGTGCCTTGCGGCATGAGCGTGACCAGCACGGTGCGCGCCGGCGGTCGTGTGCTGACGCCGGGCACATCGACGCCGCCCGGGACGACCGTCCCGGCGACGTAGGGGTTGCCCGTACCCACTGGTCCGCGGATCACAAGGGATTCTGGGGCAAACCCGGGTCCGCCACTGGTACAGTGGTTCGCGGTCGAGAAGTTGCCGTACTCATCGAGCCCGATACCGAGATATCCGCCGGCACCCTGGCAATAGCCGAGACCGCCGCCGTCGTAAGCACCACTCATATCCAGCGTGGAATCGTAGAGAAAGAGCGAGATACCGTCGGCACCGGTGCCCCCCCACGAGACGTAGTTGAACTTCATGACCAGAGGTTGAGCGCCCGCGAAGCTACCACCGGTGTAAAGTGCCACGCCCTTCTCGGCATTCGCGGCCGCCGTCAGACGCAGCCAGCCACTGCCGTTCGGATCGATGGACGGCGCGGTGAGGAATGCATTGCCGGTCAGGGTCCAGCCCGGAGCCGAAGTTCCGGTGAAGGATTGCGTCACCTTGAACTGCGCGTGGACCTGCGACGCGCCGCCGGCAAGGAGTAGCAGGCTTGCGCAGCGTGCGGCGAGCGCGCCGCTGCGGGGGACGCGGTGTCGTCGGGTAGAAGTCGGCGAACAGGAGCTCACGCGGAAACCAGTCCGTGGAGCGTGCAATGGAGTCTGCTTTTGATTGAACATAACAGATGCAAAGTTCACCGAAATAAGGGGATTCTCGTAGTGACCTTGTTCACGGATGGGAGTCGAGCGGGTGTGACGCGTTTGCGAAATACGCAGCCGAGCAGGCGTGGGGCGCCCACGGGATCGCTCTGCGCCCGCTCAGTTTCCCGCAAAAGTCCCCTCGTAAGAGCGACGTAGGAAGCGCTAAGTCATTGAACGAAGTCGTGGTAAGGGAGGGAGGGACCCCCGACCCGGCAAAGATTGCGGCGCTTTGACGCCCCACGCGGGGAGGCGTCGCCAAATGCATCGCCGTGCCTGGCAAGGCTCCCGCCGTCGCATACTTCGCGACGACGGGAGCATGAGGCCTGAGGATCAATTGATATTACGGCTCGATTCGAACCGCCGACGACGTACCAGGATATCCATCCGATGGTGCCGGCGACGGTGCTCCCGGTGCTGGCACCACGTTGCCGGCCATGTCGTAGAAAATCGAAACGTTGGTTCCGGCATATGAGTTTCCATCTTTCGACAGTGTGTCAGTCTCGGTCTCATTAAAATATCCGGCGATCAGTCCGGTCGTCGAATCAAAAACCCAACCGAAGTGGTTGCGGGAATAAGTCCGCGGGCCTGTCGCTGCCCAAGAACCCATACAGATGTTTCCGCCTATGGAGGGGTGAGTGATGTTTTCCCACTCAGTGCCATCGCTGTGCCATTGAATGAAGGCTTGGCCAACAGGGCCGTAATTTACAAGCCAGGTTCCCACGATGCCTTCATGGTCCATGAAGTGATGCCCAGGAAGCTGGATAAGGTGCTGATTCTCGGCGCCTGAATACGCGCAGTTGGCATGCGAAGGCAGTCCGAAAAGTGATAAGGCTGCAGTAGCAGCAATTCCGATGAGAGTTGTTTTCATGAAATTAGCCTCCGAGTAATTTTGTTGCGTTGCATAGCGCTTTTTGATGGCATGGTATATATCGCGAATCATGGTTGCCTCTCCTTTTGATTTTTGTGTCATTTGGCAATTCACGAGCGGAGTGTCGGGTCCTCATCAGCGAACATCGAGCGCGAGGACGCGATGCTCCGTTCGTTAAGTAATGAGTCCTCGGGCAGTGAATTGGACACCCTTAAATTTTGGATGATGGGTTCTGACCCTCTCAGCCTTACGGGTCAGCGGCGCCGAGGCGCATCCAGTGCCTCAGCGATCGCCGCACCCCGCGGCCATCACTTGGTTGCCATCAGCGGAGCAACGGTGACCGGGCGGCCCTCGGCCGCGACATCGCCGGCGACAAGGTGCAAGATGAGGGTTCCCGAAGGGTCGGCCAGCGGGTCGCGGCAAGTGAATAAAAATAGTGGTAGCCAATTCACGCCGGGCGGGACTCTTATAGGTGATGAGGGACAATTGCATGCGTCACCATGGCTGCGGCTGAGCCGAAACCATCGCTGGTCGAGCGGTTGTTTGCCGATCACGGTGGCGCGCTGCGGACGTTCTTCCTGCGGCGTATCCGCGCCAAGGACGATGCAGCGGATCTGGCGCAAGAGGTGTACGTACGGATGCTACGGGTCAGCGACCAGGATGCGATTCGTAATCCCATCCACTACCTCTACACAGTGGCGAACAACCTGGTGAAGGAGCATGCGGTACTCGAGCGTCGTCAGGCGAGTGGCATCGACATCGATGAGGCGCCGGCACACGAGCAGCTCGAGACGCTGCCGGCGTTTGACGGAGACCTGGATGCGGCACAGCGGGTCTTGCGGCTCGGCACCATATTGCAGCAGTTGCGTCCGAAATGTCGCGCTGCGGTGGAGCTGCGCTTCACCCATGACCTGTCCTATCGGGAGATCGCCATGCACCTCGGAGTGTCTCCGCAGATGGCGAAGAAGTACGTGGCGCAGGGGTTAAGTCATTGTCGACGGCGCATGGCACAGCTGGGTTGAACTTATGAATTCCAACGACAAACGAATCCGTGCCGCGATCGCCGAACAGGCCGGCGAGTGGTTCGTGGCGAACGAAGAAGGGCCGATGGGTGCGCGGGACTCTGCGGCCCTTGCGGCGTGGTTCATGACCTCGCCGGTCCACATCGAGGAATTCCTCGGCGTGTCGGTGGTCGCACGCGATCTCAAGAAAGCCCGCACCGATCCCGAGTACTCTTTGGAGGCTATCCTGGCTCGCGCCAGCGCCGAGGAGGGACGCCCCGTCCAACGGCTCTGGCCGCGCGTGATCGAGGCGGTTCGAGAGACTCCCTCAGGGCGCTGGTTCCCCGCCGCGGCGGCGATGACCGGGGTGTTGAGTCTTGGCTTGCTGTTCACCTGGAACCTGAGGCCCACGGGGCGACCCGCCGGACCGACCGGCATCGCGACACTGCATTTTGAGACCAGGCACGGCGAGCAGCTCACGCAACGTTTGGCGGATAATTCTGTGCTGCACTTGAATACCGACAGTGCGGTCAGCGTCCGCTACAGCAAGAGCGAACGGCTGGTCACGCTCATGTCCGGCCAGGCGGAAATTGAAGTCGCCCATGAGGCCAATCGCGCATTTCGGGTGCATACCCGATCGGCTGATATCATCGACATTGGCACCCAATTCGATGTGCGCCTCGAGCAAGGGTACACGGTTGTCACGGTGGTTGAGGGGCGGGTCGCCGTCGGACCTCAGAAGTCGAGCCCGAACTACGCGGTTCGATCGATTGAGCTCACCGCCAATCAGCAGCTCCGCGTGGCCGCAGGAGAGTGGCCCGCCACCCCCGTCGCGGTTGACGCCGAGCGCACCACGTCCTGGCTGCATCGACAAATTGCGTTCGATCATGAACCGCTGGAACGGGTCGCCGCTGAATACAATCGCTACACCTCGAAGCCGATCGAGATCGCCACACCGGCGCTGCGGACGCTTCGAATCAGCGGAGTCTTCGCCACCGACGATACCGACGCATTCATTGCTTTCCTACGCAGCCTCAAGGGCGTGCGGATCGAGGTGACTGAGACCCGAATTCTTGTGTCAGGAGATTAGGCGCTGCGGTCGGATCGACGTGAATTGACGGCTTAGGCTATGCTTCGGTCAAGAATACGCAGAATATCCGCACAGGAAGCGAATGGGGCGTCAACGGCGCGACCGATTAATCGGCCCCCGGACACTCGTGTCTGCGGCGCTGCGAGCTCTATCGATCTGTGCGCCTGTCGCTTTTGCGGCGACTCAGGCAACACAAACCCAAGCCACTGAAATACCCGCGCTCACCGCCGATATCCCCGCGCAACCCCTCGCGCAGGCGCTCGAAGCGTTCGCACGTCAGACCGGCCTGCAACTCGTCTATGTTTCCGACGTGGTGCATGACCAGAGATCGCGCGCGGTGTCTTCGGGCCTGAGTGCTTCGAATGCACTCGGTCGACTGCTGGAGGGAACCGGACTCTAATTCGAATACCTGACGTCGCGCAGCGTTCACATCCTGGCTGCGGTCGTTGGTCCGCCGAAACAAGCCGTCACCCAGATTCCTGAACGCGAAGCAATGCAAGAAGTGATCGTCACAGCCGAGAAGCGTGAGGAATCCCTGAACGTCGTACCCATCAGTGCCAGCGTCCTGACTTCGGCTGACATGGACGCGGCGGGCATCAAGGGGATCAGTGAGATCGCGGCAGTGACCCCAGGCGTCGAATATGACTACGACACGCAGTTCGGGCCTGGGATTTTAACGAAACTGGGCGTTCGTGGCATCGCGTCGGACATCGGAGCTTCAACCGCCGGCGTCTATATCGACGACGTGCCGATTCAATCGCGTCAATCGGGGTTTGCCAATGTCTACCCTGTCGCCTTCGACCTGACCCGCGTAGAGGTGCTGCGCGGTCCACAAGGAACGTTGTTTGGTGCCGGGGCCGAAGGAGGCGCTGTTCGATTTATTACGACCGAGCCGAGTATGACGGAGTTCACTGGCCAGTACCGCGCCGAGGTCTCGCAGACCGAGTATGGAGGACCGAGTTTTGAAACCGGTGCTGCCGCGGGAGGACCCATCGTTGACGGCCGTGTGGGCCTGCGCATTAGCGCCTGGTATCGCGACGACGGTGGCTACGTCAATCGGGTCAATCCGTTCACCAGTGCGACGGTCGATAGTGAGGCCAATCGGTCGTCGAGCCGGGCGCTGCGCGCAGCCGTGATCTTCACCCCAACAGAGTCGCTGCGCATTACACCATCGCTCTCTTACCAGTCCGTGGGACGTCATGACAGCCCGATCTTCTACCCCTACCTCTCGAACCCAAGTGCCGGGGTGTTCAACAACGGCAAGCTGTTGCGGCAGCCCTCCACGGACGCTTTTACCCTTGCATCCCTCAAGTTTGAACAGCAATTCCATTTTGCCAAGCTCACCGTAGTAATGTCTTATTTTGATCGACCCGCACAGGCGATGTTCGATGCCACCAATGAGGCGGGCATCCTCTTTTTTGGAGGTTACGGCAATCCCCTGGGGCCCGGATTTCCGGCCTCCTATGCGGACGCCGTCCCAGACATGCTGACCTTGCATCAGAGCCAGCAGTCGCAGGAGGTGCGCCTGACCTCGGCCGATCCGGAGGCGCCAATCCAGTGGGTCGCAGGTCAATTTTATTCTTTGGCCCGCCAGGTCCATACGGAGGACATCTACGAGATAGGCGCGCCGGGGAACCCCGGCTACTACAGCAGCGATCATACGACCGATACGATTGTGGCGGCCTTCGCTCACGTGAATGCACGCCTATCGAGCCACTGGACGCTGAGTGCCGGCGTCCGCGTCGATCGCACCCGAAGCGAAGAGACCGATTACACTGGCGGATTCGCCTATCCCGACCTGCCGCCGGCGACTCACGGGATCACATACGAGACACCCCTGACCCCACAATTTAGTCTCTCGTACAAACCCAATGAGACCAATTTCTTCTACGCGACGATCGCCAAGGGGTTCCGAATCGGCGGGGTCAATACGCAAGTTCCCGCCAGTTGCCAGACTGCGGCGCCCTCCTCGTATACCTCAGATACTGTCTGGAGCCACGAGATAGGCGCCAAAAATCTGCTTCTCGACGGCCGTTTGCAGGTCGCGGGCAGTATCTTCGAGATCGATTGGAACAGAGTGCAAACCAATTTCACCCTCGACTGCGGCTTTAACTACGTAGCCAATGCCGGGGCTGCGAAGAGCACCGGGTTTGATCTGGTGGCCAGTGTGTTTCCGCTCCATGCACTGAGCTTCGAAGTTTCCCTGGGCTACGACAACGTCCACTTCACGAAAACCATCCTGAACCCTGCCGGGCAGGTGCTCGCTGATCGTGACGCCGTGGTAGGAGGCGTGCCGGCCGTGCCATCGCCGGTGGATTGGTGTGGCCAATCTACGCTACGAATGGCCGATCACCCACGAAATTACAGGGTGCGCGCGAATCGATGAGATCGTTCACAGCCACAATCCGGGACCTTTCACCGAGCTTGACCCCAGGGCGATTGGCTACGATCCAAGGTTTGTTGCCGATCCTGCGACCAGCATACTCAATCTCAAACTTTGCCTGATCTGGTCGAATTTGGATCTGCGGCTGTTCGTGAACAACGCGCTGGACGCTCATCCGCTGCTGCAGCCCGCAGCCGATGCGCCAGGCTCGTTGCCGGTTTATGCGCATACACTGACTCCGCGTACGTGGGGACTCGCCGGTACATGGAGATTCTGAACACTGGCGCCCGCTCCATGAAATGCCGGCCGAAGGGTCGATGAATAGGTAGCCCGCGGACCTCACCGTCCGAATGAAGCGCGCGGAGCGCGAGTCATCGCCCAGTTTTTCTGCGCAGGCTGGCCACATGCACGTCGATCGAGCGATCGAAGACTTCGAAATCGCGGTTGCGGATTTCTTTCATCAGTTGCTCGCGCGAGCGCACGTGCCATTGCGGGAGAGGACCTGGTGCCGCTGCTTGACGTCGAGTGTCGAAAGAAAGGTATCGGCGGCGCGAACGATCCCCGCGCTTGAGCTCGGCTGCGCCATGGCCGTGAGCAGGCACAGGCACAACGCTGCGAACGTACCGACGCAGCGGATGAATATGATGGAAGAAGCCTTCACGCTTCGCTCTCCTTTATGTGAACCGCACTTTCGACGACTTCCTGCGATCGAGGTTCAGTTTTTGTTTTTTGTAATGTGGCCGGGCCACCTATGGGGCGCACTTCCCACGAAGGCAATTATTCCTGTCCTTTCTGCAAGTGAGCGCCACATAGCTCGCGGGACCCCCAGTCGTGCTAGTAGCCGCCAATTAGTTCAATCCAGCCTTTACGCTTTCTCACCCGCCTGTAACTCCGCGAGTTTGAAGGGAACCCCGCAGCCCCCAATGCCGCAGTACAGTTCGGATTCTTCGCCAGATATTGCTGGTGATACTCCTCAGCGAAGCGATTAACCGCACGCAATTTGTGCGGTTACGTCATCGTGGTCAGTTTGACGGTCGACTTTCAGTCGACGGTGCCGCCGATCTGCCAGTAGACCAGCCTGGAATCCCGCACGCCATCGTACAGCGTCAGCATCGGCTACCAACGTGCCAGTACTAGATTTACCCCGATCGGATTCCCGAATAGTGAGATCGGCGATCGCGCTAACTTCCGATCTCGATGATTTGATTTAAAGTTTCACAGGCGCGCGCGAATGATTCCTCAGGCACCCTCCTTAGCGTATGGGGTTTCGCACTCCGGGCTCGCCAATCAAACGACTTCGGTTGATGGCTAAGGATGTAGCTAGCTACACCCTTCGATCCAGTGAACTTTACAGCGAACGGATTGGTTTCGTTGTAGGAAGCCGTAGTCATTGGCAAACCAATCACAATCCCAGTTCGTGCATTGAATTCTCGCGGAGACAATACAACCAGCGGGTGAACATCCTTCATTTCGCGGCCGGCCTGAGGATTGCAATCAATCCAAATCATGTCTCTCCGGTCAGGGCACCATGCCTTCCGACCAGCCACTAGAGCACCTCGTTGCCAGCCGGGCGGGTGGCCATGACCTCGCCACCGTGAAGTTCCGGATCGAATGCGGCCAGCTTCTGCGCGAGGGTCAGCTTGGGCTCGCCAAGCGGCTTTACCAGAACGTTTGAGTCCTGAGCGGATACTTCGACAGGTTGGCCGACCCTAAATCGAGCCGACCGTGCCACTGCCGCGGGAATCCGGACAGCAAGGCTGTTTCCCCACTGCTGAACAGTCAACGTTGCACTCTTTGCCATGATCGCTCTCCCGATGTATAAACAAGTGTATACGTTGCAGTCAAATTGTCAATTTACCCGGCGAAAGACGTCGTTCACGCCGATACCGCTAAATTGCATATATGTCAGTATTGACATATACTGCGATCCGTGAACCCAAAAGACAAGCCGCTGGCCTGGCTTCACGGCGAGGTAAAGACCCCTCCGTTTTCTAAGGAGGCACGCCTTGAGGCAGGGTTTCTGCTGCGGCGGCTCCAGCGTGGCGAGTCGTTGTCGATGCCCAGTCTCGCCCGATGCCAAGCCTAGGGGCGCGATGCCACGAGTTGCGAATCAACGACGCTGGCAGCAATTGGCGTCTCGTGTACCGAATCGACAGCGACGCCACAGTGATTTTGGAGGTCTTTGCAAAAAAACGTGGGGCGACCCCCAAAGCCGTGATCGCCACGTGCCGAAAGCGTCTGAAGGAGTACTACGATGCGGGAAACTAAACGCAAGAAGCTTGAAGCCAAGGACTGGAGAATCGGAACTCCAAAGGACTTCCTCGGGATGTCCGATGAGGAGGAAGCGTACGTCAGCCTCAGGCTGAAACTCGCCGAGGGCCTGAAGGCGCGACGCCAATCCCGAGGCATCACCCAGGTGGATCTCGCCCGGACCATCAAGTCCAGCCAGTCGCGCGTTGCCAAAATGGAGGCTGGCGATCCTACGGTGTCCCTCGATCTGCTCGTGAAGTCGCTCTTTGCGCTCGGCGCGTCGAATCGCGAATTGGCGGCGATCATCGCCCGACGCTGACTGGGCCGCCGAAGAGCACGATCTACCTATCCGACCGGCGACAATTAGAACTGCCGGTCGGCCTCAGACCCAATAGAGAGTCTTTCCCCGAGGAATACTCTAGGTCCGGAACACCGGTAGACTTCCGGTAGACCTCAACGCCGGAAAAACACTGCGTTTTCCCGCAGAAAAGCGCATATCGATTAGGTAACCCCTTGGCTTCCTGATGGAAATCAAATCAACGCAGTCGTTACGCCTTCTCACCCACCTGTAACTCTGCAGATTCAAAGGGCACTCCACAGCCGCCCAACCCGCAGTAGCCACTGGGATTCTTCGCCAGATATTGCTGGTAATAGTCCTCGGCGAAGCGATTTATCGCACGGAACTTGCGCGGTTACGTCGTCGTGGTCAGTTGATCGGTAGACTTTCAGTCGACGTTGATGTCGATCCGCCGGTAGACCAGCGCGGAACTCAGACGGGCTGCAAGCTGCCGTCTGCGCCGTGAGGATGAGGGCTGATCCGGGCGGCATGCTTGCCGACCTTATCTCTGGCTATCTCCAGGTCGAAATGCCCCTGCAAATTGATCCAATAACCATCCGAGGTACCGAAATACGCCGACAGCAGCACGGCCATTTCCGCCGAGATAGAACGCTTCTCGCGCACGATGTCGTTTACGCGAGGCAGCGGAACGTCCAAGGCCTTAGCCAGTGCATATGCACTTAGACCCACTGGCTCCATGAACTCCTCCCGGAGAATCTTGCCCGGGTGAGTAAGCTTGATCTTTCGCGCTGCCATAACCCTATTCCTGCCGAATGATAATCGACGATTTCGACGTCAAATGCGTGACCGTCACGCCACTTGAAACAGATCCGCCACTGCTTGTTGATCCGAATGCTGTACTCGCCCTTGCGATCGCCCTTCAGAGCCTCAAGCTGATTCGAGCTCGGAATCGAAAGGTCTTTCAGATCTCCAGCCGCATTCAACTGCTGCAGCTTCATCAGTGCCCGCTCTTGAATGTCGCGTGGGATACGCTTGCAGTACTCGCGACTCCAGACCCTCTCGCTCTCCTTGTCTCGAAAGGACTTGATCACAATATATAGTAACGCGTCTCATTAGTATTGTAAAGCGTTACTAGCGGCCGCGTTCGCAGATGGAGTGAACCATTGGCACTGCCGGTAACGGCCTAAATCGAAACCCACCTGCGGCGCATCTACGAAAAGCTCGGGACGCATAATCGCACCGAGGCTGCGGCGGCTGCTCGCGAGGCGGGAGCGATCTAGTCGGCGGTCGCCGCCCAGGTACGCCCGCGCCCTACCACCCGGAGAACGCCCGGCTAGCAGCTTGCCGGCTGATTGCATATATGCAATCATTAGGTAAGTGAACATCGTGGTCGACACGGATGTGTGGGTAGCCGGTGTTCGCGGCTCAGGTCATGCAAACCGCGTATTGCAGCTGTGCCTTGAAGGACGTTTTAGACCTCTGCTGGGGGCGGCTCTGCTTGCCGAATACGAGGATGTGCTGGCTCGGGAATCGATCTGGCGCCGAGCACGGCTATCGGCCGGCGAGCGTGAAACCTTGCTGCATATATTTTTGTCGATCTGCCAGTGGACCCGGATTTACTACGCTTGGCGTCCAAATCTCGGCGATGAGGCGGACAACCACCTCATGGAATTGGCGGTCGCTGGTCAGGCGGAATATCTCGTGACACGTAACGTGCGTGATTTGCGCGGTGACGAGTTGAAGTTCCCACGCATTTCAGTGGTGACCCCGGCACGACTGCTGAAGGAGCAAGAGTGAGCGCTTTGATCATACGGCTACCCGAGGAGAAAAGGGCGCGCCTGAAACTGGTGGCGAAGTCACGCAAGGTGAGCGTTACCAAGCTCATTGAGGAAATGGCCACTATTCTATTGGCGGATTTCGATGCCGAAACGCGTTTCGAATTGCGTGCGGCGCGCGGCCGTGAACGGGTCGCCGAGGGCCTGGCACTGCTGGATAAAGCCGCGGGGACACGCACCCGCGCGAAGCGTAGTCGGAGAGAGGGGAAGTGAGCGAAACATGATCGCTTGCGGGCGGGTCCGTTGGGCTTCATGAGCGCTGATTTCAGGCAACTCCTCCTTGAGGCGTGATTCACTCCCTATATGCGCTGCCAAACAGACAACTCTCTGATCCCTGACTTACGCTTTGGCAAGTCTTCCCCACATCATAGGTAATCCGGCCGTGCGGCACGGCGACTACCCTCGAGAGGTGACGTCATGTCCGCAGCAGCTCCATCCATCACACAGTTCAAGGGCAACAGCAATCCAGCCGCGCCGTTGTCCTTTAATGCGACACCGACCGCCACGACCGACCTCGGCTGGATGGGTTCGCTGCGTGATCTGCCACGCGAACACGGCTTCGAGCCGCTGCGTGTGGAAGGCACGCTCCCCGGCGAGCTGAACGGAACGCTCTACCGCACCGGCCCGTCGCTCTTCTCCAGCTTCGGCAAGCCGTACGGACATTTGTTCGACGGCGACGGCGCGGTTTCCGCCGTTCGCTTCGCGAACGGCGGCGCCCTCGGCGCGGCGAAGCTCGTGCAGAGCGAAGGCCTGGCCAAGGAACGCAGCGCCGGCCGTCAGCTCTTCGGGGGATACGGCACGAATATGCCCGGCCTGAAGCGCTTCTTGCCGCTGTCTCCAACGTCAAAAGTGAAGAATACCGCCAACACCTCGATATTGGTGTGGGGCGAGCGGGTGTTCGCCCTCAATGAGAGCGGCATGCCCACCGAATTCGCACCGTCTGATCTGGCGACGCTCGGCGAGCAGGATCTTGGCATGGTTGTGGAAAGCTTCTCAGCCCATCCGCACTGGGTGCCGTCGCGGCGAGCGATCTACAACTTCGGCCTTCGCTACGGCAGGAAGATCATCCTCGATGTCTACGAGCTCGCTGATTCAGGCCGCGGCCGCAAGCTCACCGAGGTCGTACTTGAGCGAACCACGTTTATCCACGACTTCGTGGCCACGGAAAAGCACCTCGTGTTCTTTGCCCCGCCCCTGAGGTACAACCCGCTGAGCCTGCTGTTCGGCCTCAACACACTCAACGGTGCGATGCGCTGGAGGCCCGAACAGGGCACGGATGTGATAGTTGTGCCGATCGACGACCCCCAGCGCGTGACGCGCTTCACCATCGATGCGTTCTACCAGTGGCACTTCCTCAACGCGTACGAGCGCGGCAATGAAATCGTGGTTGACGTCGTACGTTTCCCGAACTTCGACTCGAACAAGTGGTTCGGCGAGTTGATTGAGCCGCACCCAATGGGCGCGTACGTCGCCGGCGAGCTGTGGCGGATCACTCTCGATCCTAGCGCGCGGCGCGCCAGCAGCGAACCCCGCTGGGCCCATCCATGCGAGTTCCCGCGCGTTGCACCCGCAGTCGAGTCCACGAGCCACACGATCGGCTGGCTGGCCGCGTACGCCGCGTCGGCCGGGAAGTCTGTGGACCACCTCCCGGACGCCGTCGCCAAGGTCGAGGTCGAGACGGGGCGCGACAGCCTCTGGTTGAGCGGCGGCAGTGTTGTCTCCGAGCCGGTCTTCGTGCCTAGGCCGGGCAATGGTGCCGCGCACGCCGAAGACGACGGTTGGGTACTCGCGCTCGTGTACGATCCAGCCGCCGACGCATCCAACGTCACGGTGCTCGACGCGCGCGATCTTTGCGCAGGCCCCCTTGCCCGCGCCTGGTTCGATCACCACGTGCCGCCGACGTTCCACGGCGCATTTGCCCCCGCGCGGACCATCACAAGCTGACCGACTCCGATAGCCGCCACTCGCAACTGGCAGGTTGGAAGCCGACCTACATTCGACCGGCCTAAGTGGGCTGGTGATAACTGTTGGGATTGCCCCTAATCCTGAGCAAGGACCGAGTTGGGGCACTCGCTGACGCGAAAGCATTCTCGGATAACTTGGGGTCCTGGCACTTACAATGCACTTATGCAGGTGCAGCAACTCCGGCTGCGCGTATAAAACATTCATTCTATGGTGGTGAGAGAGGGACTCGAACCCTCGACCTCGGCATTATGAGTGCCACGCTCTAACCAGCTGAGCTACCTCACCACGAAGAGCCGGGTATTGTCGGGAGCCGGCGTCCCGCTGTCAAGCCAAGAATACCGCCGACCCGTGTCAAATCAACGGGTTAGAACCTCCCAGTCACCCGGCATCCGCCATGCCTTCCCGGCTACTTTTCCCGGGGCTTGGGAAAAAAATCGTGGTTATCGCATTGCTCGGCACGGTTTACACGGCCCTTATCGCTGGTCTAAGACCAACGTATCGTCGTTTTGATCAAGGGTAGTGTCGTGGGCGCTCTCGCTGTACGCGCGCGTCCCACTCTGCGGCGCCGTACCACTAAACTTCGACTTTGCGACATTGAGGTGCCAGGTGCCGTCCACGGCATCGGCCGCGAAGGCAGTGGCGCCGAGGACCAGAGAAGGGGTCGGGGCGCGGGGCGAAACTCGCGCCCCGCTGCCCTTATTCGCCGTCGAAGCCGAGCGCAAATGACACGGCCGCGCCTGCTTCTTGCATTTTTGCTGCCGTCAATCGGGCAATGCGCCCGCCTATGTTGCTCTTCGGTACGGTCTGGAGATTGTCGAAATTTGCCGCGCAGGCATCCGGCAACCCGTCGTCTTCCGTCAAGACGACTTCCGTGGGGATACTACGGATCGTGGAAGTGATGGGTGCAACGGTGACCGAGTGCAGTATGGCGATGGCGGAATCGCGCGTAAGGATCAGGACCGGCCGCTTCTTGTCGGGTGCCTTGAACGTATACCAGCAGATATCACCTCGATTCACGATGCCCCCCAGTCCTGTTCGCTGAGCCATACATCGAACTCACCTCGCGAGACAGGTCGGCGCGTGTAGCCCTCACTGTGACGGATCTCGTCCTCGCGAATTCGCTGTCGCCGGATTTCCGCCTCGAGTGCATCGCGAATGAACGCCGATCGGCTGGTCTTTCGGGCCCGGCTCAGCTTGTCGACCAGCTTGAGGAGGCGCTCGTCGATGGTCATTTGGATCGTTTTCACGAATGTGGAGATCGATGTGGATAGTTATCAACATCATACTCCACATGCAGGGGTGCGTGTAGGGATTGACCCATGGACAGGACCGCCTCTCGTGGCTTATACGTGAGCCCCAGGAGAGGCTTCGTGTGAGTGGGGTTACATGGAAAAGCCGGACGCCGCCGCGCGGCGCGATCTCATCGACGCTAAGACGCTGCGGCGTCTGTGTGTCCCTTCGCACTGGGCCGGTGCCGTGCAGACGGCTTCGCACGTGGGCGGCGTGGGCGCAACCGGCGCTCTCTTGTGGCTGTCGTGGGGAACCTGGTGGGCGATTCCGGCCTTCATGGTTCACGGCACGCTCCTCAATTTCCTCTATGCGGGACAGCACGAGCTGAGTCATGGAACGGTTTTTCGCACCCGCTGGCTCAACGAGTGGGTCGGTCGGATATTTGGATTCGTGCTCTTTTACCCGCGCACCTTCGACCAGGTGCAGCACATGGCGCACCATCGGTACACCCAGGACTGGGCGCGCGACGGCGAGCTCGCACGCGCTCCGTATACATTGACGTCCTACCTCTTGTGGATGAGCGGCGTGAGCTATTGGTACACCCGCTGGCGGCGCATCGTGCGATTCTCGGTGGGGATCGTCACCGAACCGTATCTCCCGGAATACCGGCACGCGGAGTTGATCCGCGAGGCGCGCATCCATCTCGCCGGCTATGCGCTGATCGCCGCCGTGTCGCTGCTCGCGCGGAGTTGGGGCGCCGTGCTCCTGTGGCTCGCGCCGATGTGCGCCATGAAATTCACGCATCAGTTGCAAAACATCATCGAGCATCTCGGATTGCCGCACGACGACGATACCCTCATCAACACGCGCAGCACCCGGACCAACGCCGTGCTGCGCTGGCTGGCCTGGCAGATGCAGTATCACACGGCGCACCACGTCTTCCCCGCAGTGCCCTTTCACCGGCTTCACGAACTGCACAAGCTTCTCTTTGCCGATCGCGGAGCCGTGGCCCCGACCATGACCTACTGGGGATTCCAGCTCGCGGTTCTCCGTGCCTTAGCGGGCGGTAAGACCGAGGCCGACTATCCCGAAGACCGCACGTGGATCTTCGAGTGATCCCATGATCGAGTCGTTCGCTGGCTAACCGACTGCAGGTCTACCAGGCGCTTTGGGCGATGGACAAGTTGGTCTCGCCGGAAGCCTCCATCACGCAGAAATTCGACCGCGTATGCGAAGCGGGTTTCGACGGTATGGTCATCGACTTGGGTGCCCTCACGCTGCCCCAGGCCGAAGCCACCGTCCCTCACTTCGCCCGTACGGGATTGCTCGGAGGCCTGACCGCCTTTCCCAAGTCCGTCGAGGACCTGCGGCCGGCGCTGGATCTGGCTCATCGGATCAGAGCCCCTTATGTCGTCGTCATCGGCCAGGAAATGCCCGTCAAAGTCGCCGAGATGATTCCCGTGATCGAGGGATGGCTCGAGATCGCGGAACAGGAAGGCATGCCCATCCAGTTCGAGACCCACCGCAACTGCATTACCAATGACTTGTTCACGACGGTGCAATTGCTCGATGCGGTGCCCGCGATGCGCCTCGCCGCCGATTTGTCGCATTACGTCGTGGATCGTGAGATGCCCTGTCCGCCGCCCGAGTCTCTGCAGGCGCTGATCACGAAAGTCTTGGGACGCTCGGATTCCTTCCAGGGGAGAGTGGCCGCCCGCGGTCAAATCCAGATCCCCTTGGGCTTTCCTCAAAGCGCCAAGTGGGTGGATCTGTTCCGCCGCTGGTGGCGCGAGGGATTCATGGCATGGCAAGCGCGGCATCGGACCGATGACACGGCGCTGGTGTTCTTGTGCGAGCTGGGCCCGCCGGACTACGCCATCACCGCTGCGGATGGTCGCGAGCTGTCGGACCGATGGGAAGAGGCGCTGACGTTATCGCGCTGGGCGCGGGAGCTTTGGCGCGAGGTCTGCCCCCCATAGTCGAGGAATCTATGCCTAGAAACCATTCGGATCGAATCAAAGGCAATATGAATCCACTCGTCAGCAAGATTCACGGCAAGGAGAGACGCTGGAGCGCTGAATATGCCGCGCTCCGCCAACTCTGCCTTGCGTCGGGCCTCAATGAAGAACTGAAATGGGGCCAAGCTTGCTACGATCTAAATGGTGGCAAGGTGGTTTTGATCCATGGCTTCAAGGATTATTGCGCTTTGCTTTTCACGAAAGGCGCCTTGCTCAAGGACTCCAAGGGCATCCTCGTTCAGCAAACCAAGAATGTGCAGGCTGCGAGGCAAATCAGGTTTGCTTCTCTTGCACATATCGACAAGCGGAGAGCGGCGGTTAAGGCCTACATCAGGGAAGCCGTTGCGCTCGAGAAATCCGGCGCCAAGGTGAAGATGAAGACCGTGGCACAATTCGATGTGCCCGAGGAGTTTCAAAAGCGTTTGGATGATGACCCCAAACTGGCCGAAGCCTTTCATGCGCTCACCCCCGGAAGGCAGAAAGGTTATTTGCTGCATTTCGCCGGGGCGAAACAATCGGCGACTCGCACCGTACGCGTGCAGAAACATGCGCCCAGGATTCTGCAAGGGCTGGGACTCGATGATTAGCGCATCGGCGCAGAGTGCTGTCGTCGCCGCGAGTCTCGTCCGGCTAACTTCGCCAGAAAGCCCGCCGCTCTTAGACGTTGAACCGAAAGTGCATGACGTCGCCCTCGCGCACCACGTACTCCTTGCCCTCGAGCCGCAGCCGCCCCGCCTCTTTGGCGCCGGCCTCGCCCTTGTACGCGACGAAATCGTCGTAGCCGATGACCTCGGCGCGAATAAAGCCGTGCTCGAAGTCGGTGTGAATGACGCCCGCGGCTTGCGGCGCGGTCGCGCCGATGCGCACCGTCCACGCCCGGACTTCCTTGGGACCCGCCGTGAAATAAGTCTGCAGGCCGAGGAGCGAGTAGCCCGCGCGGATGACGCGGTTGAGGCCGGGCTCATCGAGCTTCAATTCCCTCAAGAAGTCCGCGCGATCGGCCTCGTCGAGCTGCGAGATCTCCGCCTCGATGGCGGCGCACACCGGGACGACCAGCGCGCCTTCTGCCTTCGCGATCTCGCGCACACGATCGAGCCGCGGATTGTCATGAAGGCCGTTCTCGTCGACGTTGGCGACGTACATGACCGGCTTCTCGGTGAGAAGGTGCAAGTCGCGGATCAGCGCGCGCTCGTTCGGATCGAGCTTCAGAGCGCGCACCGGCTGCGCCTTGTTGAGCTGATGGCGCACGCGCTCGAGGACGTCGCGGTGCTTCACCGCATCCTTGTCCGCGGTCTTGGCCGCCTTCGCCGCCTTCTGGTGCGCGCGCTCGACGCTGTCCAGATCGGCGAGCGCGAGCTCGGTGTTGATGACCTCGATGTCGCTCGCGGGGTCGATGCGGCCGGCGACGTGGACGATGTCATCGTTCTCGAAGCAGCGCACGACGTGCGCGACGGCGTCGACCTCGCGGATGTGCGACAGGAACTTGTTGCCGAGCCCCTCGCCCTTCGATGCCCCGGCGACGAGGCCCGCAATGTCGACGAACTCGACGGTGGTCGGCGCGATCTTTTCCGGCCGCACGATCTCGGCGAGCGTTTGCAGTCGCGAATCGGGCACGGGCACCACACCGACGTTCGGATCTATGGTGCAGAAGGGATAGTTCTCCGCGGCGATCTGCGCGCGGGTGATCGCGTTGAAGAGAGTCGATTTGCCGACGTTCGGCAGACCGACGATGCCGCAGCGGATGGCCATCAGGCCTTCACCGAGCGACTGTGCAATCGGGTCATGGCGCGTTCCGCGCCTTGCTCGACGAGGATCGGGACGCTGTCCGCCGCCGTGCTCACGGCCTCGAGGATGAGATCCTCTTCCGCGCGCGGCGCGCGCGTCAGGACGTAATCGATCACTTGCGTCTTGTTGCCGGGATGGCCGACGCCGAGCCGCAGACGCCAGAAATTCTCGCCGATGTGCGCGATGATGTCCCGCAACCCATTGTGGCCGCCGTGCCCGCCGCCGTGCTTCAGGCGCACGGTGCCGACCGGCAGATCGAGCTCATCGTGCGCCACCACGATCTCCTCGGGAGGGACTTTGAAGAAATCACTCAGCTGCCGCACCGAAAGACCGCTGCGGTTCATGTACGTGGTGGGTTTCAAAAGCACGATGTCCTGCTCGCCGATGTGGATCCGCGCAGTCTCGCCGGAGTACTTCCGGTAGTCGCGGAACTCCGCGCCGTGGCGCCGCGCGAGCAGGTCCACGAACCAGAAACCCGCGTTGTGGCGGGTGACCAGATGCTCGGGTCCCGGATTGCCGAGACCGGCGATGATCCTCAACGGTAATCCAGTCATCGTGGAGGTGCCTACCCGCTATGTTGCAAATCGCGCACGAGAACCAGCGAAAAAACTAAGGGCCGCCGTATGCGGGCGGCCCCTCGTTCGGACGCGTCGATTACTTCTTCGCGTCTTTCTTCGCCGGTTCCTTCTTGGCATCCGCTTTCGCGGGTGCCGCTGCTTTGGCTGCATCTCCTGCGGGTGCCGCCGCCGCAGGCGCCGTCGCCGCTCCGGCCGCGCCTTCCGCGGGCGCCGCGACGCCTGCCGCCGCTGCCGCCACCGCCGTGGGCTCGGGCTCCTCGGCACGCGGGCTGTGAATCGCGACGACCGCGGAGTCTTCCTTCGCGAGATCCACGAGCTGCACGCTCTCCGGAATCTTGAGCTGCGACAGATGGATACTCTCGTTCAGCGAGAGTCCCGAAAGATCGACCTCGATGAACTCCGGCAGGTCCTTCGGCAAGCACGCCACCTCGACCTCGGTACGCATGTGCGACACGATGCCGCCTTGGGACTTCACGCCGGGCGATACCGCCTCGCCCTTGAAGTGCAGCGGGATGGCGATGCGGATCTTCTCGTTCTCCTCGACGCGCTGAAAGTCGACGTGCAGGATGGCATTCTTGAACGGATGCCGCTGCACGTCCTTCAGGATCGCCGCCTGCGTCTCACTGCCGACGCGCAGATTCAGGATCGTCGAGTAGAAGCGCTCGTTATCGAGCATGATCGCGAGCTTCTGGTGGCTTAAGGTAAGTGCCCGGGCCTCCAGATGTCCGCCGTAAAGAATTGCCGGCACTTTGCCGTCGTGACGCAGGCGGCGGCTCGCACCTTTGCCATGCGTCTCGCGGAACTCTGCCGTGAGCTCAAAAGAGGTTTTCATGTTCATCTCCAGTTACGTTCACCAACCAGCGTCCCGGACCGCGACCAGTTCCGGAACACCCACCATCAATCCACGTACAGCGAGCTCACCGAGTCATCGTCGCTGATTCGCCGAATCGTCTCCGCCAGCAAGCCGGACACCGTGAGCTGGCGGATGCGCTTGCACGCGCGTCCCTCGTCCGACAAGGGAATCGTGTCCGTCACGACCAGCTCGTCGAGCACCGACTTCGAGATCCGCTCGATCGCGGCGCCCGATAGCACCGGATGCGTGATGTAGGCGACCACCCGGATCGCTCCCTCGTCCTTCAACGCCTGCGCGGCCTGGCAGAGCGTGCCTGCGGTATCCACCATGTCGTCGATGAGGACGCAGGACTTGCCCTCGACCTCGCCGATGATGTTCATTACCTTCGACTCGTTCGGCCGCGGGCGCCGCTTGTCGATGATGGCGAGCTCGGCATCGTCGAGCCGCTTCGCGAGCGCTCGCGCTCTCACCACGCCGCCCACGTCGGGCGACACCACGATCATGTTCTGATGCTTTTGCTTCCACGCATCTCCGAGGAGCACGGGCGAGGCATACACATTGTCGACGGGTATGTCGAAGAACCCCTGGATCTGGTCCGCGTGCAGATCCACCGTCAGCAGCCGATCGACGCCGGCGCTCGCGATCATGTTCGCGACCAGCTTCGCCGCGATCGCGACGCGCGTCGCGCGCGGCCGCCGGTCCTGGCGCGCATAACCGAAATAAGGC
>Ga0302324_100001878_pt1 | contig 49935 bp, 45 predicted proteins | sample Palsa_T0_1_FD_201949 | JGI IMG/M metagenome (GOLD analysis project Ga0302324, IMG submission 201949) | Peat permafrost microbial communities from Stordalen Mire near Abisko, Sweden - Palsa_T0_1 | ecosystem: Environmental > Terrestrial > Soil > Palsa > Peat permafrost | place: Sweden: Abisko...
TTTCCGTCGCAGGGTTTTCGGCGGGGTTCGACCCTTATTAATAGAGTGCGGCATTGCTGGTCTCCCGTTCGCGCGGCCATCGCTGGCCGCCGGCCCAATCTGTTCCAGTTTCGCCACTCCCTGATCGAGGACCCGCACGGACCGCGTTGCGGCTTCCGTTGTCGCCCTCCCCCGCGGTTATGCTCGGCGCTCAGCGCCTGCGCATTTTCGCCGCGACTCTCCAGTTCTTAGAATCGTTGCGCGATCGCTCGCGTGGTCCTTCATCAATATGTGACACGTTTGTGACGCGGTCTATGAGGATTCTTCGTTCTATCACGCGAGTTCTTAGGAATTCTCTACTTTTGATCGCGCCGTGCCCGCCACGCAACAAGGGGGCTTGGCGCGATGCCTGGCCACGAACCCCCGACAGGCTGCGAGGTCAGGAGCCACTCGCAACCGCTCACCCTGCAGCACCTCGGTTGACCCACCGACTGCACCGCGCGGACACTGACATCCTCGCGAACACACTTGGCCGCAATCGGCATGACCCATACCCCTGCGCAAACTCCAGCGAGCGCCAACTGGCCAATGAACGCCCAGCAGCTGGGCGAAGCGCTCGCGCAGGTTGAACGGAAGGTTAAAGGCGCGCGAGTCTGCCGGCCCGAGCACGGGCTCCTCGCCGCCCTGCTCTTGAGGCTCGGCCGCGCTGCAGATGCCGAACAGGTCGTGATCCATGCCTTGACCCTCCAAACAGGTTCAGCGGATGCTTACGACGGCCTCGCCTTCATTTCGATGTCTCTCGGCAAGCATGAGCGGGCCAACGACCTCTACCGGCGCGCCACCGAGCTTGCGCCCCGGGATCCGCGCTTCTGGTACAACCTGGCATGCAGCGAGCGAAGTCTCGGACGGCTGGCGGAAGCCGAGGCGGCGTGCGATCGCGCGATCGCGATCGACGCCGGACACTACGCGAGCTATCTCCTGCGATCTGAGCTCAAGGTCCAGACGGCCAGCGCCAATCATCTCGAGGAGCTTGAGCTGCGGCTGTCGCAACGACCGGACGACTACCGGGCGCGCATGTTTCTCGGCTACGCACTCGGCAAGGAACTCGACGACCTCGGGCGCTTCGACGATGCATTTCGCTGGTTCTCCACCGCGGCCCGCACGCGGCGCGAACGACTCGATTACAACGTCGCGGTTGACGTACGCAAGCTCGAGCGCATCGCGGAGCTGTACGACTCAGACGCTGTCAAGGCGCCGGAGGTTGCCGCCGTGAGTCCTGCCGCGACGGTGAACTCCTCGCGCTTCGTTTTCATTGTGGGCCTGCCGCGATCCGGCACCACCCTGGTGGAGCGCATTCTCACCGGCCTCCGCGGCGTTCGCTCCAATGGCGAGACGGACAACTTCTCGCACTCACTCCTTGGGGCCGCCCGGGGAGACGGGGATGTGTTCGCACGAGCCGCGCGGGCGGACCCCACCGCGGTGGCAAGCGAGTACGCGCGCCTCGCGCTCGCCGGGCCGCCGGCAGCTGCCGTTATCGAGAAGCTGCCTCTCAACTATCTCTATCTCGGGGCGATTCGGCGCGCTCTGCCGGGTGCGCGGATAGTACTCGTGAGCCGTTCTCCTCTCGACAGCTGCTTTGCGATGTACCGTACCCTGTTCGCCGCGGGCTACCCATTCAGTTACGACCTGGCGGAGCTCGGCCACTACTACGTCGCTTACGAACGTCTCATGGCCCACTGGCGCTCGACACTCGGCCCGCATCTGCACGAGGTGCACTATGGCGAACTCGTGCGCGATCCGAAGCGCGTTGGCGCCGCAATCGCCACGCATTGTGCGCTTGAGTGGGATGACGCTGCGGTCGATATCCAACAGAACAAATCCGTGTCGCTGACCGCCAGCGCATCACAGGTGCGTCGCCCTATTTATGGAAGCTCTTCCGGGCGCTGGCGCCGCTATGAACGGCATCTTGGAGCCCTGATCGGCGCGCTCAACTTGCGCGCCGCAGACGGCTCTACTTTCCAATAGGGTCGCGCGGGCGCCGGTGCCGCCAATCTGTAGGGCAACTGCCGCTCCAGCATCCCGGTCACCGCGAGCCGCTGACCAAGAGCATCCCATCGACTCATCGATGATGCCGCCAGTGCATCGCGAAGTAGAGCCTATAAATCAGATAAAAGAACGCTGCGCTCGCGCAAATGCACCCGACGAGCGTCAGTATCACCCCCATGGCGGCGCGTTTCATCCCGGGCGGCAATTGATCGTCCGTCATGTCAGCCCTGCTGCTAGTGTCAGTCGGTTGGTGCACTATAGAGCTTCCAACACGCATTCTGTGATGGAAGTCGCCGCTGGAATTAGCCGCTTCGCAGTAAGTTTATCCAGTATCAGGAGCTCGTGTGCGATATCCACGGATCAGGTCAGATTCTGCACTGCAGAGCGGCGCCCTCGTGGCGCTCTTGCTGCTCGAACCGCAGTGTGCGCTCCTGGCTCAGGAGGTATACAAGTCGACCGATGCGCAGGGCCACGTGGTTTACTCGGACCGCGCCAGCACCTCGACCGCACAGAAGTCCGCCGTACACGTCACGCCGCCGGACCCGGCTGAAGTTGCACGGATAGCCAAGGAGCAGGAGATCCTGAACGCCCAGGAGGCCCAACGTAAACAGCAGCAGTCCGTTGATGACAAGAAGAAGGCGCAGCAGGATCGCGAGAAACAAGCCCGATGCGATGCCGCGCGCAATCACTACTTTTCCATGAAAGACTCGAGACGCATCTTCCATTTGGATGCCGACGGCAACCGCGTCTACGACACTGATCCTGAGGCCGACGCGCGGCGCGAAGACGCCAAGCAAGCGATGACCACCGCCTGCGGCACGTGACCGCCGGCCGGCCACTCACAGGGGTTACGGCGGCAGTTTCGACTCGGCGAGCGCTGCGCCATCGTTGGCTCGCTATGCTCGCTGCGCTTTCCTGCGCTCTCCCCAATGCCACACTGCTCGCCCAAACGGCCTACCGATACCGAGACGCAAGCGGACAGTGGGTGTTCACGGACCGGGCGGCGAAGGCTTCTGCGCCGGGCGACACTTTCAGTCTGGGCCACGAGGGCGGCGCACTGCACCTCGCCGTCGAGCGCACTGACACCGACGAATCGACCCAGCTCACGGCCATCAACGACTGCCTCTGCGTGGTCACATTCCAGGTCGCGATCGTGCAATCCGACTTTGCGACCATCCCGGGCGGCGCCCGCTATACAGCGACCCTTGCGCCCGGAACGCGCCAGAGCCTGGTGCGCGTGGCGGCGACCGAGAAGGAAAAACCTGTGCTGCGGTTTGCCTGGAAAGCTGCGCTCGGATCGCCCGCGGCGGTTCACAACCCACCCCGCCCTTATCGCGTCCCCTTTGCCGTCGGATCGACTTATCCGATTTCCCAGGCCTACCCGGTTCGAATGACTCATACGACTGCTGAAAGTCAGTACGCGGTTGACATCGCACTGCCCGACGGGACACCCGTGTATGCGGCGCGCGAAGGTACGGTAATTAACGTACGTCACGACGCCTTTCTTACGGGTACGAGTCCGGTCATGCTGGATCAGGCGAATGTCATCGAGATTCTCCACGATGATGGAACGATCGCGCTCTATGCACACCTGCATTGGGACTCGATCCGCGTACGCATCGGCGCGCGGGTGGAGCGCGGCCAGTACATAGCCGACTCCGGAAACACGGGCTTTACCTCGGGCCCGCATCTGCATTTTGCGGTGGTCAGAAATGCGGGCGCGGAAAATGTGTCCGTTCCGGTGCAGTTCGCGGGAATCGGCGGCGTTGGCGTGACGCCCGCTACCCAGATGCCACTGACGGCGTACTAGAAGGGCCGTTTCGGCTCAAGAACGCACGACCGGTGGGCGAACTGTAGGAAGTCCGCTGTCTCACATGCTTCCCCCTCGTCCCGCGGCTGCGTGGCGTGGCTCTACGCGCCCGGGGGGCGCTTTGTGACCTTCCGCGGCACAGGGCGGCTCAACGGAGCATGGCTGTGGGCCGAGTAAGCGCTGCTGCGGCGCCAAATTCTGCCGATTTTAGAGGGGCTTATACGCCCAGGATGCCCAGACGCCTGACGCGCCTGCCATCGGCGGTTTGTACCAAGGTCGTAGGGCTAGTTTTGCAAGATTCGCTTCATGAAAGCTTTTTGAAATGTTCGCGCAAGGTTGCGGAAAGACTCACTCGCTATAGTTGCAGGGCATCGGCGGCTGCAAGGTCGGCACGACGAAACGAAGGGGAGACGGCGGACCAACGACATGGGCGTTGCGCAGGCTTAATTTCTGAACGTCAATCTGAGCCGATTGCGCGCGCGTTCGGCAGCAGCAAATCGGCCGCGCCATCGGCGCACCGCTTAGGTGAATCTTATGGCTACCTCCAAAGTTCGCACACCGCGTTCCGTCGATTCTGGCGACACGATTCGTGTCGGAAACGTGGTGCTCACACCGGATGAGCCACGCATCGAGATCGATGGTCACCCCTTGTACCTGTGTCGCCAGGAGCTTGCTTTGCTGCAACTCCTTGCAACCAGAAAGGGCAGTGTCGTGAACGCGGGAACCATCAGTAAGCGCATGGCGCGCGGTGGCCGACCTCTGACCGCTACCGGCGTCGCGGTTTACGTACACCGCCTGCGAGCACGGCTTAAATATGGCGGAGTGGTAATCCGCACGCTGCGAGGGTTCGGCTATTTGTTGGAGGCGGCGAACAGCAGGCTGCCGCGATAAAGCAGAGGCGGACGCGCCCGGGCCGACGCACGGCTGCCCCTCGTGCGGCCAAGCGTGCAATTGCGCTGGAGCAGGTAAACTGGCGCGCATGAAGCACGCCTTAAAGGCCCGCGCCACACGTACCCCATGCTGTAACGGACCCTATCGGGCCATTGATTCGCGCAAACGCCGGGACGAGATTCGAGTCGTCGGCGACCCATCGACTTAGGTATGCGCGACCACCCCACCTCTGCGCAAGCCCGCGATATGCGAGGCGCGCATATACGCTCGGATGAGGCATTTCGTGCGCTGCTCGATGCCGCCTCCGAACCCTATCGGCGCGCGAGCCGCTTCGCCTACAAGTTTGCACGCGGCAAGCTGCGTACCGACCCGGTGTACCGCTCTATTTTGGAATTGGGTCTGCTGCAGCGGCACAAACGAATACTGGATTTGGGATGCGGTCAGGCTCTTCTGGCCGCCTGGCTCTTGGCTGCCGCGCGCTGCCATGAGCGTGGAAGATGGCCGCGGGATTGGCCGGCGCCAGTGCGGGGTCAGACGGTCCGCGGCATCGAGCTCATGGCTCATGAGGTCGTGCGCGCGCATCGTGCTCTCGGGAGCGGTTGCGAAGTGATTCAGGGCGACATCCGCGGCACCGAGTTCGGAGTCGCAGATGCCGTGGTGATTCTGGATGTCTTGCACTACATCGACACGCGTGCGCAAGAGCAAGTTCTGCAGCGCGTCCGTGCCGCGCTGCCGCTCGGCGGCTTATTGTTGTTGCGTGTCGGCGACCCGAGGGGCGGCATGCGCTTTCGCTTCACGGCCTACACCGACAAGCTGGCGATGTTCTGTCGCGGCCACGGCATTGTGACCACTCACTGCCGCAGCATTGAAGAATGGCGTGCGTTATTGCGAGAGCGCGGCTTCGAAAGTCATGCGGTACCGATGAGCCGGGGAACTCCATTTGCCAATGTGCTTCTGACCGCACGCGCTCTCTGACGCCGCTCAGCCACGCGGCGTACCGCTACAGCTTTTTCAGGCTCGCGCAGACGTCAGTCCACCCATAGTAAGCCGACCCAGCCCGAGCAGGCCGATCAAGATCGCTTCGGCGAGGATCGCGAGCAAAGATGCCGCGATCAGGCCACACAGTATTGCTTCCTGATTTAGGGGCACGGTGTAGGAATACGCTGCCATCGTTTCATTCAGAATTTCCTCGTCTGGATAAAACGCGACATGGAAAATGCGGCTATACAAAGGGTGATTCATTGCATTGGTTTCGAGCGCGAGCTTCTTGAGACGAACGTAGATCACCGCGACATTTTTCGCCTCATCCTTAAACACCGCATCAGAACTTGATTCGTGATGCGCGATCAAGGCCTCTATGCTGCCACCAAAATACAAGTTCGCCGTGCGCTGAAAGCCTGCGAAATTCTTCTGCGCCTCGATATAGTGCGCGCTGACCCGCTTGGAATATTGGTCTACGAATCCAGGCGCCTGAATGCCGATCAATAGGCCGAGCGCGAACAGGATAAGTCGCAGATACGCCCGTAGCACCGCATCACGCTCCGGCGGATGCGAACGTCGTGCATTCACTCCGAAGCGGATGGAGCGACATGATTTAGCTCATGTCTCGCAATTCGCTACGGAGCCGCGCGTGCGCGGGGAAACGGATGCGCCGGCTGCTGCGTGCGCTGCTCTGCGATAAACGCGCGCGCCGCGGCGCAGTACCAATCGACGAATCGCAACACCCTAGCTTCCGTGATCTCCGAGTACGGACCGGGCACGTAGGCGATGGAGTTGATGCCGCGCTGATTGTTCTCCGCAAGCCAGCGATCTTCGTTATTGGTCGAATTCCACACTTCAGTCAGTCGTGCAAGATCGTAATCGACGCCCTCGACTGCGTCCTTATGCACGATCCACTTCGCAGTGACCACCGTCTCCTGCGGTCCCGTGGGCAGCGCCTGAAAGAGAAACGCATAGTCACCCACCGCGTGATTGAAGCAGTTCGGCTGCACCGCCCACCACATCGTGCCGACATCGCCGTCGCCCACGGCACCGAGCTTCTTCGTCACAGCGGACTTGCCGTCAACTGTAATCGATACCACGCCGTCCGCGAGCGCAAAACGCCCGGCTTCGAAATCGGCGCCGCGCGTCGGTCCGTTCTTAAGCCCCCGCGACTCGCAACGCGCCCAAAAATCGCGCAACCATGGCTCCGGTTCCTGGTAGATATCCTGGGTCGTGAAATCCCGGAAGGAATGCATGAGCTGCAGATGGCGCGCACGACAGTGGTAGCATTCGCGCGCATTCTCCATGACGAGCTTCCAATTGGCGCGCTCGACGAGCGTCGCCGAATAGGCAACCTTGCCATTGCGCAGGTCATGGGGGCCCAGAAGCGGCTCGATGCCCGCGCGTATCGGCGCAAAGTCCGGCGCGGCTTCGCTCAGGCAGACAAAGATCACACCGGCGACGCATTCGACGCGCGCGGGACGCAGGCGATAGTCCTTCGTACTGAAGCTGTCCTGCATCCGGCCGGCGCGCAGCAACTGGCCGTTCAGGTCGTAGGTCCACTGATGATAAGGACATACCAGTCGGTGTGCGTGGCCGCGCTCTTCGGTGCAAATTTGCGCGCCGCGGTGCCGGCAGCTATTGAAAAACGCGCTTACCCCGCCGTCTTCGTTGCGCAGTATGACAATGGGTGATGCGCCGACAGTCATGGTGATGTAGTCGCCGACTTTCGGAATTTCGATCTCCAACCCCGCCTGCAACCAGTGGCGATTGAAAATGGCTTGGATATCAAAATCCAGCACCGCAGGGTCGGCGTACAACGCCTGCGGCAATGAGTGGCCGGGCGCGCGCTCGCCGATCAGCGTCTGCATCCTATCCACAATCGTCATATACCCATCCTCAGCTTATGTCGCAATTCGCTGCTCACTGCAGCGGCGGTTGATTAAAACACTATTATGCTACAAACATTGTCGCTCAAACCGCAGATTTGAGGGAGCTAGCGGGCGAATCGGGATTGACCGCATGAACGTCTGCCTGCCTTGCCATTGCCCGGCGGCTGCCGTAGTAACCGTTCACAAGGTCACAGCAGAGCTTGTGGCGGCGCCGAGCCGCATGGGGCGCATATGCCACAAAGCAACAAAAGTCAGTACGGCTGCTGAGGAGAGATAATAGCCAACGAAGGCAAGGCCGTAGCGCCCGGCCAGCGAAGTCGCGATGTATGGCGCGAGCGACGCACCCAGAATGCCCGCCAAATTGAACGCGAGCGATGCGCCGGTATAGCGCACGGCGGTGGGGAACAACTGCGCAAGCGCTGCGCCGAGCGGGCCATAGGTCAACCCCATGAGAGCCAAGCCGAGCGCCATGAACGTGCATACGCCGAGAAGGCTGCCTGACCCAAACAGCGGCCCGAAAACGAGGCCGAATGCTCCGATAGCCGCGGTCGCGACCATCAACACTGGTCGGCAGCCGCGCCAATCGGCAAGCACTGCAGACACTGGAATCGTAATTGCAAGAAACAACACGCCGAACATTTGCACGAGAAGAAAATCCTTGCGCGCGAACCCGAGAGCCCGCGTACCCCAACTGAGCGCAAATACCGTCATCAGGTAAAAGAGCACGAAGGTCGCCGTCGCGGCGCAGGTGCCCAGCACTAGCGCGCGCTTATGCATGGCGAAGACGGTGATCATGGGCAGACGAACGCGCTCGTTGGCTTCGACTGCACGCCGGAATGCCGGGGTCTCGGACAGACGCAGGCGGATGTACAAACCGACGATCACAAGAACCGCGCTTGCAAGGAACGGCAGGCGCCAACCGTACGCGAAGAACTCCCCTTCGGTGAGCTCTTGGCTCAGAAGTAGAAAAACGCCCGTCGAGCATAGGAAGCCTAGGGGAGCCCCCAGCTGTGGAAACATTCCGTACCACGCATGCTTTCCGGGTGGCGCGTTCTCCGTCGCGAGGAGTACCGCCCCGCCCCATTCTCCCCCAAGACCGAGTCCCTGGCCGAAGCGGCAGACCGCGAGCAAAAGCGGCGCCAAGACTCCCGCGACGGCGTACGTCGGCAACGCCCCGATGAGCACGGTCGACATCCCCATGGTCAGTAATGCCGCCACGAGCGTCGCCTTGCGGCCGACTCGGTCGCCGAAGTGTCCGAAAAGCGCCGAGCCGATTGGGCGGGCGAAAAATGCCAGAGCAAAAGTCGCGAGCGACTGCAGTGTCGCGGATGCAGTATCCGTCGACGGAAAGAACAGGCGGGGAAACACCAGCACCGCGGCAGTGGCATAGATATAAAAATCGAAGAACTCGATTGTAGTGCCGATGAGGCTTGCGAAAAGCACACGTGCCGCACTCATGAAAGCAGGAGCTCCTCTTTTGTATCGGTGTAGGAATGTCGCAAAAATTTGTCAGTTGGCGCTTATTTGAAAGAATTGCACAAATCCGCTGACTGTCCAAACTCAGCTTCAGGTCAATGGGACCATTTCCGCGCATGACGCCTGCTTAAGCCGCGGTGCAGACGGGCATGGCGTTTGCTCCGAGACAGGCTGCTCGGGGCAGCTTATAGATCGATCCAACTGACCATGCGACAGGAGAGGACCATGAAAACCATAGGATCTTTGAGTTTGGCGGCAGCATTGCTCGCGGGCACGATGGCGATGGCGCAAACACCCCCGCCGAATGATTCGGGCAGCGGCAAACGCCGGTTGCTTCTAACTACGGCGAAGCCTCATCTACGGATGATTTCGTAACGGGAGTCCAATATGAAAGCGAAAGCATTGAGCCCGTCAGGTTTTTGTGTTGAGAGGAACCCGATGACGACGGGATTTTTCTCGCCTCTCAGCGAGGATGGGCTGAAGGCGCCTAGCTGGTTTGGGCCAAACCGGCGCTGAGCCGCCACTCCATCCACTTTTTGATGCGCTTGGCATCGGCAACGCGCGTGTACTTACCGAACGAGTCGAGCAGCACGATCACTATAGTGCGGCCCTCAATGATCGCCTGCATGACGAGGCATTTACCCGCTTCGCTGATATATCCGGTCTTTTGAACGATGATATTCCACGTGGGATTCGAAACCAAGGAATCCGTATTGCGGAAATCCAGCATCCGTCGGCCGGCACGCACCGCGTACCCCTTATCGGTTGAAAATTCGCGGATGAGTGGATTTTGCGAAGCCGCCATCACAAGCTTGGACAGGTCTTCCGGACTTGCGACGTTGTCGCTCGATAATCCCGCCGGATCAACGAAGCGCGTATGGGCCATGCCGAGCGCCGTCGCCCGCGCATTCATCGCCTGCACAAACGCGGGCACACCCCCAGGATAATGGCGCCCTAACGCGTGCGCGGCACGATTTTCCGATGACATCAGCGCCAGATGCAGTAAATCTCCGCGCGACAGCGTGGTACCCGGCAGCAGACGCGAATATGCACCCTTGCCCCTTGAGACATCCTCGCGAGTAACCTCAATCGGCTCATCGAGCGGCTGCTTGGCTTGCAGCACTACGAGCGCGGTCATGAGTTTGGTAATCGACGCGATCGGCATCGCGACGTCTGCGTGGCGCGAATATAGGACCGACGAGTGTGTCGCATCCAAAATGAAAACTGAACTTGAGCGCAGATCCGGTTCATCCAGCGCCGCCTTGCGGACATGCGTGGCCGCAAGACGTGGCGCCAAGGCGCTGCTATCCGGAACTGAAATCGTGCTCGGATTGCTCTCGGAAGCAAAGGCCTGACCAAGCGAGGCGGCAAAAAGACTCGCGGCCAAAATCAGGAGGCTTCGCTTCCACGCCATCGCCGACACCGCTGTAGCCATTTTTTGCACCGCAGAAGTATAGATTGGGCTCGTCACGCGGGGAGTGAGTCGCATCACGGCGTCAGGGTCGAAGGCCGTGCCCATTTCTCGCATCGCCAATCAACCGGCGGCAATCTGTTCAATTGCGCGCGCGAAAACCTCGACGGGCTGGCCGCCCTGGATCAGGTGTCTCCCGTTAAAGATTACGGCGGGAACGGCATGAATCCCTTGGTCGAGATAGAAACGCTCGCGCTCATGGACCTCCTCGGAGTACTCCCCTGAAGCGAGCATCTGCGCCGCCCGCGCACGATCTAAACCAACCTCCGCAGCGATGTCGGCGAGGATCTCGCGATCACTCACATTCTTGCCAGCCGTGAAGTACGCCGCGAACAGCGCGTGCTGCAGTGCCTGCTGGCGGCCCTCGAGCTCGGCCCAATGCAGTAGCCGGTGGGCGTCAAAGGTGTTGAAGATCCGCGTGCGCCTGCCCATCTCGAACGTGAACCCGAGTTCCTCGCCGCGCGCGCGCAGCGCTTCGCGACTGCGCTCGAGCTGCTCTGGACCCGAACCGTACTTTTGACGCAGGTGTTCGGAGACGTCCTCCCCGGCAGGACCCATCTGCGGATTGAGCTCAAAAGGCTGAAAATGCATGTCGGCGGTGATCTCGCCGCCGAGGCGGCGCAGAGCCTCTTCAAGCGACTTCAGGCCGATGACACACCAGGGGCATGAAACATCAGACACAAAATCGATCTTGATCTGCTTGGTCATCAGAGGAAGCCTGCCCGCGTTCAACTCTTCAGCCGGTATCCCGTTTTGAATATCCATGCTACCACGGCAAGGCAGGCTGCAAAGAACCCGAGCGTCATCGCCAGACTCACGCCGACGCTCACATCCGAAGTCTCGTAGAAGCTCCAGCGAAAACCGCTGATCAGATAAACGACCGGATTGAACAAACTGAATGTGCGCCACGCGGGCGGCAGCATGTCGATCGAATAGAAGGCGCCGCCGAGAAAGGCCAAAGGCGTGACGATCAGCATGGGAATAAACTGCAGGTGCTCAAACCCTTTCGCCCAGATCCCGATGATGAATCCGAACAGGCTGAAGGTCGTCGCCGTCAGCACCAGGAATGCGATCATCCACAGCGGATGCAGGATCTTGAGCGGTACAAAGAGCGCCGCTGTGGCAAGGATGATCAATCCCAAGATGATCGACTTGGTCGCCGCCGCGCCAACGTAGGCAATAACGATCTCCAGATACGACACCGGAGCCGATAAGAGCTCATAGATCGTACCGGTGAACTTTGGAAAATAAATACCGAACGAGGCATTGGAGATGCTCTCAGTGAACAGCGCCAGCATGATGAGACCCGGCACGATGAAGGCCCCGTAGCTCACGCCGTTGACCGCTGCCATGCGCGATCCGATGGCGGAGCCGAAAACCACAAAGTAAAGCGAAGTGCTCATGACGGGCGTGAACAGGCTCTGCCAGAGCGTGCGGCCCGCTCGGGCCATCTCAAAGTTGTAGATCGCCCAGACCCCGAAGCGGTTGAAGGAGATGCGATTTGCACGTGCACTCATGTGCGCTCGCTCACCAAGCTCACAAAGATATCCTCCAGCGAGCGCTGCCGCGTATTCATATCGGTGAACACGATCCCGAGGTCGCTCATGCGGCGCAGCAGCTCGTAGAGGCTCGCGCTCTGTGTTGCACCGAACGTGTATTCAAGTTCAGTACCCGCGGATTTAAGCTCCAGGTGCCAGCCGGCAAGCTCCCGCGGGACGGTTTCCAACGGCACGGCCAGGCTGAGGGTCAACTGCTTCTTACCGAGCTTTTTCATGAGCGCGGTCTTCTCGTCGACCAGGATCAGAGCGCCTTTGCTAATCACCCCGATCCGATCAGCCATCTCTTCCGCCTCTTCGATGTAGTGGGTGGTGAGAATGATGGTCACGCCGCGCTCACGCATATGGCGCACCAGCGCCCACATGTCGCGGCGCAACTCCACGTCGACGCCCGCGGTCGGCTCGTCCAGAAACAGAATCTGCGGCTCGTGCGCCAGAGCCTTGGCGATCATCACGCGGCGCTTCATGCCGCCGGAGAGCGTCATGATTCTGTCGCGGCGCTTTTCCCACAAGGACAGATCGCGCAGTACCTTCTCGATGTGCGCTGGGTTGGCGGCGTGTCCGAAGAGCCCGCGGCTGAAGGTGACGGTAGCCCACACCGTTTCGAACGCGTCGGTGGTCAGCTCCTGCGGCACGAGCCCAATCTTCGAGCGCGCCGCCCGATAATCGCTGATGATGTTGTGGCCGTCCGCGACGACCACACCCGTCGTTGGCGTGACTATCCCGCAGACCACGTTGATCAGCGTGGTCTTGCCTGCGCCGTTCGGGCCCAGCAAGGCGAAAATCTCCCCCCGGCGGATATCCAGATTGATGCCCTTGAGTGCCTGCAGACCCGAGGCGTACGACTTGGTTAGATTTGCGATCGAGATAACGGGCGGCATGTATTCGCAGTCTGGGAACGGGAGCACCTAACAGATACCATCGGATCTGGATCTAATGCAAGCCGTAGCAATTATCAGGAACCTTTCGCTTGGACGATGAGCCACACGCTCCGATCTTGATTCCGCCTGCTGCGCTGGCCGCGGACGTCCTGCGAGGCGTCATCGAAGCCTTCGTGCTGCGCGAGGGCACCGATTACGGCGAGAAGGAGTTCTCCCTTGAGCAGAAAGTCGTGCACGTGATGGGCCAGCTCGAGCGCGGCGATGTGCAGATTCTTTTTGATCCGAACTCGCAGACCGTAGATCTGGTCACGAGCCGGGCTCTGTCAAAGCGCTAGACGGCGCCGGCACGGCATCATTTGCCCGACTTGGACTTCCAGACTTCCAAAGTATCGGGGGAGCCCTGCGCGCGAACGCCGTTGTCTGTCAATATATCCTCGGTCGCCGCGACCATTTCCTTGCGCGGGAACACGAGTGCCTCGCCGCCCGTATGATCGAACTCGAAGGTGACGAACTCGTCCTTGAGATCCCGCAGCAGCGCCACCAAGTGCCGCAAGCTGCGCACTTTTGTGCCGTTGACCGAGTACAGGACTCCTCCAGAGGGATTGGAATATCCGATCGCGAGCTTGTTTGGAAAGAACGGCGAAGAGACGAGCACGAGTTCCTCGAGCTCTGCATCGGGCGCATCACCACGACGCGTGACGAGCGGACTGCGGACGAAACCCAATGCGCCCAGCATCGTCGCGTTGACAAGTGCGACGTACTCCTGAGTCGCCTTCGAGAAGACGAGCGGTCCGTACACAAAATAAGGCGGATATTCGCCATCCAGCATGGGTATGAGCAAGGGCCGGTTCGGTGAAACCGGAAGCTGAACGACCAGTGACTTGCCGGCGCGGACAATAGTCAGCGTCACCTTGCCGTTAACGGCAACCTTTTGAATGAGGTAGCGAAAATTCACCCGCAGGTCGGCGCCGAGCTTCACCATCCCCTGGTCGTCGATCGGCGTATTGGCGATGCGGGTAATGACGTCCCACTCTTTCAAGGGATAGGCAGCATCGCTGTCAAACGGACGATGCACGACCATACCTTCTACGGATTTGTCCAATTTTAGGAACGCGCGCAATGCTGGATTCTCAAGCGTCTGCAGATCGTCAAACATTGCTGGTTTGCCGTCGTAGCGCCCGTCCGCGATGTCCTGCAAGAAGAGTTCAATCTCCTCGTTCGGGATGATGTAGCCGATATTTTGCGCGTCGTTATAGCGGCTGAATGCGAGCCCGATCATCTGGTCACCGGCGACCGCGGGACCACCGCTGTTGCCCGGATTGATTGCGGCGTCTATCTGGATGCGCAGGCCGGATACCGGAAAGTTGTAAGGTACGAATTCGATGCGCGATACGATGCCCTTAGTGATCGAGAGCGAAGTGCCGCCGGCCGGAAAGCCGTAGGCCAAAACCGCATCTTTGATCTGCGGCAGCACAGCCGCGCGCGCAATGGGCGCGCGCGCATTGAAAATTGATTCATCGTCGAGCTTGAGCACGGCAAGATCAATCCCGTGGGCGACGGCGACAACCGTTGCAGAGATCTTGTCGCCTGACTGGTTCGGCTGAACCTGCACTTGGCTGGCGTACAGCACCGCGTGCGCGTTGGTGAGGATGCGCTTGCCTTCGATGATGACGCCCGATGCGGTGGCTTCAGTGGGCGCCTGCTTGCTCCACGGGCGGGACGGATCCGGATATCGCATCGTCGAGAAAACTTTCACGACGGCATTTGCGACATTCGATGGAATGCTACTCGCAGCCGCGGCCGTGTCGGTATTCGTCACAGACGCCGCGCTCTCGCTGCTTTGTGAGCTCGCCTCGGCTGCGGAAATATTTGAAGCGTGGCAAATGACTGCCAATAAAAACAAATACAAAGCGGAGACGAGATGCGCAGATTTCATGGCGCGATTTTCTAAATCCATTAGCGAGCCAAGCTTAGCGGTTGGATACCACTTATGTCGCGTGATTATGTCATGTGACGCCGGATGGCGACGGTGTGCGCTCTACGCGCAATGCGTGTAGCTTTCCCGGCCGCGGTTCACATATTCGAAAGTTTCGGGGGACGAAGGCGCTGCGACTCGGTCGATGAGAGCGCCAGAAGCATCAATACGCAATCTTCGGACGGATCTTTGAAAAATCCGTACCGCGTCGGTTTGGTTTCACACCAGCTTCTGACGGCGGCGCACTCGTTCGCGGGTTTTGCGTCGCTCGAAGGCGCTCGCTGTGCGGCTTGGGAAGGCTATGCGACTCAAAAAAGCCATCGCGCCAGCAGCGGACTCTGTGTGCGGCGCAACAGCTTACGCAGCGGCGCCCCCGCCTCGTGTCGTCCTGTCGTGCGTACTCGTTCTAGTCGCGCTTTCCGCCTGCGGGAGCGTACAGACAACGACTTCGGGTGGCATAGGTTCCACGGTGCAGTCCGTTGCGGATCCAGAGGTCCCCGTTGTTACTGGAGTCCCGCCGACGGCGGCGCAGGTGGGCATCACTTATAGCTACACGCCTGCGGTTTCCGATCCGCTGAGTACTGCGCTCACCTTCAACATCACAAATATGCCGGGCTGGGCGACGTTCAATAGCGCAACGGGCGAGCTTCAAGGTACACCGAGCGCCGACGATGTCGGTGCAACCAACGAAATTGAGATCAGCGTCTCCGACGGCGTGGGCATAGCAACAGTCGGACCTTTTCGGATCACGGTCAGTGCACCGGCCTCGACTCCGCCCTCTTCGCCACCGACAATCTCCGGCACGCCGCCGGCTAACGTCATTGCCGGACAAGCGTATTTATTTGCGCCCTCGGCGTCTGACCCGGCCGGCAATGCACTCACCTTCTCGATCATCAATCGACCCTCATGGTCGACCTTCAGCACGAGTACGGGGCAGCTAACCGGGACGCCCAATGCCGCGAACGTTGGCAGTTACGCAAACATTACGATCAGCGTGAGCGACGGGATCCTGACCGCCTCGTTGCCGGCATTCACGGTCACCGTGTCTGCATCCGTCACCGACGCGCCGCCCACGATCACCGGCAATCCGGCGACATCGGTCAATGCGGGTTCTGCATACAGCTTCACGCCGCGGGCCAGCGACCCCGACGGCGATGTGCTCACTTTTTCCATCCAGAATCAGCCGTCTTGGGCAAACTTTGATTCCGAGACGGGGCAGCTGTCAGGGACGCCGCTCGCGGCCAATATCGGCAGCTACCCTGACATCCTGATCAGCGTCAGCGATGGAACGCTGACGGCGTCGTTACCCGCCTTTACGATCAGCGTTTCCCAAACTTCCGCCGCGGGACCGCCCACGATCACCGGCAATCCGGCGACATCGGTCAACGCGGGTTCGGCATACAGCTTCACACCCAGCGCCAGCGACCCCGCTGGCAACGCATTGACCTTTTCCATTCGGAATCAGCCGTCTTGGGCGAACTTTGATTCCGAGACGGGCCAGCTGTCTGGGACGCCGCTCGCGGCCAATATCGGCAGCTACCCTAACATCCTGATCAGCGTCAGCGATGGGACACAGTCGGCCTCTCTGCCTGCCTTTACCATCACGGTCTCGCAGCGCGCCGTCGACCAACCGCCGACGATCGGGGGAAACCCGGCGACATCGGTGAATGTCGGCTCGGCTTACAGCTTTACGCCGAGCGCCAGCGATCCCGAGGGGCAGCCCCTGACATTCTCTATTCAGAATCAGCCCTCATGGGCTGCGTTCGACACGGGATCGGGGCAGCTCTCTGGCACACCTACCGCTGGGGATGTCGGCAGCTTTTCGAACATCATCATCAGCGTAAGCGACGGCACGCTCTCGGCTTCTCTGCCGGCTTTCAGTATCGCCGTGACGCAGATTTCCACCGGGGCGGTCACCGTGAACTGGAGTACTCCTACGCAGAACACGAATGGGACGCCTCTCGTGAACCTCGCGGGCTTTCGCATCTTCTACGGCACCGATCCTAACAATCTAAGTCAGAGCGCGCAGATCGCCAATCCGGGTCTCACGTCTTACGTCCTATCAGATCTCGCGCCGGGCACCTGGTACATCGGACTCTCCGACTACACGGCAAGCGGCGTCCAGAGCAGCCTCTCGAATATCGCAAGCACGACTGTCCATTAATTCGCTTCTTCTCGCCCGAGTGATCGATTAGATCGGCGCGGCGCCCCGCGGCGCGGGCTGCGCGTGGCGAGCGCTTCTGCGAAAATGCGGCATGGCCGCCAAAAAATCACCTGCTCTGCCCCGTTGGAGCCTGGCAGTCCCCATCATTGCGATCGCGGTGCTGGCTGCCGTATGGGGTCGCACACCTGCGGTCTGGCTCGTGTTTACCATCATCGCCACACTGATCGCGGCCGTGGTGGCGGCGGTGCATCACGCCGAGGTCGTGGCGCATCGCGTCGGAGAACCATTTGGCTCTCTCGTTCTGGCCGTTGCCGTCACCATTATCGAAGTGTCACTTGTCGTGTCCCTGATGCTCTCGGGCGGAACATCCGCCTCGACTGTTGCGCGTGACACGGTATTCGCTGCTGTCATGATCGTGTGCACTGGCGTGATCGGTCTGTGTCTGCTCGTCGGCGGGCTGCGGCACCACGTGATCGCGTTCCGAGTCGAAGGCACAAGTCCGGTGCTGGCGACGCTGGCCGCGCTCGTAACTTTGACCCTTGTGCTGCCGACGTACACGACGTCAACCCCCGGGCCTACGTTCTCCCGATCGCAGCTGGTGTTTACTGGCCTCGTATCGCTGACGCTGTACGGCGTCTTCGTCTTTGTGCAAACCGTTCGCCACAGGGATTACTTTCTGCCCGCCGATGTCGGTAATGAGGCGGCGCACGCTCCCCCGGCGACGACTCGAGTCGCACTTTTCAGCATGGGTCTGTTGCTCATCTGCCTGGTGGCGGTGGTCGGGCTTGCCAAAGCCCTTTCGCCCAGCATTGAGGCAGCAGTCATCGCGGCCGAGGCGCCCGCCGGCGTCGTGGGCATTGCAATCGCGTTGCTGGTACTGCTGCCCGAGAGTTGGGCCGCCGTGCGTGCCGCTGCCGCGAACCGGGTGCAGACCAGCATCAACCTCGCACTCGGCTCCGCGCTGGCGAGTATTGGACTCACCATACCGGCCGTCGCTGCGGTCTCAGTACTATGGGACTTGCCCCTCGCCCTGGGGCTCCCCGCCAAGGAGGTCATCCTCCTCGCGCTGACCTCGATCGTAGCCACGCTGACGCTCGGCGGGGGCCGTGCAACCGTATTACAGGGCGCCGTGCATTTGGCGCTTTTTGCCGTGTTTCTATTCCTGGCAATCGTGCCGTAGCAGATCCGGCGCTCTTGCAGTCTCTACTTTCGTCGCGCAGGGTCAAATAGCTCCGGCGCGTCCGCGTATCCGCCAGCCTCCGCCTCGAATGGCTCCAACACTTCGTGGAGCCGAATCAACGCAGCCGCCTCCTCCGAAATCGGCGAGAAGGCCCCCTCAGGCTCGCAAAATAACTCGAAATCATCCTGCTCCGCGCCACAGAACGAGCACTGGTTAGTCCAATACAGTGGCCCGGCTTCGGCATGACCGAGCTGGTAATGCTGCGAAACGCCCTGCAGACGGCCCTGCACGGCTTCCGGGAAATACTCGATAAAGAATAAGAGTGCGCTTACTTCTGCGATTTCCCATACATCGGCCGCGGCCGACTCCTCATCTGCATCTTCATCGAATGCGAGCGTCTCGTGACCAGGGGGCAGTACGACGGCAACAACCGGGGTGAGCTGACCGCAGCAGCCACAGCGCTGCAACGCGCGGGCGATGCTGTACCTGCGCGATCGGTAGTTCACATGCCAAGAGCGATTTTCGTCGATGACCGGCATTACGCTGTGGACCTCTTGAAGTCCCCTTTGCTACAAGGCCAGATCATCATTTTGATCCTTGCGGTCCACATCGCAATCCTTCTGCGACGCACGTGCCTGAGTGCGCGCGGAATCCGGTGCTGCAGATGTAGTGCGCTGCGAATCTCGTAACTGCAGCCAGCTCTGACGGGCGAGCTTACGGAGCTCCTCCAGTTTACCGGCGCCACCGATGCCGGACACGCGCGCTACGGCGCGTTCTAGACGTGCCTTGACGCGTTCTCGATACTCTTCACGAATTCTCTCCGCGATTTCGCTCCTCTTCCCCTCCCTCTCGAGGCGCCGGGCAGCCACGGGTATCGCCGGTTCAGGCTCGCGATCGATGCCTCGTGCCTTGAAGCTTCGATGGTCAACGCGGACCTCCAGATTGGCGTCGCGCAACGCTTCATTCGTGAAATTCGCCCAGCGTTCGCGCACCGCATAGAGGTCCTTTAACTTGGAGCCAAGTCCACGTTGTAGCCGCTTCGGGTCACTTATATTCAAATCGGTCTTGGCGCCGAATCCCGTCGGCAAAACCTCACGGGTGGTCGTGAGCAAATGGGCGTGAAAATTGCGCGGATCGTTATAAGGTCGGGGCGCGTGCATTGCAAAATCGACTGCAAAACCGTGACGATCAGCGAGGTCCTGGGAGAATCTTTGCACCAAAGCGAGGCGCTGCTCGTGCGTCAGCTCATGGGGCAGCGAGACGAGGTATTCACGCGCCACAGCGGCATTCTTGCGCGACTCAACGAGCTCGGCAGCGTTCCACAGCACAGCCCGGTCACGCGTCCAGCTCATGTCGGCATTCGCCAAGCTCGACGGCAGGACGATTTCTTTGTGCATGACATCCGTGCGGCGCGAATAGTCGAAGACCTTGCCGGTGCGCTCATCGCGGATACGTTCACCGGCGCGATAGGCCGCCGCATAGGTCGAGCGTCCCCCAGTGCTGCGACCGAACGACTTTACGTTCAAGTAATAGAGGGCCATGGTGGGTGGCTACGGACTCCGCGGGCGCGCTACCGCGCGATCACGACTTGCGCCCATGCGCGCGCCGAGGCGGTCTTCAGATATCCGGTGAGGTCGGGCAGCTGCTCGATCTCCGAGGGCATCAGCGCCACTTCGGTCACATGTTGCTCGCTCACTTGCGTGGAACGTCGCGAACCGCGACCGCCAAGGAGTCCCTCACGATCCCGCCCACGCGTCAGCTGGCGCCGCACAATCTCGCGTTCGCCAATGAGACGAGAGGCGAAGTGCGACGTACCACCGCCCTCGCTTCCCGAGCAGCGCAAGATGAGTGTATTCCCGCAATTTTCGACAATGGTCTGTGCTTCGCCCGCTCCATACGTGCTCGATACCTGCGCAATTGACTGAAAACCAAGCACGCAGCGGCCGCCGAATTTTCGCAGCCGGGCGAGCGCGTCCTTGAGCCCATCGATCGCACCCAGGGCGTCCAGCTCGTCGACGACGAACCATAGACGCTGATCACCCTCAGGACGGCTCATGGCTTCAAAAATTGCCAGTCGAGTCCAGGTGGCAATGATGGCCCGTAGGGCGGCGAGCTGCCGGGCCTGATAGGGTATGAAGAGGACGCCGCGACCTGCGTCCACCCATTCCCGCACTGAAAACGTCGCTGCGCGCTGCGCTTGTACGTATTCCAGTGCCGCGACGCCGGAAGCGGTGACTGATCGGATCGATCCAAACATGCGCGCGTTATCGGGCTCGAGAAACGGCTGCGCAGGCGTGCCGGCGACGATCGGGCGCAGTTCGTCGCTAGTGGCAATGGCGATCAACCGCCACAGCTCAGTCGAATCGCACCGCCCTTTCTCGCTGCAGCGGCGCACAACTGCGCTTAGGAACGTGCGCGCATAACCGCGCCACTCACGCGCCGAGGAATCCTCGGTTGAAGGAATCAGGCCGCTCACGAGTTGTTCGACATCGTAGGGATGGCGAATCTCAGCGAACGGATCCCATTTCACCGAGTCTGCCTCAAAGGGATTAAGAATGACGTCACCGCGATAGCGGTCGTAAAAACGCTGCAGATATCCGCCGTCAGGATCTGTGACGATCGCTCTATCCCCACGCGCGAGCGCTCCAGTCAGGAGCTCGCGGATCGCAGTGGATTTTCCGGTTCCCGTCGTGCCGATGAGCTTGAAATGCTTGGTCTCATCCAACGCACCAATGGCCGCGCCCGCGAGAGTCAGGGGCACAGCCTCGCGCCGCCCTGACAAGCGAAGCGTCTTGCGCAGTGACTGCCGCTGCGAGACGACTTGCGTTCCGCGCCGGTGCGTGTCCGCGGCCGTCGTCCGCGACGCGACCAATCGACCGCCGATGATCAGCACGACGCCGAAGGCAAGCAGAAGCAAGAGCGTTTCCAAGCTCAATACCCCGCGACGACGAGATAGTCCGCCTGCCGCCCAAATGCCGGCGCATTGCGGTCCACGCGCACGCAGTAGCGCTCGGAATCGCCGCAGCGCCGTAGATCGATCCGTCCGCCGCGCTGTTCAAGCCGCGCCACTGCCAGGGCGAGTTCGTCGCGCCGTGCCGTAAGCCCTGCGATTTCGGAATGCGATGGCAGAAGCGAGCGAGTCGCAACGATAGTGATCGCGATAGTGAAGGCGCCGCCCAGCGTTATGGTGCCGATGCTCCATAGAGCCGAGCGCAGGTTTGCCACGTGGGCTAGGGAGCGCAAAGAACGAGCCGCGCCGTCGATTTCACTGGCGACCGACCGCAGCTCTTCGACCAACGTGCGGCGGATCTCGTCGCGCACCACCGCGTCGAGATCTTGGGTATGTGTGCGCAATCTCTGTAGCGCAGCATCCGCAAGGCTCTGGTGCGTCTGCGCAGTCTCCATTAAAAGACCACATTTCATGGTTTCGTCGTTCACGTGGATCTCTCCGGCGGCTCACTCGCACTGCGGTGCGTCGCAGCCGTACAAGTCCGTTCGACCCGCATGCGCGGGCTGCCGCGCCGCCGCGGAGCAGCCTGACGACTGCTGGCCGGCACGCAAATGAGACCAGTTTTGTTTTGCCTCGGTCTGTTCCGGGGAAGTGGCTGACCTGCTGCGCCCATACTCGCTATGTTGCAGGACAACTCTCAGCCATTCCGGTCGGGAGGCGACTTTGAGCAAGCCGGCAAGGTCCGGGAGCTGTTCAATTTCCGAAGGCAACAGCGCAAGCTCCGTACTGAAGTGTTCATTGTGGGATGACGATGCCAGCCACTCCGTAGGCCGTCGGGATCTTGATTCTGTCGTCCGCAGTACTTCGCGCTCGCCGATGAGGCGGGAGGCAAATCGGGATGTACCGCCGCCCTCGCTCGCCGAACATCGCAGGATGAGAGTATTGCCGCAGTTCTCGACGATCGTGTGTGCATCGCCTTGCCCGTAGGTGCTTGACACCTGCGCGACCGATTGAAAACCCAGGATGCAGCGGCCACCGAACTTCCTCAGACGGGCGAGTGCGTCCTTCAACCCATCAATCTGACCAAGTGCATCGAGCTCATCGACGACAAACCACAACCGCTGATCACCTTCGCCCTGGTTCATCGCTTCGAATACCGCAAGCCGCATCCACGCGGAAATTGGCGATCGCAACGCCGCGATCTGCCCAGCTTGATAAGGAATGAATAGCACTCCGCCTGAGGCGGAACCTGCTTCACCGGCGCGTCCGTCGCGAACCCACTCGCGCACTGAGAACGCCTTGGCGTGAGGGTCTTGCGCGGCGACGTATTCAAGCGCACCAACCGCGGAACTCGCCACGGAGCGGATGGAGTCGAACATACGTCCGTTGTGTTCCTCCAGGAAAGGTTGCGCGGGCGTACCCGCCACCAAAGTGCGCAGCTCGCTCGTCGTCGCAATCACCATCAGCCGATAAAGTTCAGCGACGTCGGTTACACCTGCCGCGTGAGCCTGACGGGTAACGGCACTGAAAAACGTACGCGCGTAGCCACGCCACGCGCGGTCTGGGCTTCCGTCATCGGGTATGAGTGCGCGCGCTAGCTGGTCCACGTCGTAGGCACTGCTCAGTTCGCGAAACAGGCTCCATTTCACTGAGCGCTTATCGAACGGATTCAGAATGACATCGCCACGCTGCGGGTCATAGAACCGAGCGAGATACCCGCCGTCCGGATCGGCAATGACTGCGCGGTCACCTCTGCGGAGCGCGCCATTGAGCACTTCGTGAATGGCCGTGCTCTTGCCGGTTCCGGTGGTCCCAATAAATTTGAAGTGCTTGGTTTCGTCCGGTGCGGAAAGCTCGACTCCGGCGAGCGTCAGTGCTGCTTCGCGCCCTCGGACGCAGCCTCGAGACTGCTGCGCGGTCCTTTGGCTGATTACAAGGGCGCCGCGCTGATGAGAGGGCGCCACCGAAAAGCCATCCGACAGGCGTACTCCGCAGAAATAACCGATACCGGCCGCTAGTGCGCCGCTAAATGCGAGATGCAGCAGACCGTCACTTGAGATCCCGAGCGCCTGAGTGAATGGGTTCGTGAGCGCTATCCCTACGGCAGCGGCGGTGGTGACTGGGACTGCGATGATGGGTGATAGCAAGAGTTTGGCAAGCGGCGCACGTCCGCGGACCAGGCCCGCGAGCATCGGCGCCGCGACTGCCGTGTAACCCGCCGCAAGGCCCCACCATCCGTGAATCAGCATCCGAATCCCCATTCGTTGCTGAGAGATTGCATGGCGCTCTCGAGCGGGCTCATGCCGATCCCGCCGCCGCCAGACCGCGCCGCTTGCGCGCCGGCTCGTACCAGATTTCTTTGATGTAGCGCTCGTGGCGCTCGACTCCGAACTGGATCACGACATCGACCAGCAGATACAAGAGACTCTTGATATCTTGGCGGGCAAGCTCGCGACCGCCTGGGCTCTGCTTGATGAGCAGAACGAGCTGCTCGAATGCGAGTTCCGCGCTCGTGGCGTGCACACTCGTGATCGAGCCTGGATGTCCAGAATTGACGTTACGCAAATAGTCAAAAGCTTCCTCCGACCGCAGCTCCGCCAGCAAAATTCGATCGGGCTTCATGCGCAGGCAGCACTCGAGCAATTGTTTGGGCGAGGTTCGCGCAAGGCCCTGATCATCTTTCGAATAAAACAAGCGCACGTGGTTGGGATGGCGATCGAGCACCAGTTCCTTGGCGTCTTCGATCGTGATGAGGCGTTCGTCAGAAGGAATCTCGCGAATCAACGCCTTGGTCCAAGTGGTCTTACCCGAGCCGGTCGGTCCCGATACGAGGATATTCTTGCGGCACCGCACCGCGAGCCGCATAAAGGCGATGTAATCGTGCGTGTCCAGCAGGCGCAGGAGCTCTGTCTCCGCGTCATCGAGGACGTCAGCGGCGCGCTGCGTCCTACGAAAGATCCCGCGCTGCGCGAGGTCCTCAACCGACCAAGCCTCATCGGAAGGCCGACGGATAGTAATGGCGACCGTTGCAGCAGTGGTCGCAGGTGGCAGGACAATCTGCACGCGTTCGCCGCTTGGTAAGGACGCCGACAGTAGCGGTGATGTTTCATCAATCCGCTGACGCGTCGAATTCGCGACCAGTCTTGCCAAACGACGACACCAGTCGAAATCTGCAAATCGCAGCTGTTCGCACCGCCAACCCGAATGTGTCTCGACGAATGCCTCTCCCGGGCGATTGATGCAAACTTCGGTGATGTTTGGATCGCCGAGAAGAGGCCGCAGCGCGCGCAGGTTGAGATCAAGCGCCGACGCGTCAACTGGCGTGGCGCTAGCGAGTGCGCAGTTCATAAACCGATCGGAAGTCGAGGTCGCGAGCGACGAACACCTGGATTCGATCGCCCTGGTTCTTGATGAGCGTCGGTGGAATGTTGATCGTGCTCTTCAAGACCTCGGTCATGACATCTACTGCGGGAGACGGACCGTAGATTACGGTGCCTCCGCTACCCGAATGCAGCGCTGACTCTAGCGTCTCGTCGATTACGGAGATTAGGATCGCCGCGCCGAACCGGTCCCAGAAGTGCCGAATTACTTCACCGGACAGACCTGATCGGCCCAGTGCGTCGGTTCCCGGGGAAGCGAGCGGAACGATGACCCCCGTCGGCGTGCGCGCTTCAGTCCAAAGCACGAACACCCGTGCGGACCCCTGTTGTACTTCGCTCTGCGTTTCGCCGACGAGCTTCGTACCGCGTTCGAGAAGCACGACCTTGCCGTCGACACTGAAGGTGTCGGTCGCCGTGATGCACGTCGTCATGCCAGGCAATGTCGTGTCGATTGCTGTTTCAAGCGTGCAATCAATAAATGCGCCCTTCGATAACAAGAAGCGTTGCGTGGGTAGGACACGCGCTTGCACTGCCGGAGTGGCGATCGGAGTGAGTAGCGCCGGCAATGTGGCCGAGCGTACGGCGGCCGCGCCCGATACGGCTGGGGAAACGTTACCTGCGTTGCCTAGAGCGCTCTGGCCGACGATGGCCTCGGAGGCCACGCGGTCACCGGATTGATCTGGTCCAGTAGACGTCAGCTCGGACTGCTTCGAAAATGCCGGACCCGACAATCGACGTTCAAAGGCGAGCTGCGCCGGCGTCTTAGTCGGCGTCACGGCAGCCGTTGAGGCACCGTAGGTGGGCACATTTCCGGCCATCGGAGCAACGACAGATTCTTTTTCCACAGGCATTTCCCGTATTGGTTCGACCGCCGCCGTTCCCGCGGCCGCCTGACTCAAGACACCATCGGGCACCTGTGACGCCATCCGCGGAGGGCCGATTCTTCCAAGAGAGGGCAACGGAACATCACCCTGCGCACGACTCTTGGATGCGGCCTGCGCGCTCTGCTGCGCGTGCGACTGGCGACTAATCGCCTGGGAGTAGTACCAGGCGAGCATGCCTAGCCCCAGAACCGACATAAGGCCGATCGCCATGATGCTGCTCACGCGAGACTGCACCGATCCCACGCCGCTGACCGTGGGCAGACCGCGCTCGCCAGCAACGCCGCCGAAGCTCACGGTGTCGCCTCTCTTCGCTCGCGCTGCACAGCAGGCACGACCGTTCCTGACTCCAAACGCTCGCCGGATCCCAGATAGCCTTTGTTGACAATGCAGCCCGTAAGACCGCCGCGGCGCAGAATCAATCGCCGCGCCACGCGATGCACGACGACCTCACCGTCCTCCATGCTGAAATTGAGCAGATATTCGGCGCCATCTTCGCTGCGAACAAAGATCGCCGGCAATTCCGCATGCGCATCGAAGCGCAAGCGCGTATGCACGCCGTCATCCGAAGCCGCGACCGGCCGCAGTTCCTCGTGCCCGCAGTACCAATAATCGGCGTTGCTCACACGACCCGTAGATCCGCGCTTGAATTCGTCATCCACACGCGCGGCGGCCGCGTCCGTGGGCGCATATTGGAAGCGCAGCGCGTAGATCGCGTCGGGTTCGATTGCGGCAGCCGGGCGACGCATCTGGGCGGTGTACTCAAAATGATAGTGCCGACGCGTCGTGAGCACGGTCAGGTTTGTCCCAACTGCCACGGCTTTAGGCTTTAGAAAAAGATGGTTGCTCTGGGCGACGAAGGACAGTGCGTCGATGTCGCCCGCTGCTAGTCCGACAAACTCCTCGCCTGGTTCAAATTCAAGATCGATTTCGTATCCGACGCAGCCTCGCAGCCGATACACCTCATCAACCTTGTACGTCGCTACGCGGATTCGCGGATCACCGCCGCCGCCCACGGGATAGACCTCAGCACGCAACGTGGACTCCCCAAAGATCGAAAGCCCAATGAAATAAAGCGCAGTGACGCCAGCACGCGCATAAGGCCTGAGTCCCGCAATCACGGCTGCACTCCTTTTCCCGGTGCAGCAGCAGTGGCAGCGCCCGACCCCGCCGCGCCGGCGGTCTCCGCGCTCACCTCCGGTTCGGGGCGGAATTCGATCACCTTGAATCCAAGCGGATTCCAACTGCGAGTCTGCGGGTTTTTGGAGGGTTCTGAGTAACCGTATTGCACGGTCGCAATCCAATGCGTCAATTGTTCATCCATCGCTCCGGCAGCGCGCTTGCCCTTGACGTAGCGAACCTGTGCAAGATCTGCAACCCCATTTCCCCTCTTGAAAAAGCTGACAGAGAGCACTTGGGCGCGCACGATCGACCCATCCTTGTAGAGATTTAAGGGCGAGGTTGGGTTTGCCGGATTCCACAAGGCGTACCAACTTTGATTGCGCAGGGGCGAATGAAATGCGCCACACTCCTGATAGTCGCTCTCGGCGGTGGAAAAATTGAAACGCTCGCACACGGTGACATAGTGAGTTAACAGATAACGCGTGACCGATTCGGCAACTTCACCATGACCTGAATATTCCGGGACGACGTCGACGACCCCTGTCGTGTTGTCAACGCGCACGATGAAGGGATCGACGCGCTTGAGCGGCATCAAGAGCATCAGAGACGCCGCGCTCATAAGTGCACAGAGCCATCCGCCACCGGCAGTCCACCACGCTACGCGCTCGCTTCTGCGAGATTGGGCCATGCGATCTGTCTCCCAAGAAGCGCCTTCGCGCCAATACGATTCAAGTTCGCCCTCAGTTGTCACGGGGCACCGTCGTGGCTTTTCGTGGCTGCAGTATCGGCGGGCGGCCCGGCCGCCACGGGCACATTAATCGGACGAAGTTTGCCGTCGCACCTGACGCTCGCAGCGGGATGTGCGGTGCACGCCACCAAGCACCCCGCCCAACACAGAATCCAGATCATTCTCATTTTTCCTCTCTCCTCATTTGGCTGCGTCTGACGACTAGGGACGCGGAACCTGCATCGTCGATTCGCGGGGCGGCGTGCTACGTCGACGCGTTGCTGCGTATGCAATGCCGCTTCTTGCCAGCCCCAAGCCGTGGCGCGCGCCCCAGTTCACCGCGAGGCTGACTGCGCCGTAGCTCTGCAGTGCCACGCCATGCGAGAGCGCGGCTGCAATTGGCATTACTTGACGCATCACGAGAAACGTCAGTCCGGATGCCATGCAAACTCTGATGGCGTCGGCGATCTGTATTCCGCCGCCTTGATTTGTAGCGGCCTGTGCCGCCGTGCTAACGAGCGTCATCATCAACGCCGCCGCGAGCACGGCGAGCAGCGTAATTAGCGCGTAGTTCGCCAACTGCCCAAGCCAAGACATGAAGTAGTGCTTTGTGGACTCAAACAGCAACAGCACGACGAAGAGTGGCCCTAAGGCCAGCAACACCGAAAGAGCGATCCGCGAGAGCGCTAGCAGGAATATCGTGTAGATGGCCGTGAGGCCCACCAATAAATAGACCGCAAAGCCGGCGAGATCATATGAAAAGCTGCCCTCGAGAATGCCGCCCTTCTGCATGAGCAACGCTCCTGCGTCGCCGCCGAGAAAAATGATCCGGTCGACAGTCGTCACTGCGTCATAGGCTCCGACCACGACCGCGGCGAGCTGCGCCGGCGCATTGAAAAACGTGTCGACGACGACGGTGTTATAGAGCCACAGGCGCAAGGACACGGCGAGAACGACCACGAGCGTGATAATCCGTTTCAAGCCCGCGGCGAACGGCTCCTCGATCTTGCCGGTCAGCTGCAAAAAGCCCCAAACCATGAGGTAGATCGTCGCGAGCGCGACGATCGCAGGCTCGAGCGCCGCCGCCACCCGCGCCGTCTGATCGCCAATATAGGTCGCCAGCAGCGAGTTGAGCCACGTGCTGAATTCCGCAAAGAAGCCCATAGCCGTACGACGCGTAACAGTCGTTACTAACGCTTCACAGACCCATCGCGGGCAAGGTTCGCAAGGACCCAATATCCGCTATGGCACGCTCACGCGCGCGCTGCCGGCGCGCCCACTCGTCGCCCTGAGCGGCTTGTCCGAGCACGTGGAGCTTGGTCTGCTCGTTCTGCAGCATGCCTTGCTCGGCGTCAATTCGGGCCCCGAGCTCGAGAATTCCCTTCTGATCGGTGGCTTGGGAGATTGCGTCGATGAGCAGCTGTAGCGCGGAAAAGCGGTTGCTTGTGTTCACTAGCGCCTCCTGCGCGACGGCTTGCAACAGTGCCGCGTTGCGCCGTGCCTCCTGCAATGCGCTCTGTTCGTCCGGTGACAACGCTGCGACCTGCGGCGCACTTAGCACGGCATTACTGTTTACAGCCGCGCTGACATCGGCTCCCAGAGCGTAACCTCCAGTTCCCTGCTGCGCCGCCTGCAGCTGCGCCGAGTTAGTCGGCAGGTAGTTGCGCACAGTACCGGAGAGGAGCTGTTGCATCCCACGTTGACCGGTCATCGACTGGTACTGCTGTTGCGCCTGCGCAAGATCCTGGCGCGCGGTGTTGAGGTCCTGCGCGAGAGTGTTGACTTCCGCCACGAGTTGCGCGATCGCCCCAACGTCGGTCACGGGTATCTGCGCGCGAGCCGCAAGGGAGACCACGCTCAGCAGCGAGATTGCAATTAGTGTCTTGGTCGATTTCGTGGCGAACATTGCACACCCTCCGTTTATTGGGTCAGTACAGAACTAGAGAAAACAGGTAGCCACGCGGCAGCGTCAGCGCCACATTCAATCATTAAGCGGTACATGTGCTCGACGGCGCTTGCTCGGCCTGAAATGACCGCGAGCTCCGCACAAAAGCCCTTAAGATCAAGCTGACAAACGACGCTGTAATGACCCTGCTTAACGAGAAACATTCGCGAGCCCGGCTCGAGCTGCTCCTTAACGAGCTTGAACTCGCGCTCCGTCAACCCGAAACCCGCCATGTATTCCTCGGCGTTCGCGTCGACATTTGGGAAGAAGATCTTTGTCGGCGTCTGCTCGACGATCGTGCGGCTGATCGAACTCTGAAGCACGTCACTTGCGCCTTGGGTTGCAAGACACATCACGCCGTTCAATTTGCGCCAAGTCTTCGGACCTTCCTTTGCAAAGTTAGCGAATGCAGGGTCTGCGAGGAGCCGCCAAAATTCATCCATCCAACACACGAGCCGGCGGCCGTCGAGGAGTCGGCGCACGAGATGGAACAGGTACAGCGTTACGGGTGGACGGATTACTTCATGTTCGAGGAAATCGGTGACGTCGAAGCCGATGACAGCGCGGCTGCTGAAACGCGTGACCACGGAGTCCTCCTTGTTGTCGAACACCCAGGCGTACTCTCCCGCGGTGCTTGCGCACCAGCGTGCCAGTCGCGCATAGATTCCCTCCGGATCGGTCGGATCGAGAAACTCGGTGAGTCTTGACAAGCGCCGCGCTGATGGCTCAAGCGCAAGGGTCCCACGCAGTGCTTGATCCAGGTCCGACTGCTCGCGTACGCTCAAGCCGCGCGTGTTACTTGTGCACGCCAAAGTCCGCAGCCATGATTTCAGGAACTCTTCATTGTCCGGCGTGCGCGCCAGTTGCAAAGGATTGAACCCGGTCGCTACGCCATTTTTCAGCGATAGATACTCACCGTCGAGAGCGCGCACCAGGATCTCTAGGCCGCGGTCCTTGTCGAATATCACTTGCGTTGCACCTTGCCGTTCGAGCATTGCAACCAGGAACCCGATGAACACGGTCTTCCCTGATCCAGTAGGACCGCAGATAAAGGTGTGACCCGTATCCTTGCGGCTGCCGCCATCGGCATCCGCAGGATTGCTGGCATGCAGCGAAAAGTAGTAAGGCGATCGGGCGCTCGTGACCAGAAGCGCGAGCGCCTCCCCCCAATGGTTCCCGGTTGCTCGCCCCGCAGGATGGTTGTGAAATCCAGCCATCGCGCAGAAGTTTCGCGAGGTGATCGGCGCCTTGCGTGGTCGCATTGGAAAATTTCCCGGCAGTTGCGCCCAGAATGCCGCCTCGATAGCAAGATCTTCGCGAGCCACTGTCATACCCGTATCGGCGAGAAGGCTCCGCGCCAGGGCGACGTGATCATCCAGAACCTTCAGGCGACTCGCATGCGGGCGATCTCCACTGCTTTCGACAATCTCAGCAAGCACTTGCAGGGAAAAGTGATGGTCACCCATGACAAACTGGTTGCTGGTCAGCGCATCGAGCGCCTCTTTCAATTCCTCTGCCTGCGAGATTGCAAAGTCCCCGGCATTCGCCATGCGATTGAACTGCCGTTGCAGAAGACCTTGTCCGGCTGCCTTTGTGAGAAAAGTGAAGGATTGTGTGAGCACAAATGCAAACGGCGCGGACAGCAGCCGGTCGTACATACCGACGACGCTCGGTGTCGGATACTCTTTGATGCCCAACATGGCGCCCACGCGAGTCGCAGTCGCCAAGCGGTACTCGATCGCCTCCGTTCCGAAAGACAGCCGTGTAGTTGCGAGCACGTCGTAGAGGGGTGCGCGCGGCAAGGGAACGGGCTGCCGTTCGCCATTGATGAGAGAGGCGAGAAATTCGAGAAGGCTCGAATAGACCCGATCGCCTCTCTTGTAAACACCCAAGGGTTCCGGCTCGTAACGTGCGAGCGAGGCTTCGAGGGTCCGCCCAAGCTTCTCGCAGGCAGCGAATGCATCCCGCAGGTCCGTTTCGCCACCATCGCGCTGCGCTTTCGCGAGCAGCTTGGAAACGAATCCAGTCGCGGCTCCGGAGGCCGGACGGTACACCACTGCGAGGTACCATTCGTTAACCATGAGTGTCTGGCCGACGAGACGCCCGGTGTATTTCTCATTTAGGATATCGGCAAAGCCCGTCGCGTTGCTTGCAGTTCGGGTGGCTACCTCCCGACGACGGACTACATGCACCCACAGCGCAACCTGGGCGCTGGCTATGTTTCGCCACAAAACATTCAGTCGTTCGTGCCAGGTGTTGAGCTGCTCGTCGTCGGCGCTTTCGAAGCTCGCGCCACCCAGACGAAATACCTGCACATAATCGCCAAACACGGTCTTAACGAGGTTCCCGGCGACGTGCGCTGCGTATGGAATGCGCTCGGCGGCAATCAACTCGCGCTTCAGGATCGCACTGCGTTGTAGCGAGAGCACCGCTATGCCACCTTCTGAGCAGCGCCGCCACGCACATGCACGACATCGCGACGCCGTGCGCGGCAGTTGGGCAAATCAAGCTCCAGCGGGCTGTAACTGCTCGCCTTCCAAAAGCGCAGATTTCCCAGGAGTGCCGCAAATCGCGTGCGGCCCCACAAGAGAACAAGATCAAAGAAGCGCGGATCGCGTGCGCACAGCAGCAAGCTCACCCCGTGGATGGGCGCAGCAAGCAACAGGCCGAGGAGATTTTTGGTCACCAGAAAAATTTCCATCGTAAAGACCAAGTTGAAAAGCAGCGCGGAGTACGTGACTCCCCAGCGCATGGGAGGACGTGTGGCTCCAACAAAGAGCAAATCGGCAGTCACGCCGGCATTGCGAACAGGCACGATATTTTCCGAAACGGTTCAGACGCCAAACATCCCACGCACCCATGTGACAATCTGAGGCGCCCCGAACGCGATTGCGATCCCCAAAATGGCCCCTACACACCAGCCCCACGACATTCGATTTGCCATCGCCATGCCGCCAAGAGCCATGATGAGGATCACCGCGATAGGTGTGAGCCAGGAAATGATGTTGCTCTGAAGCGCCGTGGCGCCGGTCAGAAATGGGGAGCTCTGCGCCATTGCGACCGTCGGCGCATCCAAAGTCGCCGCGACGATGCCGATCGCCATTCGGGTCCGCCTGAGTGCTGCGATGTTGAGTGGGCTCATAGTCGTGTTCCGAGTGATTTCGCTTTGGAATCGCAATCCCAACAGGATCCCGGGCGAGTGGCTAGCCATGTATTGAGGTCATTTGCAGCAGGTTTTGCGCTTGCACTGCGGAATCGATTGGGCTACCGGCTGGCGGCCTTGGATTCGCAAATGCGCGAGAATATTGCGTCGATGTTATTCTGTGAATGCGCCAGTAATGCAGCTTGCCCAATATTTAAAGCCTCGGGAGCCACGATGCGCCGCCGATCCTTTGTAGCCGCTCTACCTCTAGCCGCGGTCGCACGCACTGCGTTTACCCAGACGGCGACTCCCAAGCGCGCGGACACGCCTGCGCTCGACGGCGCACCACCCGGGATTCCAAAGTCCCGACGCGATACGCTTTGAACGACCGGACGTGCATGCAGGCGATCGGCGCAAGAGGCCCTTTCAGACCATCATCCCGGGCTTCGCCACGCGCAACGGTGCGCCATGGATGTCATTTGGCGTAATGGGCGGAGACATGCAACCGCAAGGTCAGACGCAGATCGTCGTCGACCGCGTGGATTACGGGCTCGATATTCAAGCAGCCGGCGATAGTCCGCGCTGGCATCACGAAGGCTCATCGCAATTGATGGGCGAGGATCCGCCGGAGCTTGACATTCGCGGATTACTGCGGCTTGAATCAGGTGTCCCGGAGGCGTCGCGACGCGCGCTGGCGGCGCTCGGTTGGCCGCTTGGCGCACCGGACGGCGGCTTCGGTCGTTACGAATGCATTGGACGGCGTACCAGCGGCGCGGACGGCTTCTATGGCGCGGCGAGCGAGATGCGCGCGGATGGAATCGCCCTCGCCTATTAGACGTTGGTGCAACGATGATCCTCGAGACACACAATCTTTGGAAGAGCTACGGGCGCTTCGATGCTTTGCAGGGAGTTGACATCGCCGTTCCCGAGGGAAGCATCTTCGCTCTGATCGGCGCAAGCGGCGCCGGCAAGACGACGCTCATCAAGCTCGTCATGAACATCCTCACGCCGACGCGCGGCACTGCCACGATTCTTGGCGTGGACTCGCGAGCCATCGGCCCGCAGGTGCTGCAAAACGTCGGCTACGTTTCGGAAAATCAGGAATTGCCCGGCCGGCTGCGGGTTCGGGAATGCTTTGAATACCTGCGGCCGTACTATCCGCGCTGGGATAAAAAGCTCGAGAGCGAACTGCGCGAGCAACTGCGCTTGCCCGAAGAGCGCCGCATTATCCATCTCTCGCATGGCATGCGCCTGAAGATGGCACTGGCGTGTGCATTGGCGTTCCGGCCGCAGCTGCTCGTGCTCGATGAACCGTTCAGCGGACTTGATGCGCTGGTGCGCGACGAGGTCGCTGCAGGCTTCTTGCAGCAGGCTGCCGGATTGACAGTCCTCATCTCCTCACACGAGTTAGCCGAGATCGAACGCATAGCGACGCACGTCGCATTTCTGAGCGCGGGCAGACTATTGTTTCAAGGCACGATGAGCGCCCTGCGAGAGCACGGGCGCGCCTTGGGTGCAATCACAAGCGCCGAGGATTCACCGCAGGGCTCGCTGCGGCCAATCTTCGTGAGCATGGCGCGCGCCGCGCGCGGTACCGCGGGTTAATCCAGCAGGTTGCGGCCACTTGATTACCCATATCGTCAGAAAGGATTGGAAGCTTCTGTGGCCGCTCGTCCTCTTGGTGACAGCACTGCAGATTCTCCTCGGCTGGCTATCGTTCAGATCTGGATTTCTTCCAGAGGACGTCATCGCGCGAACGCTGGTTCGCACGCTCGACGTGGCGTGGTATGTCGGCATCATCGCGTTGGTGGCCGCCGCAGTACATCAGGATCCCATCCCCGGCATAAGCCAGGACTGGCTGATTCGCCCGGTACTGCGGCGCGACCTGTTGTTTGCGAAAGTCCTGTTCGTAGCAGCAGCCATTCTCCTGCCGATGCTCGTTGTGGACCTACTCAATGCGCGCGGCGCCGGCTTTACGCTGTCACAGGCGCTCGGACCCGCGGCCGTGAAGGAGATCTACGTCCTCTTGACGCTCATTGTGCCGCTCCTTGCACTCGCGTCCGTAACTGAAAACTGGCCACAGATTCTCATCGGTTCAGCTGTGTTACTGGTGCTTTTTGCTCTTTGTCTGATCGCAGCGTCGTTCGCCATCGGGCCTGGACGGTGCCCGACCTGCGGCACGGGGCTGCGCTGGATCCAAAGTCTCATCGAGCACGGCGCCGTGCTTCTCGGAGCGCTCCTGATTCTGCGCCTGCAGTATTTCAATCGCCAAACATCTCGGGCACGCACGCTCATTGTAGTCGGCGTCATGCTCTTCGCATTCGCGCAACTGCCGTGGAATCTGGCTTTCGCGATTCAGCAGCGATTTTCCGTCGCGCCGGGAGAGGCCGCACCCGTCACGGTAAGCTTTGATACGACTGCCGATTGGGCTGCACTGGCGCCGAGCCACAAGGCACCGGAGCTCAGCGCCGCGCGCGCTGCGCGTGCTCTCCTCGCCGGGAATTCAGACGACGCCGCCGAGTTTGTGCGACGCCGCGCGCTGATTGAATCGGTACCCGTGCCGTTCGAGCTGCCGCTACGAGTGACGGGCATGCCACGCGACGCGCTCCTATACGTTGATCGTTCCGAAGTCCGCCTTGTTACGGTCGACGGCCGGGTTCTGTACGACTCTGCAGGCGTCAGTGAACTTGCGGGATTGGAAATGGCGAGCGCTGACGGCGCGAGCCACCAAACCATATACCTTCCGGCAGCCCTCTATCGTCAATGGTCGCAGGTGCCGGTGCGGCTCGAGGTCACGTATTCGCTCGCGCTCCTAGAATTGTCGGCCACCTACTCAATGCCGGCACCCGCAGGGGAGCTGCGCTCTGCAGAGCTTGGGCGGTGTCAGTCGCATCTCAAAGCAGATGCGAGCGAAATCAATCTGCGCTGCAAGCAGGTGGGTCGGGGCCCGCCGTGCTTCAAGGTCGTGCTGGAAGGGCCGAGCGGAGAGCGTAACCCCGAAAGCCAGGACTGCTCGCCGGATTACCGCCCTTTTGCGGCCCTTCTGTCCTCGTCATTGACCTACTACGGCATCGACGTGCCGGTGCGCGATACCACGGGTGTCGTGCAATACCCCGTCGCGACCGCGCAGATTCCGGAGTCGCGGCTCATCATCACGACGTATAGCGTACGCGATCATTTCGCGCGCACCGTTATTACGCCCAACGTAGAGCTCACTCAATTTCGGGAACAGCGCTAGAGCCGCGCGACAGCGGCGCTTAGGAAGGTTTGATCTGACTGTGGGGCGTTGGCAGAAACGGCCGCCCTACTATATGCGCACGACGGCATCCGGACCGCGCCGCAGGGCCCGGTCCGGATGCTGTTGTGCCTTTAAGGCGTCGACTATTACTTCATCGCGAGGCTGATGCGCTCGCTCCATGCTTTGAAGCGGACAGCCGATTCGCTGCGCTTCAGTTCGCGCCCTATCGCTTTTGCGCTCTTCTTGCCAGACAACTTGCGCAGCAGCTTCACGTGGGCAGCGGTCCAATAATTCGTCTTTTTACGGCGAGCCATATTCTAAGTTCCAATGGGTTGGGAAAACGTCCCATTCTAACCCTTTTGCACCACAAATGCCTAACAAAAAACAGCAAATATCACCGTCAATAAGCTATAGGCATACAAATAAGCATCAATTTTAGGGGCGCACACCAATTATTCGCCAACAAAACCGGGTTTACACGAAGTCCAATGAGGCTCGAGATTCATAAGATCGGCGATCATTGCAGTCCAACCGGTTTGGTGGCTTGCGCCACAGCCGCGGCCCGTATCCGCGTGAAAGTATTCGTAAAATAGTATGAGCTCCCGCCAATGTGGATCGTTGGCATATCGCAGTTCGGTCCCGTTACTGGGCCGGCGACCCGCGCCATCGGGAAGAAACAGGCTCTGCAGTCGATGTGCCAGATTGCGCGCCGCCTCACCTAAAGTCATCCATTGTCCTGAACGAGTCGGAAATTCCACGCGCAGTGATTCTTCGTAGAACAAGTGATAGACGCGCAGTACCTCAAGAATTAGATAGTTGATGGGCAACCATATCGGTCCGCGCCAATTGGAATTTCCGCCGAAGTTGCCGGTCGTGCCCTCGCCGGGTTCGTAGTCAACGGTGTAGGTGGCGCCCCCGGCCACATACATGAGCGGATGTTGCTCATGAAAGCGCGACATCGAGCGAATCCCAAACGGGGAAAGAAACTCTTCCTCATCGAAGAGTCTGTGCAATAGGCGCTCAAGCTGTTCGCGCGTGAGTACGCTCAAAAGATGCACCGTGCCATTCGCGTTCACCTGCAGCGAGCTTTGCAGCTGCGCCGGCCTGAACTTGGCGTCCCACTTGGCGCGGCGCACAAACCCCGAAAACTGCTCAACATCTTCGTTACGAATGATGGTGGCAGCCAGCATGGGCAGGAAGCCCGCCACGGCACGCACCCGCAGGGGTTCAACCTTGCCGGCGAGTTCGACGCGATCGTAATAGAAGCCGTCCTGCTCATCCCACAGACCACTGCCGTCGGAACCGTTGACGGCCACCGAGATCGCGCCAAAGTGCTCGAGAAATTTCGATGCGAGGTCCTGGTAGACATCGTCGCTACGGGCGAGCTCGAGCGCCATTGACAGCATATGCACGCAGTAGAACGCCATCCAACCCGTGCCGTCGGCTTGCCGCAGAGCACCGCCGTTCGGCAGCGGCTTGGAGCGGTCAAATGCACCGATATTATCGAGTCCTAGAAATCCTCCGGCAAAGAGGTTGTTGCCGTCGCTGTCCTCACGATTGACCCACCAGGTAAAATTGAGAAGGAGTTTCTGGAAAGCCCGCTCAAGAAACCCCCGATCGGGCTGCTGACCGATTTCCAACAAGCGGTACACGCGCCATACGGCCCAGGGGTGCACCGGCGGATTCAGGTCCGAGAAGGCAAACTCGTATGCCGGAAGCTGTCCGTTCCTGTGCATGTACCATTCGCGCAGGAAGACCACGAGCTGACGCTTGGCAAGTTCTGGATCAATCTTGCTCAGGCAGACGCAGTGGAATGACGAGTCCCACGCGCAGAAATAAGGGAACTCCCAATTATCGGGCATTGAGAGCACGTCGCGCGCATACAGATGCATCCACTGGGCATTGCGCGCGGCGTGGCCCGGCGGCGGGGCAGGATGTCCTACATCGCCGCTGCTCCAGCGGCTCTGCACGAGGTTATAGAATTGCTTTGACCACAGAAGGCCTGCGTAGGCGGCGCGGACCACTTGCTTGCGCGCGGCATCGAGAGAGGGCTCGATGCGGCCTGCGTAGAATCGATCGGCTTCCGCCAACCGCTGCGCAAAGAGCTCCTCGAATCGCGCACCGAATAGCGCATTGGGATTCTCTGCTGCGCTCGTTAAGCGCAGCCGCAACGTGACTGTGCTTCCCGCCGCTATCGACAGGCGATAATGCACCGCCGCCTTCGTGCCCGTGGCTTCGGCGCTCACCGCGGCGCGCAGACCTAGAACGACGGCCTCGTGAATGGCGTCCTTAACATGTGCGCGCTCATTGGCGACTCCAAAAAGCCGTGCGCGATTAGTGTCGTTGTCCGTATACAGGCATTCGGGTGCGCCGTTCGAGGCTTCATAGGCGAGATGGTAGGTACCGAGCGTCTCGTGCACGGCAGTAAGGCGGGCATTTTCGCCGGCACTGATGCTCGGGCGCACGGTGGATTCCTCTTCGATGGCGCCCCACGACCAGGTATTACGAAACCACAGCGTCGGCAGCACATGAATGTCCGCCGCTTCTGGGCCGCGATTGGCAATCGTGAGACGGATCAGAATATCGGTCGGTGTTGCCTTCGCATACTCGATGCTGACATCGAAGTAGCGCTCTTCGGCGAAGATCCCGCTATCGAGGAGTTCAAATTCCGCTTGATCGCGTCCGCGGCGGCCATTCTCATCGATAAGCAGCTGATAGGGGTAGGAGCGCTGCGGGTACTTGTAGAGAGCGCGGCAGTAACTATGTGTGGGCGTTGCATCCTGGTAGTAGTAGAGCTCTTTCACGTCCTCGCCGTGGTTGCCCTGCGGCCCGGTCAGGCCGAATAGACGTTCCTTGAGTATCGGATCCGCGCCATTCCACAGGGCGAGCCCAAAGCACAGACGACAGTGCTCATCGGTGAGGCCCAAGAGCCCGTCCTCGCCCCATCGATACGCGCGGCTACGCGCGTGGTCATGTGGGAAATACGTCCACGGATCCCCCGAGGCTGAATAGTCCTCGCGCACGGTGCCCCACTGACGCTCCGATAAATACGTGCCCCACAGCGACCAATGTTTTTCTCGCTGTGCGTCTTCACGCAGGCGTTCGCTTTCGGGATCGGGCGCGGTGCTCAATGTTGGGGTGCTGCGATGCTGTGGCTGCCAGCCCTATCCTACCGCAGCCCCGGCCGCCAGCGTGCGCGTCGCCGGGTCACGTACAAATCTTAAGAGTCGAGCTCGGCGAGCGGGCGCGGCCGCGCCAGGTAGTAACCTTGCACGAAATCCACGCCGAGCCGCTCGAGTTCCGTGAGCACGGCGGCCGTCTCGACGAATTCCGCCACGGTGGCAATCCCCAATGCCTTACCGACCTTGCAGATGGCTTCCACCATGCTGCGGTCAACCGCATTTTCGGCGATCTGCCGGATGAACTGCCCGTCTATCTTCAGAAAGTCGACGGGCAGCGTTTTCAGGTACAGGAACGATGATATGCCGCTGCCGAAGTCATCAAGTGCGAACCTGCAGCCGCGCGCCTGCAACGCGCGCATGAAATGGATCGCATCGGTGAGATTCGTGACTGCCGCGGTCTCGGTGATCTCAAAGCACAGCGCCCGGGCGATTTGCGCATCGCCCACGTTTTGCAGGGCAAAATCGAGGAAGGACTGCTCGTTGAGCGACGTACCGGAGAGATTGACGGCCAGAGTCGGCAGCGGCACACCGCGGCGCTGCCGGTCGCGCAACAGCTCAACAGCCTGGCGCATCACCCAGCGGTCGATGACCGACATGACATTGTAGCGCTCGGCCGCGGGAATGAATTCACTCGGCGGTACAAGTTCTCCATCGTCGCCGCGCAAGCGCACCGTCAGCTCATGGAAGCTCGGAGCGCCCGACGCGCCAATGGCAACAATCGGCTGAAAGAAGAGCTCGAGGCGATTCTCCTCCGCCGCACGGGTGACCCGTGCCACCCAATGCATTTCGCGGTGACGGGTAGAGACGCCACCTGCCTCATAAACATGAATGCGATTGCGACCACCCTCCTTGGCTGCGTAGCAGGCGATGTCCGCCGCGCTCATGACGCTCGCGACGTTCTCGGTGTCGCTCTTGATTTCGACCACGCCGACACTTGCGCCGACCGAGAGCGTACTCGTCCCCCATACGAAGCGGTACTCGTGCAGCGACTGCCGCACGCCCTCAGCAATGCGTCGCGCCTGGTCGAGCGTGCAATTCTCAAGCAGGATGCCAAACTCGTCCCCGCCCAGGCGCGCGAGCGTGTCGGCGGCGCGCACGCGCGCCTGCAGCAGGCCCGTCACATCGCGCAGCAGTCGATCACCGGCCTGGTGCCCGCAGGTGTCGTTGACGACTTTGAACTGATCAAGATCGATATACAGAAGCGCATGCGCGGCCGAGTGCTGCTGTGCGCCGAGCACGGCCCGCTGCAGGCGCGTGTCAAACTCACGCCGGTTGATAAGACCGGTGAGCGCATCATGGCTTGCTTGATACGAAAGCGCGCGTGTCAGCCGGCGCTCCTGGGTCACGTCATGAAAGACAGTCACAGCGCCGATGACCGCACCGTTGCGGTCGCAGATCGGCGCCGCCGATTCCTGGATGGCCAATTCCTGCGCGGCGCGCGTGATGAGCACTGAGTGTTCCACGGGGCTCGCACCATCGCGACGCGCAAGCGCGCGCAACAGCGGATTCTCGATGGGCTCGCGTGTAATCTCGTCCACCAGGTTCAGCACATCGGCGATCGGCCGGCCGTGAGCCTCGGCAATGCTCCACCCTGTAAGACTCTCGGCAACCGCATTGAGGTAGTCGATGCATCCGTCGGCGTTGGTGCTGATGACCGCATCGCCGATCGAAGCGAGCGTCACTTGCGCGCGCTCTTTCTCCGCGAATACCGCCTGCTCAGCGCGCTTGCGCTCGGTAATATCGGCGATCGTGCCCTCGTAACCCAGAATTCGCCCCGCCGCATCTCGCAGGATGCGGGAGTTCTCGAGCACGACGAGTTGTTCACCGTCGCGCCGTCGCATGCAAAATTCGTTGCTCCTGATTTCTCCCTCACTTTCGACACGCCGGCAAAACTCCGCGCGATCCTCCGGATTCCAATAGAGGATCGCCACGCTCGGCAATGCGTACATCTCCTCGGCACTGCCATAGCCCAGAAGGGAAACGAACGCCGGGTTGACCGACAAAAAGCGCCCGTCGCGCGAGCTTTGATATACACCTTCGGCGATGGTCTCGAAAAGGCCGCGAAATCTTGCCTCGCTGTCGCGCAGCGCCTCTTCGGCGAGCCGCCGTTCGATGGCAATGCCGGCAAGCTGCGCCGCGTGAGCCATGATCTGCGCCTCGCGCGCCGTCGGCAGTCCCGCCTGCGTGTGATATACGCCGAGTGCTCCGAGTATCTTGCCGCTCGCCGTCTTGATCGGTGTCGACCATGCAGCGCGCAGCCGCGCCTCAAGCGCAAGCTCGCGCCGCTCCTGCCAAAAGGGATCGCGCTCAAGGTGCGCAACCAGCACCTGACGCCCGAGGTGCACGGCCGCGGCGCAGGGGCCGCTGCGCGTATCGATTTCCACGCCCTCGAGCGCGGCGCGCAGGCGCTGCGAGAAGCGCGGCGCGACAACGCAGGAAAATGCGGCGCCATCATCGGCCAGCACGCTCACCGCGCAGATGGTTTCCGTGTTACCCGACTCGATGAGGCGTGCGATCGACTCGAGCACGGTCGGCAGGGGCGCATTCGCCGTCAACTTCTCGAATACGTCGCGCTCCGCGGCGGCGACCCGCTCGGCTTCGTGCCGTTCAGTCACCTCACGCAGACACACCACGAACATCTGACGGCGGCTAACGGATGCATGGCTGATGGCCATCTCAGCCGGAAATATGTTGCCGTTCTTACGCAAGCCCCAGGAATCGGTTGCAGCCAGGTCCGTCAAGGTATCCCCGGAGGTCGCTGCCAGACGCTGCAGCGCCTGGGGGACGGTTTCATGTTCGGCAATATGCGGAATCAGCAGATCGATCCGTCGACCTACGACCTCCGCCTCACCGAAGCCGAATACGCGTTCTGCAGTGGGATTGAAGGTGCGAATGGTGCCGTCCTCGTCGACGGTCAGCACGACATCTTTGATGTGATCAAGAATGACCTGCAGATGTTCGGAGCTTTGCTGGCGCGCCTCACGTGCCATGGTGCGCGCTTCATCTGCCATGAGGCGCATCGACTGGACGATGCCGCGACGCTCCGCGTCGACCGCTTCGTAGTGATCGCTGATGAGCCGCAGAAGGTTGCGCAGCGTCGCGGTATCGGCAGAGCTCTCCAACTGCGTCTCGCGCAGTTGAGCACGCAGGTGATGATGCAAATCAACGAGGTCGAGATCGGCGACGCCGTCAAGGACTCCAGCGCGCGCGGCAGCTATAGGGACGGCGGCAGTCGCATCGCCACGGCGAGACGTGTCAAATTCTGCGGCGTCGACAGACGCGCGCGCGCTCGGGGCGGCGTTTGACATATGGCGAGGGAGCCCAATTTGACGTTGATCATAGGGGGCTCCTCAGCGATTACCCGTGAAGCGCCTCCCGAATTTACGTCAAATGTCAGTGACGCCGGGCCGCCGGCGCGGTCGCGCCGGGGACAGCGGTGTCGGGAGCCGCTGGAACCGAGTTCCCTGCTCCGGCGATGAGCGGAATCGAGAAGTTGCGAGTGACGGAATCAGTCCCTGTATCGGCGAGCACGACGGCGCTGACGTAGAAGACTCCGTCGCGCTGCGGGATGACGGTCAGTGTGTGTGAAATCGGCACGCCGGCAGGAGGATGCGCGAATTCAGGCGATCTACCGCCCTTGGTGAGTTCGATGCCCTCAACGGCTTGAAACGTTGCGGACACGCGGTCGAGATCCTGCGTCGGAATGAGCGCGAGGTCGATGTCGACCGGCTCGCCCACCACCGGGCGCGAGCGCAGGTCGAATTTGAGTTCGATATCTGTGTACGGCTTTCCAGTGCCGACCGCGTTTACCATGTTGGCAAGCGCGAGGGCACCCGCGTCCTGAGGTACCTTGGCCGCGTGGCGGCCGGGCGCGGGCGCGGGCGCGGGCGCGCTGCCGGCGTGCTCGGTCTTACCGCAGCCGTTCAAGGCCGCCAGCAGCACAGTAAGCGTAGCCGCCGCCCGGAAGTCATTCCGCATAGTCTGCATCGCCCTCGGAAAAAGATCCCTTCGGAACCTGTAGAACGCGGGCAATTGTATGCCAAGCGGTGGCGGCGTCGACAGCGGCATGCGTCAACCTTTAGAAGCGCAGCAGCGGCGGATCCTCAATTGCGCTTGTCTGCTCGATGAGATCGCCGATATGACCCTCCCAATAGCGCGCCTGCGCGAACCACGGGAAAGCTCTCGGAAAAGCAGGGTCGTCCCAGCGATGCGCAACCCATGCCGAGTGGTGCAACATGCGCAGGGCGCGTAACGCCTCGATGAGCTTCATTTCGCGAAAGTCGAAACTGGCAAATTGCAGGTAGCCTTCCATGAGCTCGGCCCACTGGCGTTGCTGATCATCGGCGGAGCCTGCGAGCAGCATCCAAAGGTCCTGCATGCGCGGTCCGGTCACGCAATCGTCGAGATCGACGAACACCGGGCCGCGTTCGTTCCAGAGCACGTTACCGAGATGACAGTCACCGTGAATGCGCAATTCCTGCAGGGGCCCGACGGCCTCGAATTCCGCCTCAATACGCTCCAGAAGTTGCTCCGTAACGTCGAGGTAGCGATCCTCGAGGGCCTCGGGAAGCAGTTCGCTTGCGAGCACGTGCGCGGACGCCTGCCGCCCCAGACGCTCTATCGTGAAGCGTGCGCGCTGCACAAATGGCCGCGCCGCACCGACCTGGTGGATGCGCGCGAGGCTCCTACCGAGAATCGCACGCGAATCCGGCGCATCAAGCTCGGGGGCTCGACCGCGCTGCCAGGGGAAGGCCGCGAAGCGAAAATCGCGAAAGCGCAGCAGCGTCTCTCCGGCAACCGTGACCGGCGCGGCCACGGGCAAGTCTGCGCCGGCAAGCTCGGTGGCAAAGGCGTGCTCTTCTATGATCTGCGCATCGCTCCAACGCGCCGGGCGGTAGAATTTGAGAACCAGTGCTCGTTCTCCCCTGCCGAGCTGGTAGACCCTATTTTCGTAGCTGTTGAGGGCAAATAGAATCCCGTCGCCCTCGAATCCCATCGACGCCGCGGCGTCGAGCACCAAGTCCGGGGTGAGGCCTGAGAACGGTGTCAAGTCGGTCGGAGGGATTTTGCGTATCATCGGCTTTGGTCACGCGGCATAGGCTGCTCGGAGCGTTCCACAATGGCCCCAGGCACCATATTAGTCACGGGCGGTGCCGGCTACATCGGTAGTCACGTCGTCCTGCAGCTGCGCGCGCGTGGTGAGCGCGTGGTGGTTCTCGACAATTTGTCCACGGGATTCCGTCAGGCTGTTCTTGACTGTCCGCTCGTGGTCGGAAACGTCGGTGACCGCGCGCCGGTGCTCGCCGCTCTGCGCGAGCACAGCGTCGACACCGTCATGCACTTCGCCGCAAACACCGTCGTACCGGAGTCAGTTGCGGACCCGCTCAAGTACTATGGCAACAATACCTGTGCCACGCAGAACCTGCTTAAATGCTGCACCGAAGCCGGCGTGCGGCAGTTCATATTCTCATCGACCGCGGCAGTCTATGGCATTCCCAAGGAGCCGTATGCTGACGAGACTACGCCGACTGCGCCCATCAATCCGTACGGCACCTCCAAGCTCATGTCCGAGTGGATGCTGCGGGATGTCGCAGCGGCGACCGGCATGCGCTACGTGGCGCTGCGCTATTTCAACGTCGCAGGCTCCGATTCGCAGGGACGTATCGGCCAATCAACCCCCAAAGCCACTTTGCTCATAAAGGTGGCCTGTGAAGCGGTGGTCGGTAAACGCAAGGAGGTCTCAATTTTCGGCACGGACTATGCGACGCCCGACGGCACAGGCGTGCGTGACTACATCCACGTGGAGGACCTCGCCGCGGCACACCTGAATGCGCTCGATTACGTGCGCGCCGGTGGCGAATCGATCGTCTTGAACTGCGGCTACGGACACGGTTACAGCGTGCGCGAAGTCCTCGCGAGCGTCGAGCAGGTGGCCGGCAAGCGCCTCGTGGTCAAGGAGCAGCCGCGCCGTGCGGGCGACCCGCCCATGCTCATCGCGCGCGCAGAGCGGATTCGCTCGGTCCTCGGCTGGCGGCCGCGCCTCGATGACCTTAACGCCATCGTACAGACGGCGCTGCGCTGGGAAGAGCGCCTGCAGCGCGAACCCTGGTAATTCGGCGGGGATCCGCGCCGCGCGCGCCGCAGGGCGCGAGCCTGAAGGAAAGTTCGCTCACAAGGCCGTAAACTAGGTCCGCATGCGCTGGGCACGACCTAAATCATTGAGCGGGCTGATGCTACTGGGTTTGGCGGTGATCGCCGTGCCGCTGATCGTGGCGCTCGGCGATGCAGAACTGCAGATCCGTGCGCTTGCCGACACCGGTCAGCAATTGGTGGTGCAAGGGGTCACGGCGGCTCGCGCCAGTCAGGATTTATTCGCCCAGATCAGCTCCCTTGAGCGCACGGCGCGGCTGTATCAGGTACTGAACGACCCAAAGCTCCTTGAGCTCTATCGCGGACAGGACTCGCGCTTGTCCGCCACCTGCGTTGAGCTTGGCCACCAGGTGCGCACCGACGAGGCACGCCACACGCTGGCCGAGCTTGGGAAGCTGCAGCAGACGATTGGCCAAATGGTGCACCGCATGCCGCAGCCGTCGTACGGTCTTGCGCAGTTGCTGCAGAGCTTTGCTGATTTAAGTGCTCTCGCCGATCGGGCCGCTGAAGAGAGCAATGCGCAGATCGACTCGCAGGTCGTTGCGCTCGAGGAGCAGACCAATGAGGCGCGGCGGCGCCTCGTGTGGCAATCGGCCCTGCTCTTGCCGGTCACGCTGATTGCAATCTTCGGGCTTGCGCTCGCCGTCGGACGGCCCCTGCGGCAGCTCGATCGGGCGATCAGCGAGCTCGGGCGTGGGTCTTTCTCGAATCCGATCAAGGTGTGGGGTCCGGTCGACCTTGAGAGGCTCGGTGGGCAGCTGGAATGGCTGCGGGGACGCCTGGTCGATTTGGCGCAGGAGCGGAACCGATTTCTGCGACATATGTCGCATGAGCTGAAGACGCCATTGGCCAATATTCGTGAAGGCACCGAATTACTGATGGACGGCGCTGTCGGAGAACTCGACAGCAATCAGCGCGAGGTCACCGGGATTCTGCGCGAGAACGGCATCAAGCTGCAGCGCCTGATCGAGAATCTGCTCTCATTCAGTGCCTGGCAGACGAGCAGCGTCGGACTGGATGCGAGTGAATTTCGCCTGCGTCCGGTGGTCAAGCAGGTTCTGGAGAATCAGCAATTGACGCTGTTGTCGCAGCGTGTACGGCTCGATGTGCAGATTGACGATGTCACCCTCATCGCCGATCGCGGCAAACTGCGCCTTATTCTGGAGAATCTTTTGTCGAACGCGGTCAAGTACTCACCCAAGGGAGGCAGCATCCATCTGCGCGCGAGCGCCGCGGGCGAGGCGCTGGTGATCGATGTTGCCGACAGCGGCAGTGGCATTCCGATGGAGGATCGTGCACACATTTTCGAAGCCTTCTACACCGGACGCGCTGCCAAGGGCTCAAGCCTGAAGGGCACCGGCATCGGCTTGTCCGTCGTGATGGAGTGCGTCGCGGCTCACGGCGGCAAGGTGGAGATCATCGACGGCACCTATACCGGAGCACACTTTCGCATCACGATGCCAACGCGCGCGTCCGGCAGTCCATCGCCGGCGAGCGCAGACTCGAAAGAACGCCGGGCGCATGCGGCATAGCAGCGCGAAATCCCGAGCCATCGCAAGGCAAGGGTGCAACGCGCCAAACGGCGCCGCCCTCGTCGCAGCTTGCTGGCTCGGCGCGGCTCTTGCCGGCTGTGCGCTCGCACCGACCGAGCACGAGAATCACAATCCAGCGCCGATTGTGGACCGCGACGCCACTTCGGCCACATTGTTGGCTGCACATGTGGCCGTGCTGGAAAAACTCATGCGAGCCCAGCCCGCCGAGCAGGCGGAGATTCTCGAAGCGGCGCATAGGGACTACCAACTTGCGCCGACGCCGAGCCACCAGCTGCGCTACGCGCTCGAGCTCGCAGCTCCCGGACATGCCGGCTCCAATCTGCCTGAGGCGGAACGGCTGCTGCGGGAGCTGGTGGCGGCTCCGGAAACGCTGGTCCCGGCCGAGCGCGCCTTCGCCTACCTTGAGCTGCAAAAAGTTGACGTGCAATTGACGCTAGCGGCAGAAAATCGCACCCTGCAGGACAGTGCCGCGCGTGCCGAGCGCGAGCGCCTGGTCGGTGCAAACAAGCATCTGCAGGCGGAAATCGACGAAAATGCGCGCCTGCGCAAGGAACTCGATGAAGCGCACGCGAAGCTTGATGCGATTACCAATATCGAGCGCTCCCTTAACGATCGCAAACCCAGTACGGAAGGACACACCCCTTGAGTCAAACAGGTAAACGCAAGGCACGCATCCTGGTGGTCGACGATGACCCGGGGCTTCTGCGCTTGCTGACGATTCGCCTGCGCGCCGAGAGTTATGACGTCGAGGCCGTGGAAAGCGCCGCGCTCGCGCTTGCGGCTGCAGGCCGCTTCCGGCCCGACCTCGTCATCTCCGACCTGCGTATGGATCAAATGGACGGTATCGGGCTCTTGAAGGAGCTGCAGAACCGCTGGCCGGGGTTGAAGGTCATCTTGCTGACCGCGCACGGCACGATACCCGACGCCGTGCAGGCGACCCAGATGGGCGCCTTCGGCTTCCTCACCAAGCCCGTTGACAAGCAGGAGCTCCTCGACCACGTGCAGAAAGCTCTGCGCATCTCCGGCTTCAGCGCCTCGGATGAGGACTGGCGCGCGGAAATCGTCACGCGCAGCTCAGTCATGGAAGAGCGGCTGGGGCAGGCACACATGGTTGCAGGCACCGACGCACGCGTACTGATCACGGGCGAGAGCGGCACGGGTAAGGAACTCCTCGCGCGCGCAATTCATCGCGCAAGCCCGCGACGCAACAAGCCCTTCGTTGCCATCAACTGCAGCGCCATGGCGGAGAACCTGCTCGAGTCCGAACTCTTCGGTCATGAGAAGGGCTCCTTCACCGGGGCGACGCGTGCACATCACGGCCTCTTCCAGGCGGCAGACGGCAGCACCCTCATGCTCGATGAAATCGGTGACATGCCGATGCGGCTGCAGGTGAAGCTGCTGCGCGTTCTGCAGGAGAATCTCATTCGTCCGGTGGGCAGCACCGATCCGATCGCCATCAACGTGCGCGTCATTTCCGCAACCCACCGCGACCTGCAGCAGCTGATGGCGGAAGGCCAATTCCGCGAGGATCTTTATTATCGGCTGAATGTCGTGCACATCGAGATGCCGGCCCTCAACAAGCGTCGCGAGGACATCCCGCTGCTCGTCGCACATTTTTTGGCACAGATCGCCAAGGAAAGCGGTGTGCGCAAGATCTATGCGCCCGAGGCTGTGGAGCTGCTCGCCACCGCCGACTGGCCCGGCAATATCCGTCAGCTGCAAAACGTCGTCCGGCAAAACGTCGCGCTGTCGCAAACTCCCATCATCCCAGTGGAGCTCGTGCAGCAGTCCTTGGGCGGTGGGCCCGGGCGGCTGCCCTCGTTCGATGAGGCGCGGGATGAATTTACGCGCAGTTATCTCTCGCAGATCCTGCAGATCACCGGCGGCAATGTCAGTCAGGCGGCGCGACTCGCGAAACGCAATCGCACGGACTTCTACAAACTGCTCGGGCGCCATCAACTGACCCCCGAGGAATTCAAGCAACGCTAGAGCGCGCCCGCCTGCGGCACGCCACACTCTGCTACCGCCGCATCGCGCGCGAACTGTGTGGCGTCGATGCGATGCTTTTGCAGCAAGTCATATAGAGTCGGGCGCGTGATGCCCAAGAGCTCCGCGGCGCGCGATAGATTCGCACGTGCGACGGCGAGAGCCTGGCGCACCGCCTGCACCTCGGCTTTCTGGCGGGCGACGCGCAGATTCAGATACTCCGGATCATTACCCGGATCCTGTAGACCTAAATCCATCGCGCTGACGACCGCGGATTCGGCCATGATGACCGCTCCCTTGACGCGGTTTTCAAGCTCGCGCACGTTGCCGGGCCAGCGATGTGCCTGGATGGCGCGGATGGCATCCGGCGCGAACCCCTTGGTCGCGCGGCCATAACGCTGTGCCGTCTCATGCAGCATCAATTGTGCGAGCAGGAGCCCATCGCCCTGGCGGTCGCGCAGCGGCGGAACTCGCAGCGCCACTTCGCTCAGGCGGTAGTAGAGATCCTCGCGAAAAGCGCCGCTCGTCATGAGCGCATCGAGGTCGCGATTCGTGGCGCAGATGAGGCGCAGATCAAGCGCGATCGGCGTACGTCCACCGATTCTCTCCACGGTTCGCTCCTGCACGACGCGCAGCAGCTTCGCCTGCAAGGATGCGGGCATCTCGCCGATCTCATCCAGAAACACGGTGCCGCCGTTCGCGTATTCGAGCTTGCCCGCGGTGCGTTTCGCTGCGCCGGTGAATGCGCCCTTCTCATAGCCGAAGAGCTCGCTCTCGAGCAGAGTATCGGGAATGGCCGCGCAATTGATAGCAACGAACGGCTGATGCGACCGGGTGGAGAGTCTGTGCACGGCACGCGCCAAAAGCTCCTTGCCGGTCCCGCTTTCCCCGAGAATGAGGGTGGTGGCATTCGTTGGCGCAACCTTCTCGATGGCATGGCAAACACTGCGCATCGCATCGCTGACGCCGATGATGCCCTCGAGCGCCATGGCGCCGGTCTGCTCGCGCAAACGCCAGTTTTCCGTCTCAAGCTCGCGCAGGCGAAACGCCCGCCGCACGACGATCGACAGTACCTCGGCGATCACCGGCTTGTGATAGAAATCCGCGGCCCCGAGTCCGACTGCCTGCACAGCAAGCTCGCGGGCCTCAGGCGCGGTCATCGCGATGATCTTGGTGTTGGGGGCCAAAGTCAGAATCTGGCGCAGTAGCTCAAGCTCGCGCGTGGCCTGCGCGGGCCCGCCTGCACTACCGAGGTCAAAGAGCACGACATCCGGTTCCGCGCGGCGCACGAACGTCAGTGCCTCCTCGCACAGGTCAGCGCAAACCACGTCGAGGTCGGCAAACATCGCGGCCAGCGTGCCGCGCAGGTTCTGATCG
>Ga0302324_100001879_pt1 | contig 49925 bp, 38 predicted proteins | sample Palsa_T0_1_FD_201949 | JGI IMG/M metagenome (GOLD analysis project Ga0302324, IMG submission 201949) | Peat permafrost microbial communities from Stordalen Mire near Abisko, Sweden - Palsa_T0_1 | ecosystem: Environmental > Terrestrial > Soil > Palsa > Peat permafrost | place: Sweden: Abisko...
GCAAGAACGTTCAAAGCCAAAGACCTGCTCAAAAAGATTTCCGAAGCCACCTGGCACTGCGGCGATCCCGGCATGCAATACGACACCACCGTGAACCGCTGGCACACTTCGAAAAACACCGCGAGAATCAACGCCAGCAATCCCTGCAGCGAATACATGTTCCTGGACGATTCAGCCTGCAACCTGGCCAGCCTGAACCTGCTCAAGTTCGCCCCCAACGGAACGTTCGACGTAGAAGCGTACCGTCACGCAGTCGATGTCTTAATCACCGCCCAGGAAATTCTGGTAGACAACGCCGGCTATCCCACAGAAGCCATCATGCGCAACAGCCATGACTACCGCCCGCTGGGCCTGGGCTACGCCAACCTGGGCGCGCTCCTGATGGCCGCAGGCTTACCCTACGACTCCGACGCCGGCCGCGACTACGCCGCCTGCGTCACCGCCATCATGTGCGGCGAAGCCTACCTCCAGTCCAGCCGCATCGCCGAACAATGCCCCCCGCTAGTCCCCGCCACCGAACCAACCAGGAAGAATCTCTCCGAAACCAATCTCGGATCCAACGTCATGCCCGGCGGCGCCTGCCCCGGCTGGTACATCAACCGCGAACCATTCCTGGACGTAATCCGCATGCACCGCGCGTCCGTGAATGGAATCAATAAGGCAAACGTCCCCACCACCATCTACGATGCCAGCAAACAATGCTGGGACGAAGCCCTCGCCCACGGCGAAAAACACGGCTACAGAAACAGCCAGGTAACCGTCCTCGCCCCCACCGGAACAATCGGCTTCATGATGGACTGCGACACCACTGGCATCGAGCCTGATCTGGCGCTGATTAAGTACAAGAAACTGGTCGGCGGCGGCATGATTAAAATCGTCAACAACACCGTGCCCACGGCGCTGTTCAAGCTGAGCTACAACCACGATCAGGCCGACGCCATCGTCAGCTATATTGACGCGACCGGAACCATCGAAGGGGCGCCGCATGTTAAGGACGATCACCTCGCCGTGTTCGATTGCTCGTTCAAGCCGTCGAAGGGGACTCGGTCGATTGCTTACATGGGGCATCTGAGAATGATGGCTGCTGCGCAGCCTTTTATTTCCGGGGCGATTTCGAAGACGGTCAACCTGCCTAACAACGCCTCCGTCGACGACATTATGGAGTCGTATCTTCAGGCCTGGAAGCTGGGCATCAAAGCCGTCGCGATTTATCGCGACGGATGCAAGCAGTCGCAGCCGCTCTCAGCCGCCGGCAGCAAGACGGCGAACTCCAGCAAAGACGATGCCAGGATCGCCGCGCCGCATGTGGAAGAAGAGGACATGAACGCTCCTCCGCGTGCCAATCGGCATAAGCTGCAGGAAGAGCGCGCCTCCATCACCCACAAATTCAAAGTGGGAGACCACGAGGGCTACATCACCGTCGGCCTCTATCCCAACGGCGAACCCGGCGAACTGTTCATCACCATGGCCAAAGAAGGTTCCACCGTCAGCGGCCTCATGGACAGCTTCGCGCTGGCAGTTTCCATCGCGCTGCAGCATGGCGTCTCGCTAAAACTGTTCTGCGAAAAGTTCGCCCATACCCGCTTCGAACCCAGCGGCTGGTCCGGCAATCCCGACATCGGCTACGCCAAGAGCATCATGGACTACATCTTCCGCTGGCTCCAACTGCGCTTCCTCACCGGCCAGCAGCAACTGCTGTTCGAAAACTTCAGGCCGAAACCGGCAGTGGTCAGTGGCCAGTTGCCAGAGGCCAGTGACGCGCCGCCCGCCGTCCGCCGTCCGGAAGCCGGGACGCGGGAGCCGGGAGCCGGTTCCGTCCACGCCGCCGACGCCCTTTCCGGCCTCATCGATCTGGGCGATGCCCCTTCATGCAGCTTCTGCGGCAGCATCATGACCCGAAACGGTAGCTGCTACCGGTGCGGGAGCTGCGGCAGTACCAGCGGCTGTTCGTAGGATTGTGAAGTCAAAAGCCCCACCCTGTCTCTCCAGAAAACGGAGAGACAAGGATGGGGCACCCCCTGTGAATTAGCGGGCGGCGGTGCATGCACTTCAAGATTGTCGGACGCATCAAGAATGTGGAGCCGATTGCTTCCGGCAAAGCCATCCGCGAGCGCAAGCGGCTGTGGAAGGCATACGGCAAGGGACGCTGGAGAAAACTGAAGGGCACGACCGACGTGGAATTCTTCGATGGTACGATACGCCATGCGGAAATCCACTGGTACGAAGCGCACGGGATTGGGCCGAAAGAGGTCAAGATCAAGCGGATTCTCGACTGACATGGCCAAGACGGATATGAAACGTGAAGCGCAATTCGTGATCTGTGTCGGAAACAAGGGCTACGCCGCTTCTCTGGAGTTGCGCAAGATTTATCAGGTCATCCCAGACAAAGAGGCCTCCAAACTTCATCAGGTTCGCGTCATTGATGAGTCCGGCGAAGACTATTTGTATCCGGTGGATTATTTCGTGCCCGTGCAATTGCCCCAAGCCGTCGAGCGAGCGGTGCGCCGGGCCACGGCATAAGCTCGCGCGGAGCTGCCCACCGTTGAGGAACCTGCGCCATGCAAAAGTGTTTCGTCATTCAACCATTCGATACCGGCGGTCCCTATGACAAACGTTACCACGACGTCTTAACACCTGCGATCTCGGATGCAGGTCTTGAGCCTTACCGGGTTGACGAGGACCCCAAAACTACGATTCTCATAGATGACATCGAAAATGGCATCCGGGAAGCGGAGGTCTGCCTCGCCGATATTACAACGAACAATCCTAATATCTGGTATGAGGTCGGGTTTGCATTGGCAAACGGCAAGCGCATTGTGCTGATCTGCCTGGAACCTCGCGGCGAGCCGTTTCCGTTCGATATTAGACACAGAAAAGTCATCAAATACGCGCTGCACTCTTCCAGTGATTTTGAAAAACTCAAGAAGGAGATAACTACAGGGTTGAAGGCTCAGGTAGAAAAGGCCGAGAAACTTCAAACGGTTGCGGCCCTGTCGCAAATCCAGAATACGGAGGGTTTGTCGGCCCACGAAATCGCTGCGCTGGTCACGATCTTGTCGGAAAGGGTGTCTCCTGACGATGGCCTAAGTGTGTATTTCCTTAAGGACAATATGGGTCGCTCGGGATACACCCCTATCGCGGTTGGCTTGGCGGTCGAAAGCCTTGTTCGGAAGGACATGATCGAACGCTTTGACGCCATTGACCATGAAAACAGAGAAAGCTACTCTGCTTGTCGCCTCACCTCGAAGGGGATAGATTGGCTTCTGCAGAATCAGGATCGTTTTCGGATGAGAAAAAGCGAACAGTGCCAAGAGTTGATCGCCAAGGCCGCCGGTCCAATAACCGATGAGGACATTCCTTTTTGAACTTGGGGAGCGCCCCACCCTTTGGGCCGTAGTTTCTCGCCAGCGAAAACAAGAGTGGGTCCCTTAGGCTATTTTATGTGCGTCGCTCCGCGCCTGGGCGGAGACGCCTCTCTAGTCACCGGCAACTGAGAGTTGCGCGGCTGGATCCAACGCGGCAAGGGCGATCCGCATTTCCTCGTTGATTTCTGATTCTTCGACTCTGCTCTCCAAGATGATCGGGACGTCTGCGGGTACGAGGTGTGACACTCTCTGAAAGGCGAGAGTTGATTCCAGACTCAGGGAATCATGTTTGCTTTGGGTGTTCACTTCGCTCACATGAAGTTGTTTGATCCGGTCGTGGAAACGCTGCAGAATTTCCGAGGCCTCGCTCATCGTCGGATCGACTTGGCGAGCGTGTCCGATATCGAAGCAGAAGGACGCGTCGGGCAGGTCTTTGAAGATCTCGGCTAGATCGTCGGCCGTCTGCCCGATCGGTTTCCGTTTGTCCATGTTCTCTATGCAGAGGCAATTTCCGAGACGCATCCACACCTGACGCCGGTACATGGCGTCGGGATGGACAATGATTGGCCATCCGCGGAGCGCCACTCGTTCTAGCAACTGTAAAGCCGCGGCCTCAAAGGCAGGCTCGATCAAGCTTGGAGCGTGAAAAGAGACATACCCGAATTGGCCGAGGTTCAGCCCGTCAAGTTGTTCCACGAGCGGTCTGAGTTCGTTCTGTCTCAACGCCGATAGCTCCACAGCCGTACTGTCCGTACCTGCCAGCATCTCTAATGCCGCACGGAAATCCCCAAGTGCCAGCGCTCCGGTTGAGAAGCCGATATGCCTCATTAGAAAACTCCGTATTTTCGCGTCAGAGGTGCAACGTTTGGATTCTCGAAGAAAATATTATCCAGCGCATTTTCGAATGCCCTGCTGATTTCTCTCACGCATCGAAATGTCGGGTCTGTCCTAGAGTCAGAGGCGCGAAGCGTTTTGAGCGCATTCCGTGACTTTTCGTCGTCGATAAGGCGTAGAAACTCGGCGTAGGCTCCAAACAGCTCTCTTGCTGTCGCGTCTGGAACCCGATAGTGCTCCATCGATTTCGCAAGAACCTGCAGAGGAGTTAGTCTCACGTAATTCCTGATGTGATTGATCAGTTTCAGTTTTATAGCATCTTTGTCGGTGGAAATCTGGCCATTTAACTCCGAGTCCAAGCTTGCGCTGAAGCAGACGAGCAGCCCGGATGCGAAGATCAGTTTTCTTGACATTCGCAGCTTGGCGTTCCGCAAACCCCAACCTGCACCGGCGCGGTCTCTCTGCTTGCTGGCAAAATCGACTGCCATGGTTCGCCAGAATCGAACAATATCGTTCAAAAGAAAGCGAGGCACGCGATATCTCTTCGAATCATGCGTCAGCGGGTGAACGTCCTCTTCTAGATACCGATTTATCACACCACGGATGACCCGCTCGTAAGCCTCTGTTCTCTTGCCGATGGAGCATGATTCTAGCAAGAGCAATATCCGTTGCGTTGTGTTCTTGTTCGTATCGTATTGCCCGCCGATTTGGTGAATGATGTCATGGCTAAAAGCCATATTTCCGAACGTTCCGGTCGGTCCCGGTTCCTCATACCCCCAGTCTCGAAAGAGTCGCTGGATCTGCTGGCTGATCTTTAAATGATCGGAATTGGCTTCGCCATCGATCAGGTAGGTCCAGTCGAGGTCGCTTTTGGATGTCCACTCCCCTCTGGCGAGCGAGCCGAAGACAACCAGGCTGGTGTCTTCGGATGTGTATTTTCCGACTTCGGCTGAAAGACGACTATCCAACTCATCGCGCGTCTTTACTGAGGCATTGAGGGTCGTTTGCAGCACGTCCGATTCAAAGAGCCCTGTTGAGGCGGGCACGTTGGCGTTGGGGTCGGGCATCGAAGCTTCATTTTAGCAACGTTTCGATGTTTCTCTACCTTATGCACCTTCTCAGACACTCCGGGTTTGGGGAGGGCGGCCTTGGTCCCTCCAAGCGTTTTCCACAGAATCTGGGAGATTTCCTCAGGCTGGGGGTGTGACGGGCGACCTTTACTGAGGATTTTGGAACGGGGATAGTGGAGGTGGGCGGGTTTCTGGGAGTTGGTTCGGCGGCGCGGGGGACAGCAGATTCCTCGGTTGCCGTCGCGTTCGCTCCGGCGGCGCTCGGAATGACAAGGTGCGTCAAGGGGAATTGGGAGAATGACAAGGGGAGCTTGGGACATGGGGAAGAAAAACAAATCGAAGAGAACAAACAAATCGAAGTGGATTGTGGGATGCAAGGAGCGGGGGGAGTGGGCGGAGCTTTGTTTTATGGCGCTGGTGCGGGGGATGGGGTTTGGGGTGTTGAAGCCTTATGGGGAGTCGGGGCGGTATGACGTGGCGGTGGAATGGGGAGGGAGGATTTTGCGGGTGCAGGTGAAGTCGACGATTTATTGCCGGCGGGGGAATGAGTACAGCTTGAATGTGCATGGCCCGGGGCGGAAGCCGTACGAGAAGGGGACGGTGGACTTTTTTGCGGTGTGGGTGATTCCGGCGGGGGAGTGGTACATCATTCCGTATGCGGCGATGGGGACGCGGCAGACTTTGCACTTCACGGCGGGGAGCAAGCGGGCGAAGTGGGCGCAGTATCGGGAGGCGTGGGACTTGCTGCGGGTGGTGGAGATTCAGGCATGTGCGGATCCGGAGGATGAGGACTTGGGATGGTTGAGTGAGGCTGAGGGGTGATGGAGGTCGAAATCCCCACCGCTTCGACTGCAAAGTTCCCCACTTCTACTTTTGCGCCACACTTTACTTGCGCGCAATCCCGCGGATAGACTGGCGTCGCTATGACTACTCGCCGACGATTTCTGCGCGATACTGCCGTCGTCTCATCTTCTTTGGCGTTAGCGCCTTCGACTCGATTGCTTCTGGCTCAGGCCGGTTCCGAGGTCATGAGCACGGGGACTTTCCGCAATCCGATTTTGGGCGGGGATCATCCTGACGCGAGCCCGATCCGCGTGGGCGACGACTTCTATCTCACGCACTCCAGCTTTGACTATGCGCCCGGATTGCTAATCTGGCATTCGCGCGACCTGATCAACTGGCGGCCGGTCGGGGCCGCGCTGCACGGCTACCATGGCAGCGTCTGGGCGCCTTATCTCTGCGAGTATGAGAAGCAGTTTTATATTTATTTTCCGGCCGACAACCGGCTGCGCGTAGTCCATGCAGAGCATCCGACGGGACCGTGGAGCGATCCGGTGGACCTTGGCATCAACGCCATTGATCCGGCGCACATTGCGGAGAACGGTCGCCGCTTTCTTTACATGGCTGGGGGACAGATGGCGGAGTTGACCGCCGATGGCCTGGCGGTGAAGGCTCCGCCGCGGGTTGTGCTCGAAGCGTGGCCGATGCCAGCCAGCACGCGGATGGAATGTACTTGCCTCGAAGCGCCTAAGGTTCTGGAGCACAACGGGTACTACTACCTGAACGTGGCCGAGGGAGGTACTGGCGGACCGGCGACGAGCCATTCGGTGATCAGTGCGCGCAGCCGCCATGCAGACGGGCCGTGGGAATTTTCGCCGCACAATCCAGTGGTGCATACCGCCTCGCGGGAAGAGCGCTGGATGAGCGTGGGCCATGGGCGGCTGGTGGATACCCCGGACGGCAAGTGGTACATGACGGTGCATTCCTACGAGAATGGCTACCGCACACTCGGGCGCCAGTTGCTGTTGCTGCCGATTGAGTGGACGGCCGGTGGGTGGTTCCGCGTGCCGGAGGGGATTACCACTGATTCGGCCATTGCGGTGCCCGTGCGGGGCGCGAGCCAACAGAATTTTGTGGATCCGTCTGACGACTTCGTCGCGCCGGAACTTGGCCTGCAGTGGGGATTCTGGCGCGAGTATGACGCGAGCCGGTTCACGGTCGGGCAGGGCGCGCTTACGCTGGCGGCGCGCGGAAAATCGGTCGCCGAAACTTCTGTGCTGAGCACCGCCGTCGGGGGACACTCTTACACCGTCGAGATTGACGTCGAGATCGAGCCGGGGTGTGATGCGGGACTGATTCTTTTTTATAACCCCGACCATGCCACGGGGATTCTGCTAACCGCCGAAGGCATCGGCGTGAAGATCGCTAACGGGTACGTTCCGAGTTGGCGGGAGAAGGGCGCGGCGAGGGCTACGCTGCGGGTGGTCAACGATCGGCAGGAAATCGATTTCTATTTCCGGCTGCCGGGAAAGAACTGGCAGCGCGCGCCGGAATCGGCGGAGATTTCGGGGATGCAGCACAACGTGCTGGGAGGATTTCTCGACGTGCGGCCCGCTGTGTATGCATGCGGGTCGGGCAAGGCCACGTTTCGGAGCTTCCGCTATTGGTCCGCGGCGAAGGTTCCGGGGTAATTCGAGATCGATCTCGTTCGGCTGAAGTCAAAATCCCCATCCTCTCGCCAAATGCGCGAGAAGGGTGGGGCACCCGACGCGAGTGGGGCAGGGTGTCAGTTGTTCTTATTTTTTGTGCGAATTGTCCTTCGTGGAGGCTGGTTTTCTGCTGGCGTCTTTTTTCTTACCGAACACGCGGGCGAAAATCTTGTCTACGTTTTTTAGTTGGCGCGGGAGGTTGAAGGCGTGTTCGATTTGCTTGCGCGGGACACGGGTGGAGATTTCGGGGTCGGCGAAAATCAGCTCGCGGAAATCCAGGCTTTCTTTCCAGGCGCGCATGGCGTGGGATTGGACGAGGCGGTAAGCGTCCTCGCGGCTGACGCCGTGTTCGACCAGGTCGAGGAGAAGCTGTCCGCTGAAGATTAGGCCGCGGGTGCTGTCTAAGTTGGCGCGCATGCGCTCGGGATAGACGAAGAGCGTGTCAATCAGGTTGGCGGTCTTGGTTAGAAGATAGTCGGTGAGCGTGGTCGAGTCGGGCAGGATGACGCGCTCGGCGGAGGAGTGCGAGATGTCGCGCTCGTGCCACAGGGCGACGTTTTCGAAACCCGCTTGGGCGTTCGAGCGGACCACGCGGGCCAGGCCGCTGATCTGCTCGGCGGTTACGGGATTGCGTTTGTGCGGCATGGCGGACGAGCCTTTTTGTTTTTCGCTGAAAAACTCTTCGGCCTCGCGGACTTCGGTGCGCTGGAGGTGGCGGACTTCGGTGGCAATCTTGTCGAGCGTCGAGGCGATCACGGCTAGCGTGGCGAGATAGGCGGCGTGACGGTCGCGCTGAATTACCTGGCTGGACACTGCGGCAGGTTTCAGGCCCAGGCGAGCGCAGATTTTTTCTTCGAGTTCGGGCGTGAGGTGGGCGAAGATGCCGACGGCTCCTGAGAACTTGCCGACGCGCATGTCTTCGGCAGCGGCCTTGAAGCGGACAATATTGCGCTGGGTTTCGGAATACCAGTTGGCAATTTTGAAGCCGAAGGTGATGGGTTCGGCGTGGATGCCGTGAGTGCGGCCGACCATGGGCGTGTCTTTGAATTCCCAGGCGCGGCGGGCGAGGACTGCGGCGAGGCGAACCAGATCTTTTTCTATGACCTCGGAGGCCTGACGAATCAGCAGAGCCTGGGCGGTATCGACTACATCGTTGGAGGTGAGGCCGTAGTGGAACCAGCGGGATTCGGGGCCGACGAATTCGGCGACCGCGGTGGTGAAGGCGATGACGTCGTGGCGGACCTCGGCTTCGATTTCGTGAATGCGTTCGACTTTGAAGTTGGCGCGCGCTCTGATTGCTTTGGCGGCGGCTTTGGGGACCTGGCCGGCGGCGGCGAGGGTTTCGGTAGCGGCAATTTCGACGGCCAGCCAGGTGCGGAAGCGATTTTCGTCGCTCCAGATGCGGGCCATCTCAGGGCGGGTGTAGCGCGGGATCACGGTGGGGCTCCTTGGCGGTTGCTTCAGGGAATCCCACTTCGCGCGCAAAGGGCGCGCGAGAAATGGGGCACCCGAGAAATTGTGGACTAAGGATTCTATATGGGTTGCGGGAAAGAGGCCAGGGAAGGTGCCAGCGAAGGGCTTGAACCACGAAGAGCACGAAGGTTCACGAAGGAAAACCCTTTTCTCATATGCTTTTTTCGGGACTTCCTTAGGTATGTCGCTACACGATATGATGAGCTGGACTATCGGGGGACGATACAATCGAGCGGGATGAAGAAGCTGACCTTGTCGGATTATCAGGCTCTGGCCGAGTTCCGGTACCAGATTCGAAAGTTTTTGCACTTCAGCGAGCAGGCGGTGGAGGCGGCCGGGCTGGAGCGGGGGCAGTACCAGCTCATGCTGGCCATCAAGGGGATGCCGGATGGAGTTCGGCCGCGAATCAGGGAGCTGGCGACCCGGATGCAGATTCAGCATCACAGCGCGGTGGAACTGATCAACCGGCTAGAAAAAAGAAGGTATGTGCGGCGGGAACGGGCGCAGGACGACCGGCGGGAAGTGTTGCTGGTGCTGACGCCCAAGGGCGAGCGGGTGCTGGGGGAGCTGGCGCTGCATCATCACGAAGAGTTGAGCAGCGCGGCGCCGAGTCTGGTGGCGACGCTGCGGCGGCTGATGCCGGAGAAAGAGGCGAGGAAGCACGAGTGATTCCCGCCAAAATCCCCACTTCTCGCGCAAGAGACGCGCGAGAAATGGGGCACCCGCGAGTCCCTCGGGGGCTAAAGCCCCGGTCCATTTCGGGCCCCGACGCGGCCCTAAAGGGCCGCTCTTCCACGGTTGCGCCAGCACGGGCGCGCTTGAAAGACGGGTTCTTTCGCCCCTCTGGGGCTGGTTTTTTCGGCGTCGCAACCCACGGCTTGCGCCGTGGGCTGCATTCTTTCGCCGCTTCGCGGCTGGGCCTCAAGTTGTATTCACTAGAAATGGGGACGCAAACCAAAATATGAGTAATGTCGGGTCAGCAGGATCAGGCGATCAAGGGGCGGCGGTTTTGCAGCCGGCGCAGTTTCGCATTGTGCTGGTGTCGTTTCTGGCGGCGGGGATTGGACTGGTCGCGGGGCTGGTGGCTTACGCTCTCTACAAGCTTATTGGGCTGTTTACCAATCTCTTCTTCTTTCATGAGTGGTCGACAACTTTCCGGAGTGTGGGATCGCATCATCTGGGGGCGTGGGTGATTCTGGTTCCGGTGGTGGGCGGGCTGATCGTGGGAGTGATGGCGAAGTACGGGTCGTCGAAGATCAAGGGGCACGGGATTCCGGAGGCAATGGAAGCGGTGTTGACCAACCGCAGCCGGATCGAGCCGAAGGTGGCGATTCTGAAGCCGATTTCGGCGGCGATCGCGATCGGAACCGGCGGGCCGTTTGGAGCGGAAGGGCCGATCATCCAGACGGGCGGGGCGATCGGGTCGCTGGTGGGGCAGGCGTGGCACACGACGGCGGTCGAGCGGAAGGTGCTGCTGGCGTGTGGCGCGGCCGCTGGAATGTCGGCGACGTTTAACACTCCGATTGCGGGAGTGATCCTGGCGATTGAGCTGCTGTTGTTTGAATTCAAGTCGCGGTCTTTTATTCCGCTGGTGATTGCGAGCACGCTGGCGACCGCGGTGCACATGCAGCTTTTGGGCCGCGGGCCCATGTTTCAGGTGGGAGCGATGGAGTTCGGGATTCCGCGGGCGCTGCCGTTTTATCTGGTGCTGGGACCATTGTGCGGACTGGCGGCGGTGGGATTGAGCAAGACGCTTTATTGGGTGGAAGATTTATTCGAGGAACTTCCCTTCGACGAACTGTGGTGGCCGGCGACGGGGGCGCTGGCGCTGGGCGCGATCGGGTTCTTCGTCCCGCGCGTGTTTGGCGTGGGGTATGACACGATCGGGGATATTCTCAACGGGCAGCTGGTCTGGAAAATCCTGCTGGTGGTGATGATTGCGAAGTTCGCGGCGCTGGTGATTTCGCTGGGATCAGGAACGTCGGGCGGACTGCTGGCTCCGACATTTATGTGGAGCGCGGCCATGGGCGGGCTGTTCGCGATGGTGGCGAATCACGTGTTTCCATCGGCACATCTTTCGCCGGGGGCGTTTGCGCTGGTGGCGATGGGAGCGGTGTTCGGGGCGGCGTCGCGGGCGACATTTACGTTCATCATTTTTGCATTCGAGATTACGCGGGACTACAACTCGGTGCTACCGCTGATGCTGGTGGCGGTGATTGCGGACGGGATTGCCATGCTGTTCATGCCCAACAGTTCCATCATGACTGAAAAACTGGCGCGACGGGGCTTGCGGGTGCATCAGGACTATGAGGCAGATGTTCTGACGCAGGCCACCGTGGGCGAGACCATGGAGAAGGATGCGCCGGTGATTTCCGCCGATACGAAGGTGGGAGCATTGGCGGAGCGGATTGCGCGACATGACCCGGCGGTGGCGCGGCATGAGGCGCTGTTGATTGTGGACGGCGCGGGCAAGCTGGCGGGCATTATTACGCGGGGCGACATTTTGCGGGCACTGGATAAAGATGCTTCCGGCGGGATGACAGTGCAGGAGGCGGGCAAGACTCACCTTGTGGTGACGTATGCGGATGAACTGGTGTCAGAGGCGGCGGCGAAACTCTTGCGGTTCGACATTGGACGATTGCCGGTGGTGGACCGGGGAGATGAGAGAAAAGTGATGGGGTATTTGGGACGGGCTGCGATTCTTGCGGCGCGGTTGCGGCGGTTTCAGGACGAACATGTGCGGGAGCCGGGGTGGCTTGGGTTTGGAAGTGAGGATGCGAGTCCCCCGGGGCTAAAGCCCTCGAAGAGTAAGGAAGGCTATGGCAGCGCTGGAAGCGCTGCGCCATCCACAGGCGATGAGGCTGACATTTTTATAGGTTTGACGGATCTGAATTGGACAACAGTCCCTCAGCGGTTAAAGCCGGCGTCGTCGGGGCGGGTTGGCGGCACGACTAAAGTCGTGCCCTCCCGATTTGTCAATGCGGCATGACCGAAGTCGTGCCCATCCCGATTTTTTAGATTTGTCGGATTTATCAGACTGGTGATAGGGGAGACAAGGTGGCGGGAAGAAGACTGCAGGATCTGCGGGATTATTTCCGGCAACCGCCGGTGATGCTGGCATTGCTGGCGGGGCTGGCGGTGATTTTTTTTGCGGCGGTGACGGGATTGTCGCGGGCTTACCAGGCGCAGCGGGAAGCTCTGGGGCAGCGGTGGTTCAGCCGCGGTCTAGCGGACTTGAAGGCGCAGCGCTTTGACAGCGCGATGACGGAATTTCGCTCGGCGCTGCTGTACTCGCGGGACGACTATGCCTACCAGCTGAATCTGGCGGAGGCCCTGATCGGGCTGAAGCGGACGAGCGAAGCCTCCGCCTACCTGGTGAATCTGTGGGACCGGCAGCCGGAGGATGGGCTGGTGAACCTGGAGCTGGCCCGCATCGAGGCGCAAAAAGGACAGACGGAAGAGGCGCTGCGTTATTACCACGATGCGATTTACTCGGCGTGGCCGAGCGACCAGGAAAGCAAACGGCGGGAGGCGCGGCTGGAGCTGGTGGAATTTCTGCTGAGCACGCGGGGCAAGGCGCAGGCGCAATCGGAGCTGATTGCGCTGGAGGAAAATATGGGGGACGATCCCGCGCAACAGGAGCGGATGGGCGATTTGTTTCTGCGGGCGCAGGATTATGAGCATGCGCTGGCGGCGTACCGGGTGAGCCTGAAGACGGAGCGCGACAATGCGGCGGCGCTGGCGGGGGCGGGGGCGGCGGCGTTCCAGCTGGGGCGATATCCGCAGGCGCTGCGCTATTTGCAGGCCGCGGTTGCGGCCAACCCGGACGACACGCAGAGCGCGGAGCGGCTGAAGATGGCGGAGATGGTGGTGGAGATGGATCCGTTCCGGCGGCAGATTCCGGTGGCGCAGCGGGACCGGATTGTGATGGAGGCATTTGCGACAGCGGGAGAGCGGGTGAAAACCTGCGGTGGCGAGGCACAAGCGAGCTGGGCGCAGATGAATCCGAGGATCACCGAACTGGGGTTGAAACGAAATCCTGATCTGGTGGAGGCGGCGATGGACCTGGTGTTTGCGATTGAGCGGCAGAGCAGCGGGAGTTGCGGGAGTGGGAGTGGAAAGGATGCGGCGCTGCTTTTGATTGCGAAGTTGCACGAGGGGAACTGAGGGTTTCCTGCGGGTAGTGCCCAGGGCTGCCGATTTCAGATTGGGACGCTTGCGGGAGCGGGGGCAAAGCAGATTTGCAGGGATCCTCCGACTTCGTAAACCGATTCGCTTCGCGAATCGGTTTACTGCGCTCAGGATGACAGGGGCTTAGGGAATGGGGCTTATGCAGACGGGAGCGGCGGCGGCAAATTCGGAACGAGCTTCTGCGGAGCGGGCTTCTTCAGAGCGCACTTCCGGAGCTTTTTTGCGGTCGGTGTTTCGGGAGGACCGGTTTTTTCTGGTGCTGTCGGTGTTCATCGGAATTTTTTCCGGGCTGGCGGTGGTGTGTTTCCGGTTTGCGATCGGGTGGTGCCGGCTGTATCTGCTGGGATCGGGAGTGGCCTTGTCGCCGACGCGGTTGCTGCTGGCGCCGACGCTGGCGGGACTGGTGATTGCGGTGCTGGTGATGCATGTGTTCCCGCAGGCGCGGGGCAGCGGAGTGAACCAGACCAAGGCGGCGCTGTATATCTACAACGGGTACATTCCGCTGAGCACAGCGGCGGGGAAATTTATTACGGCGGCGCTGGCGATTGGGTCGGGACACTCGCTGGGGCCGGAAGATCCGTCGCTGCAGATTGGGGCGTGCCTGGCTTCGGTGATGGGACGGCAGATGCGATTGTCGCGGGACCGGATGCGGCTGATTGCGCCGGTGGGCGCGGCGGCGGGACTGGCGGCCGCGTTCAATGCTCCGATATCGGCCGTGCTGTTTGTGATTGAGGAAGTGATTGGGCGATGGACAGCGGGGATTCTGGGGTCGGTGGTGCTGTCGGCGGTGTCGAGCGTGGTGGTGATGCGGTGGTTTCTGGGATCGGAATCGCTGTTTCGAATTCCGGCGGTGCAACTGCAACGGCCTTCGGAATTGATTGCGTACTCGGTGCTGGGGGTGGTGGGCGGGGTGGCGTCGGTGGTGTTTTCGACGGGGATTGCGACGTTGCGTCCGCGATGCAAGGCGCTGCCGCGGTGGACGCAGTATTTTCAGCCGGCGGTGGCGGGGTTGCTGATTGGGACGATGGCGATTCTGGGTGCGCCGCAGGTGATGGGCGCGGGATACGAGGCGATGGACGAGGCCATGCATGGGCGGTTTACGTGGCAGTTTTTGCTGGTGCTGGCGGGGCTGAAGATTGTGGCGACACTGCTTTCGTTCGTGAGCGGAACGCCGGGAGGGATGTTCGCGCCAACATTATTTATTGGGGCGATGCTGGGAGCGGCGGTGGGCGGAGCGGAGCGCGTGTTTCTGCCGCATCTGGCGGCGGCGCCGGGAACTTATGCGCTGGTGGGGATGGGCGTACTGTTTGCCGGATTTCTGCGGGCGCCGATGACTTCGGTATTCATGGTGCTGGAGGTGAGCGGAAATTATTCGATTATCGTTCCGGTGATTCTGGCGAATACTTTTGCGTATGTGATTTCGCGGGGGTTGCAGCCGATTGCGATTTTCGATTTGCTGACGCGGCAGGATGGGCTGGAGTTGCCGTCGATGGAAGAGCAGCGGGAAGAGGGCGTGCTGCGGGTGGAAGATGCGATGAGGCCGCTGGAGGGCGCGGTGGTGGAAGCGGCGGAAACGGTGGAGCAGGCGCTGGGCAAGGCGGAGCCCTCGGCGAACGAGGATGTGCTGGTGCGGCTGACGCCGAGTGGATGGAGCAGCGTGACCAAGCAGCAACTGCGGGCGCTGGCGGTTGCGGGTAAGGGTGGAGACAGCGTGGGGTCGCTGGCGCTGGGAAGGATTCCGGATTTGCATCCCGATCATTCGCTGGAAGTGGCGCTGCGGTATGTGAACCGGTGGCCGCTAGTGCCGGTGGTGAGCCGGGCGGATATGCGGCAGATTGAGGGAGTGATTTCGGAGCGCGATGTGCTGGAAAGGTATCGGGAGTTTGGGGAGGGGTAGGCGGCGCATGGGTCAGTGGTCAGTGGTCAGTGATCAGTGGTCAGTGATCAGTGATCAGTGGTTAGGGGTTAGGGAATCAAAAGCGGCGCTCAGCGAAACGGACACAACGCGGGACTACGCGCGAGATCCCTCCCTTCGACTGAAAGGCGGCTCCGGTCGGGATGACCCCATCGGAATGGCGCCATTCGAACGAAACCAGCCTCGCCGGTGAGATTTCGAGTTGCGCCTTGCGTGGGCCAGTAGCGCGAGAACGTCCAGCAGTCTATCGAGCATCAATCTATGAGGTATTTCAAGGCGTCTTTCAAGGGTGTCGAACAGGCCGCTCCAGAAGCCGTCGAACACTCCGGCGTAGGCCATGAAGGCCAAGATGACACCCAGGGTAAGCAGGGCGCAACTGTAGATGACGGTGACAGTGCCACGAACTTGAGGCATATTCACTCCACGTTCTTGGGATGAGCGCGGTACGGAAGGAATCCCCAGGTCTGGCCCGATAAAGCAGGAAGACAAACTGCGTCGAAATTTCGGCGGCAAGTATACACCGAGGAAGATCTGGATTCGACTATTCTTGGATGGCGGCGAGTGTGCTAAGCCGCTGTCGGTGACGGACGACCATGCGGCCCGCGCAACGCGGCGCGCGCTCAGGAGCTCTTTCCGAGACGTTGCTCTTTCCGGCTCAGTAGCTCGTTGAGTTCCTGAACGAGCTGTTTGAACTTTTGAAGGTTTTGTTCTTTGGCGATTCGCTCACACAGAATGGCCATGCGCTCTCGTTCGTCGGGTGTCATGCCGCACCTCATGTAGCAACAATTGACGGACATACTACCCGGTTGCTGACTACGATTCAAAGTAGTAGTTGCGGCACCCGTCAACGCACTCTTGGGGCCCTGCCGGATTGGACGATGGTTTGACGGCTGGTGAATCGGGGATCTACGTGGCCAGGACCTGTCTGAAACAAAGAAATAGACTGCCGACCCGCTCAGGGGCTGAAGCGTGCGGAATTCTTAGCGTCTTGACGGGCGCTGAAGCGCCGCTCTTCCACGTTTGCTCTCCGGGTTAACCAAGTTGTTCTCCGGGTTGACCGAATTCTCCATAGTCCTAACTCCTACGGGTTTAATAGTCCGGTCGTGCGGGTTTCCACCGATTGTCTGAAGGAGTGTTTTCGGGGGAAACTATTATCGCTGATCCAGGTCTTGTGACCCAGGTCTTGTGACCCCGATCTTATGACCAGTTTTCTCCCCGCTTCAGCCCAGGAGGTTCGTGTGCCCCGTCTCTCAGATGATGCGTGGAAGTGTGTTCCGTCCGTCTCCGGCCTTGCACGGAAGCTATTCTGCTCGACCGGTCTTCTGTTTTTCGTGTTTCTCGCGACTCTGGCATTCCCGAGTCTCGGACTTGCAGCTCCGACCATCACGATTCTCTCTCCGAAGAGCAGTTCGAATTCCGGGTCTCCGGTTTTCTACGAGGCTTATGCCACGAGTGCTTCCTGTGCGAGCGGAATTAGCTCGATGCGCATTTATACCGCTCCTGGGGTGAGCGCCTATACCGTGAATGGCGCGCATATTGAGACTTTTGTCCCGTTGAGCGTAGGAAGTTACAGCACGGTTGTGCAGGCGTGGGATAACTGTGGCGGAGTGGGAAAAACCGCGGTCGACATTAAAGTGAATTCCACCGCGGGAGTTTCTGTTTTTCTGCCGAAAAGCTCGTCGGCAGGTATTCCGGTGCACATTGCCGCTTCGGCGCAGAATCCTGAGTGCGTAGCGGGCATCAGTGCCATACGCATTTACACGGGCAGTGGCATTGCACCGTATACGGTCGATTCAGAACAGGTGAACACGTTCGTGAATCTGTTGCCGGGAAAGTATGACTTGACCGTGCAGGCGTGGGACAACTGCGGCAATGTATACAAGACGCCGCTGACGGAAGCGGCAACCGCGACGGTGGATGGTTACCTGTATGCCCTCAATGACAACGGTGTCGCCCAGTTCAACATCAGCAGCGGAGCGTTGACGAATCCGAATGGCAGCGGCAACCCGCCGACGGTCAATGCCACACAGGTAGCACTTTCGATCGCGATTGATCCGGGCGGGTGGTTTGCCTGGGTGTTCACTACGAACGGAATCTACGGCTATCAGATTGACCAGAGCAACGGTAATCTTTCGGCGATGCCGGGCTCACCGTTCCCACTAAACGGCACACCGATCAGCGAGGAGGGCGGCTATCTTTATCCTCAGCCGTACGCTCTCGCGGTTGATCCGAACGGGAATTTTCTTTTCGCGGCGTACTACGTCTCGAACACGGTGGTGTCGTATCAGATTAACCGTTCCACGGGCGCAATCACTGCAAAATCTACGGTGACCGGTTCCGGCCAAATGACCGCGGTCACAGCCGATTTCAGCGGCCAATACGTCTACGCCATCAACAACGAGACCGACGGGCCCAACGCTGCGGGCGCGGTCTGGGGATACCAGATCAACCAAAACAACGGCGCGCTCACTGCTGTTCCGGGAAGCCCCTATACGTTCCCGGCCAACACCTACGCGGGTGGCTCGGTGTCGTCGACCATGCAGCCTTCGGGATCGCCGGGATCGGTGGTGCTGTACGCGTTGACCGAGGGCCCTACCGGCGACGTGTGGGGCTACGACGTGGACTACGGAACGGGAGCATTGACGGGACTGCCCGGATCGCCGTTCTATGTGGACGGGGCCGGCAGTGCTTTGGCCGATAACCAGGGGAAATGGATATGGGCGACTTCTGGATTTCCCGTAAACCCTCCCCAGAATTTCTTCAACTATGCTTCGATCGGATCGAATGGCACGCCCACGGCTTTCCAATTCGACAATAACAGCGGCGACTATACCTTTTCTGGTTTCGTGGAAGACGGCTCCGGGAAGTATCTGTATACGGGCGGTGCGAACTGGTGCTCGAGTGGTGATTGCTCAACTCCCGTAGTGAACTCATGGAAAATCGGGGACGACGGGCCCACGGCATTGTCAGGGCCATTAACCACGGCGACCGCCGAAAATAATGTAATGGCCGTCGGGGCTGCGCCCAAAAAAGGAGATTAGCAACCGAAACTTTCGTGCTGATGTTCTGGGGCGGCGCGGCGGAGAGTAAAGCACGCCCGCCGCCATGAACTGCCGAGCAGGTAATTTCAAATTGAGCTGCTACCCAGCTTTCGGGCCGCATGTGTGTGTTGCCTGAAAATCTGGCGACTGAACGCGTCGCCATTCATCCGCTCTAAATCAGGGGTTCTCGCGTCCACAAGAATTGGGGCGGGAACCCTGTTGTTATGTGCGTTGAAATGCTGGCTTCGGCGAGTGCGATGGCGTTAGTGCTTTTCTTCCGCGGCGTGGTCTTCCGCCGCTTGCAGCAGCGGGCGCAGCGCGTCCACTGAGACTCCCAGGGTGCCGCCGGAAAAGCCGTCCATGAAGGCGGAGTTGACGCCGATGACGTCGCCGCGGGTGTTGAAGACGGGGCCGCCGCTGCCGCCGTGGGCGGTGGGAGCGTCGTAGATGAGTTTGTCGCCGACTACGTCGCCGAGATGTCCGCAGGTGGTGGAGGGGCGAATCAGAGAGAGGGCGGCGAGCTCACTGGCCGCATTGATGTCGTTGTGGCGGTAGGCCATGCGCTCGTAAATTCCGGTGGGAGACTTGGCGACCATGCCGGCGATGCCCATGGGATAGCCGATCACGGTGACCAGTTGTCCGGGGGCGCCGGGGGACTTGGCGAGGGGCAGAACGGCGAGGCCGCGGAGCGCATCAGAATCTGCGGCATGCAATACGGCGAGATCGGAAGTCTTCGAGGAAGATGCGGGCGATAAATTTACGGGGGTGGGCGAGCCGGGGAAGAAGATCACCAGGCTTTCGAGCATGCCGGCGGCTCCCTGGTCGATGAGTTTCTGGGCTTCGGGGTCGCCATACCAGGGCTCGGCGACGTGGCGGTTGGTGGCGACCAGGGCGTTGCCGACTAGAAATCCTGTGCCGGAAACGCGGGCCCGAATGGCGGGACGCTGGTTCGGGAAACCAACCTGATAGATGCCGTAAATGTAGCCGATGGAATTGCGATAGCGGCTGAGCACAACCGCGGGCATGGCCTGGTCCTGCTGGAGTTGCTGAACCTGCGCGGTTAAGTCGTGAACTTGCTTTTGGAGGTCGCTGGGGGGCTCCTGCTGGGCAGTGGTGGGAGCGTAATAGTGGACCATGGCCAGCGTGCCGAGGAGCAGCACGACCGCCAGAACGGCCTGCACCACCTGCTGGAAGGAATCACAGACGATGGATTCCTGCGGGGAGTGGGCTTCGGGTTCCGGGAGGTGGGATGAGCCAGGTTGATGGATGTCGGGATCGGGCATGAGAGTAGGTATCTTCGCCTGTCTGGCGCGGGTTTGCCACGGTACTGAAGACGATGTACGGGCGATTGGAAAAAGCTCACCACAGAGGACACAGGCGACACAGAAGGAAACAGATTAGCGCCTAGGGAGTCTTGATTCCGAGGCGCTTGGCGATGGCTTCGTAGTGGAAGCCTTTGCCGGGGGTGTAGGGCTGGACCCATTCCCCGTCGATGACAAATTGCGGGATGGCGCGCTTGCCGGTGCGCTTGATGATTTCGTCGAGGGCGCCGGGGGTGGACTCGACGTCGATTTCTTTGAAGGCGATGTTATGTTTGGCGAGAAAGCGTTTGGCTTCGCGGCAGTCGGGGCACCAGGCGGCGGAGTAGACGGTGAGATCCATGGGCTTCTTTCATCGTACAAGGGTATGGGAAAAAAGGGCAGGGCCCGGGGGCTAAGGAGGGTCTGAGAATCTGTGCCGTCCCTCCGGGACTTGTGCCATCCTCTCCGGCTTCACCCAGCGCTGAAGCGCTGGGCTAAATTGTTTCGAGCCATCTAAGCGCGTTCCGTTTTCTAGACGCGTCTTCTGCGCATTCCATCTCTTCTGCGCATTCCATCTCTTACGCGCATTCCATCTGTTACACGCGTTCCATTTTCTAGACGCGTTCCAGATGTTGCTGGGTGCGTGCGTTTACAACGTTGCCGGTGTTGAGGGTGGAGGCGGGTTCGAAGAGCATGATCCAGACCTCTTCTTCGGCGACGGGGCGGTGTTCGACGCCGTGGGGGACGATGATGAACTCGCCGGGCTCGATCCATTCGTGGCGCTCGCGGAGGCTGGCGTGGTGAGGACCGGCACCGCCCAACTCCCTTTCCTGATTGGGTTCTTCCCGGTACTCCATGCGGAACCGGCCTTTGACCACGAGGAACATTTCGTCTTCGTGGTCGTGGTGATGCCAGATGAATTCGGTGTTGGCTTTGACCAGCTTGATCATCTGGCCGTTGAGTTCGCCGGCGATGTGGGGTTTGTAGTATTCGGAGATCTTGGAGAATTTTTCGGCGAGGTTGATTTTGTGCATAAGCGCTCCGAAATATGATTCGATCCGTGTTGAGGGTCGAGGTTCTATCTGGCCTTGCCCGGATTAAATCTGGCCGAGGCCGCCGTCTACGTTGAGGTCGACTCCGGTGATGTAGGATGCTTCGGTGCTGGCGAGGAAGAGGACGGCGTGGCCGACTTCTTCGGGAGTGCCGAGGCGCTTCATGGGGACGCGTGAGGTGACCGCTGCTTCGAATGCGTCGACGCCGGACTGAGGCATGCCGGACTTGCTGAGAATTGGAGTATAGATGGGACCGGGGCTGACGACGTTGACGCGGATGCCGCGGTCCACAAGTTCTGCTGCGAAGGTGCGGGCCAACGAACGGATGGCCGACTTGGTGGCGGAATAGACGCTCGTCCCGGGATAGCCTTTGGAGGCGACGACGGAAGAAGTGATGACGATTCCGGCATTGTCGTTGAGGTGCGGCAACGCTTTTTGCAAGGTGAAAAACAGGCCCTTAACGTTGATGTCGAAGGTTTCGTCGTACATTTGCTCGGTGCTGTCGGCGGCGGGCGCGAATTTTGCGATGCCGGCGTTGGCGAACAGGACATCGATCTTGCCGAATTTTGCGGCGACCTGCGCGAAGAAGCGGTCGAGATCGGCGAGATTGGCGACGTCGGCTTTGACGGCGAGGGTGCCGGGACCGATGGTTTTGGCGGCTTCGTCGAGGGTTTTCTGGTCGCGGCCGGAGATGGCGACTTTCGCGCCTTCCTCGTGGAACAGCTTGGCGGTGGCAAGGCCGATGCCGCTGTTGCCTCCGGTGATGACTACGGACTTGCCTTCGAAACGGTTCTTCATGAAATTTCTCCAGATATGAATCGCGAGCCAGTTGGCGAATGGGTAATTGGCTGTGTGAGAGTTTGATGAGGGCGGATGGGTTCAGGGTTCAGGGTTCAGGGGTCAGGGGTCAGGGGTCAGAGAAAACAAAAGCCGGCAGCTTTTGGGCTGACGGCTTAAAAACCTGCCGAACTGCGCTCGGCGGCCGGGTCAGAGACCCGGCTCTACACGAGCTTTGCTAGAAGCCGGGGGTTCCGGCGGTGGCGTGGCTATTGTGGAGCATCACGCGGACGCCGCGTTGAGCGTTGAGTTGGGTGGTGGCGGTCCAGTCGACGTCGTTGGTGCTGATGACGCCTGAACCTCCGCCGGCCAGGGTGTAGGTGATGCGGTTGTCGGTGTAGCCGTATCCGCTGACGGACAATACCGTGCCGGTGGTCAGAACGAAGACCGGCATGCCGGGACCGACGCCGGCCGGAGTCAAGATTGGCGCAGTCATGCCTGGTTGAGTCATGCTGGCCTGAATCGGCGGGGTGCGGGTCACGAGACTGGCGTAGGAAGCTTGCGGCAGGCTTTGCGAGGCCGGCTGCATCTGGGCGCTTTCGTTATCGGTGTCACTATCGCTTCCGTTATTGTTAGTCCCGTCGTTGACGTAGTTGGAGGGACGGATGGAAAGTTGCATCTGCATGTTGGAGTGGCCGTTGTGCAAGGAGTCGTTCTGATAGCGGCCAAAGAAGTGCCAGCTGGGGCCGTAGGTCTGGGCGACCTGCGGGATGTCGACATCGTCCATCAAGCGCAGGCTGAGCACGGTCTCGCCTTTCAGCGTGGGGCGCGGGCCACGCGCGGGCAACATGATCACTTTCCAGGGCCAGAGCGGCGGGATCATCCATTCGACGACGTCGCGCACGGCGTGGCCCTTGCCGTCGATCCTGCCTTGCTTGTCGACTTTGTAGCCGCGGGTGGCGATGATTTTGGCTTCAAGAGGCAAGTCGCCGCTGGGCAGGCCGATGCGATCGAACTGCAGCTGCAGATAGCCCTTGCCCCAGAAGTGTCCGGGATCTTTCGCGGATTCAAGATGACCTACCAGATAGCTTCCGCGGGGAAAAGCCTGCTGGCCGAACTCGGTCACTCCGCGCAGGTGGCAGAGCACGGGATCGCCGACATCGGCGGTACGCGAGGAGAAGTTGGGTTCATTGAGGGTACATTGCAGTAGAGTGCCGGCGGGCAGGACGACCTCGCGCGCGCTGGCAGACAAAGTGAGAGTCAGAAGGGAGACAGCAAGGATCACGTACCACGGAGTGGACTTCATACTTGACCTCATTCCTTCACCTGGATTCATTCAGATCGGCGATCATTCACCTCGGCACGCACCAATGCGTTGGCGGACCTGGCGCGGGGTCCGCGAGTGTGGTGCATCTAATCACAGGTTCAACCCGGGGTCAATCAGGAAGTTTCGGGCGGTTCGAGAAGTTTTTTTTCGGTTTCGGAGAGAAGCGAATGGAGAGAGAAGGCGAGGGTTGTGCCCTCGAGCGAAGTGTAGCACGGCTGATGTCGTGGCCCTACGCGCGAAAATCACCTGAGGTGAAACGCTGCACGGCGGACTACCGTGACGTTACGCCCTGGCGATACCGAATTCGTCCGGCCACTCCTGTGCTCTGGCGGGTGCTCTGAGAGGCCTCCCGTTAGAAGCCGGCATCACTATCGCCCTTATCTCCGCCTCAACCTCGCGGTGGCGGTTCTGAATTCGGTCGTGGATTTTGTCCTCCTCGCGCCATGAGTTTTCGTGCCAGGTTCGTTCTTTTTCCTGACGCTCTCGCAACGAGGAAATCCCTTCCGCTATTTCATGGAAGCGGGTGGAGAACTTCTCACTGATAACGTACTCAAATAGCTCGTGGGACTTCGCATCGCGCGATCTGCCAGTCACACCTAACTCAGAGATTCTTACGATTCCTTCGCGCATGATTGTGGCGAGGGCAACGGCAGCGCGCGCTTCCACAATCGGTATCCCTTTCCTGACGCAAAACCCTCTCTGCTTGTCGGGGAATGTGCGGGTCACGATCATGACGTGCATAGTTTCGTATTGGGCCCGATACTTCTTTGCCTGCAGTATGAAACTGTTGTTCCAGTTGCCGGTGTTTTTGCTTTCGTACACGATTCGACCCACGATTTTTCCTTCATGTTTTACTGCATGCAGGAGATCGGCCCCCTTGACGCCGCGTCCCACCCTCTTGATGTCGTCGCCTCGAAAAACATTTTTAAGCTCCGCGAGTAAGTCGCATTCCGCCTCAGTACCGAGTCGCTCCCCACTTTGATTATCCAGTTTGCGAGACAGCTCATCCAGTTGCCCCTGAAGTTTTGCCCTTTCGGCTTCGTGCCTAACCTTGTCTTTCCTTCTTTCCGCCTGAGCCTTGTTCAACTTCTCTTCGTTTTCGCGAGCGGAGATACGCAGAGCATGCGCGACCTCCTTCCGGATGAGATTATTGGATTCCTTACGAGCCTGCTCGACTGCTCTGCGGCTCCTGTTGTCGGCGTCCTTGGCCCGCTTCTGCGCATCCAGGAGTTGCATTCTCACACTGTTTTGCGCTTCGCGCCTAGCGCCGGCGCTTTCCTTCGCCAGGCGATCAAAATACTCCTTCTTCAAACGGAGCGACTGACGCTCGCTTGCCTGCTCAGCGCGACGCGCTCGCTCGTTAGCCGCGCGAAGGCGTTCCGCAACCTCCCGCTCGGCTCTTTGCCTCGCCTGTTCGCGGTGGGCAGCCAAGTGAGCTTCGTGCTGATCCCTTAGCCTTTTTCTCTCCGCAATCAGTGCGGGCATAGCAAGCTTTTGCAATCCTGCTTCGAGTTTCGCATTGCTGATAGCCTTGGGAAGGGACTGACCACATAGTGGGCATCGACCGGCCATATCAACTCTCCTGGATTCCGTTGTAGGTAGTTGGGCATATTCCTGCCTACCGGGCAAGTTACTGCCGTGATGCGGGAGGCTTGCTGGAAAAATAAAAGCCGCCAGCTTTTGGGCTGACGGCCTAAAACCTTGCCGAGCTTCGCTCGGCGGACGGCCGAGGGCGGCCGTCCCCACATAAAACCTTTTTCACACAAACCTTTGACTACTTTTCGTACAGGAGGACGCCTTCGGTTTTTTCGGCGTCTACTGGCCTGTAGAACAGTTTGTTGTCTTCCAGGAAGACCTCGATGAAGGCGGGTCTGGTGGTGATGGTGCCCTGGATCAGCGCCTCGGACAGCGGGTCTTCGATGTATTTTTGCAGGGCGCGACGCAGCGGTCTGGCGCCGTAGCTGCGGTCGGTGAGGGTCTGGTTGAGGATCCACTTCTTGGCATCGTCGGCAACCGTGACGGTGATCGCCTTCTGCGCCAGGTTCTGGTTGAGCTGGGTGACCATGAGTTCGAGAATCTGGATGAGGTCGCTCTCGCCGAGGGCCAGGAACAGGATGACTTCGTCGAGGCGGTTGAGGAACTCGGGATTGAAGGTGCGCTTGACTTCACCCTTCACCAGTTCCTCGACCTTGTCAGAGATTACGTCTTCCTTCGTGGACTGGAAGCCGAATCCCTCGCGCTTCTGCAAATGGCGCGCGCCGATGTTGGAGGTCATGATGATAATGGTGTTCTTGAAGTCGACCGTATTGCCGAGGCCGTCGGTCAACTGGCCGTCTTCAAAAACCTGCAGCAGGATGTTGAAGACATCGGGATGCGCCTTCTCGATTTCGTCGAGCAGGACGACTGAATAAGGAGCGCGCTTCACGCGCTCGGTGAGCTGGCCGCCTTCTTCGTAGCCGACGTAGCCCGGAGGCGAGCCGATCAGCTTGGAGACGGAATGCTTCTCCATGAATTCGGACATGTCGAAGCGGACCAGGGCTTTTTCGGTGCCGAACATGAATTGCGCCAGGGTGCGCGCGACTTCGGTCTTGCCGACGCCGGTGGGGCCCAAGAATAAGAACGAGCCGATGGGGCGGTTGGGATTCTTCAGGCCGGCGCGGGAGCGACGGATGGCGCGGGCGAGGGCGCTGATCGATTTATCCTGCGAGATGATGCGCTTGTGCAGCTCTTCCTCGATGCGCAGGAGTTTCTGGGTTTCTTCTTCTTTGATGGAGGTGACGGGAACGCCGGTCCAGCGCGAGACTACGTCTTCGATGTCTTCGCGGTTGACTACGCCGGTGGACGACTCGTCGAGATGATATTTTTCACGCAGGGCGCGCAGGTTCTCGCGCTCTTTGCGTTCTTCGTCGGAGTAGAAGCGCGCTTTTTCAAACTCGTGGTTCGCGATGGCGTTTTCCATGCGGTGCACGATGAACTTGATGCGCTTCTGGACTTCGGTGAGTTCTTCGGGAAGCGAAGTCTGGCGCAGCTTGACGCGGGCTCCGGCTTCGTCGACCAGATCGATGGCCTTGTCGGGCAGGAAGCGATCCGGAATGTAGCGGTTGGAGTGGGAAACTGCGAAATTGATGGCTTCGTCAGTGTATGTGACGGCATGAAACTTTTCGTAGCGATCTTTGATGCCGAACAGAATCTTGATGGCGTCGGTTTCGTTGGGCGGCGGAACTTTTACGGCCTGGAAGCGGCGCTCGAGGGAACGATCTTTCTCGATCGACTTGCGATATTCGCCGGGAGTGGTTGCGCCGATGCACTGGATTTCGCCGCGCGACAGAGCAGGCTTCAGAATGTTGGCGGCGTCGAGCGAGCCTTCGGCAGAGCCGGCGCCGACCAGAGTGTGCAGTTCGTCAATGAAGATGATGGAGTTCTGATTTTCCATCAGTTCCTTCATGATGGTTTTGAGGCGCTCTTCGAACTGGCCGCGGTACTTGGTGCCGGCAACGATGAGAGAAAGGTCGAGAGCGAGGATGCGTTTGTCGGCGAGGAACGACGGGACTTCGCCGTCGGCGATGCGCTGGGCGAGGCCTTCGACGATGGCGGTTTTGCCTACGCCGGGTTCGCCGATGAGCACGGGATTATTTTTGGTGCGGCGGCAGAGAATTTGGATGACGCGATCGACTTCGCCTTCGCGGCCGACGAGCGGGTCGAGTTGGCTGTCCATGGCGGCTTGCGTGAGGTCGCGGGAAAATTCCGCGAGCAGCGAAGATTCACGCTGGCGCTGGGGTTGAGCTTTTTCCTGGGTGCTGCGGGCCAGTTCCTCGCGGATAGTGGACAGGCGCAGGCCGCGCTCGTGCAGGATCTCGGCGGCGAAGCACTTTTCTTCTCTTAGTAAACCCAAGAGCAGGTGTTCGGTGCCGATGTGGCGATGCGACAGGCGCTCGGCTTCCTCGGCGGCATAGGCGAGGACGCGCTTGCACTCATTGCTTAAGGGGAGATCAACCGAGGTTGAAACCTTCTCGCGGATGGTGGTGTGGCCTTCGATCTGCTTGCGAATGGATTCGACCGAAGCATGGGAACGCAGGAAACGGTTGGTGAGGGCTTTGTCTTCGCGCAGGAGTCCGAGGAGCAGGTGCTCCGTTTCGATATAGGGAGACCCGAACTGGCTGGCTTCGTAGCGTGCGAAAAAGATGACGCGCCTGGCTTTCTCCGTATAGCGTTCAAACATAATGCCCTTCCCCCTGACCTTCCTGGTCGAGAAGAACTTGCTTGCCCGACCTACCAAAGCTGAACCCTGGGTGACGTTACCTTAATTCTTGCTGTCTTTTTACATTATGCAATCAAAAAGGGGCAAAACCCAAGCACGGAAACGATTTTACAACTCTTTCATCACGTTACCAAAGAAACCCTTGTGGATCATTTCTGCCTAAACTTTCTCGGGGGCTGAAGCCCCAATTCTTTGATGCTCATTGCGGCGCGGGTGAAAGCCGCACCACTTCAAAACCGTCGCTTTCGCCCCTCCAGGGCTTTCATTCTTCTTACTGCGTGGCTCCCACGGCTTACGCCGTGGGCTGTATTCTTCCGCCGCTTCGCGGCTTGCATCAGGTCGGGAGCGAGTCCGGCGCGACCTCCTCCATGCGGCCACGCTGCAGACGTAAGACACGGTGGCAGCGGCGGGCGAACGACAGGTTATGGGTTGCGATGAGGGACGTGAGTTGGTGCTCGCGATGCAAGCGCGCAATCAATTCAAAAACCGCGTCGGCGGTGTGGCCGTCGAGATCTCCCGTGGGCTCATCGGCCAGCAAGAGCTTGGGGCCGGTGATGAGGGCGCGGGCGAGGGCGACACGTTGCTGCTCGCCGCCGGAAAGCTCGCCGGAACGATGATGGGCGCGCGGCTCGAGTCCGACCTCGCGCAGCCAGCGGGAAGCTTCGGGCTCGGCCTGCCGCCAGGTCTGGCCGCGAAGCAGCAGCGGCATGGCAACGTTTTCCGCGGCGGTGAACTCGGGCAGCAGATAGTGGAACTGCCATACGAAGCCGGTTTCGCGATTGCGAAAGTCCGCGGCAGCATCGTGCGATAAGGAATTCAATCGCAAGTGGGCGCAGTATACGTCACCCGCGGAAGCACGATCAAGAGCGCTGAGGATGTGCAACAAGGTACTCTTGCCGGCTCCGGATTCGCCTACGATCGCGAGCATTTCTCCCCGCTTGACTTCGAATGACAGATTCTCAAAGAGCACCAGATCCGAAGCGCCGGAGCGGAAAACCTTTTTCAGGTTTTCGACGCGCAGCATCGGGTCTTGTTGGGTTAGATGCACGATGTGGGCCTTTCGTTCCAGGGTGTCACCGGCAATTGATTGGAGGTTCCCTCAGGGGCTAAAGCCCGCATGGTTCGTTGCGTGGGCGGCGGCACGGCTGAAGCCGTGCCCTTCCCGTTCGTGCTTTTCCCCGGCATTGCTGCTCGCGCTCTTGCCAACTCGTCGCGCATAAGCTCAGAATTCACGCTCGCGGCCGGAATCGCTTGTCGTCGCCTTATCTGTGCGAATCCGTGGAAATCTGTGGCGAGGTTTTTACTCATAGCGCAGGGCCTCGGCGGGGAGGATGCGGGAGGCTGACCAGGACGGGTACAGGGTCGCAACGAAGGAGACGATGAGGGCGAACAGGGCCACCCAGACGCCGTCGATGGCGCGGGGCGCGAAGGGGACGTAATCGATGGAGTAGACCTCGGGTGAGAGCGAGAGCACGCGGTAATGGCCTCCGGCGTAGGAAATGACGTAGCCCAGGATGAGTCCGAGGGCGGTGCCGATGACGCCGATGAGCACGCCCTGCGCAATAAAGAGGTTGCGCACCTGGGCGCGGCGCGTGCCCAGGGACATGAGCACGGCGATGTCTTTAGTTTTTTCCATGACCATCATAATGAGTGAGATGAGGATGTTGAGGGCGGCGACGAAGACGATGAGGCCGATGGTGATAAAGGTGACCAGGCGCTCTGTCTTGAGAGCTTTGAAGAGGGCGCTGTTCTGGCGGAGCGCGTTGGTGGCCATAAATCCCTGACCGGCGGCCTGTTCGATTTCGTGCGCAATGGCGTCGGCGCGATCGAGATCGTCGACTTTGAACTCCAGCACTGAGATCAGGTCGCCGAGGCCGAACAAACGCTGCGCGTCCGCGAGCCGGGTGAATGCCCAGCCGGAATCGTAATCGAAGAAGCCCGAATGAAAAATTCCGACTACGCGGAATCGAGTGTATTTCGGGACGGTTCCGAACGGAGTCAATTCGCCTTGCGGACTCACGAGGGTCACCACCGAGCCGATGGTGGCGCCGAGGTTGTCGGCCATGTCTTTGCCGAGGACGATGGGCGGCATGGCGGAGAGGCGCTGCTGGACGGCAGCGAGGGAGTCGGGGCTGGCGGCTGAGGTGTCGGATTCGGGCTGCGCGGGCGAGAGCGCTTGCGCCACACTTTCTTCTTCTTCGAGGGGGGCTGCGGAGCCCTCCTTCACTGTGGTTAACAGGTCGCCGACTTGGCGCTCATACCGGGGGATCATGCCTTTGAGGACTGCGCCGCGGGCGCGGGGGCCGCGGGAGATGAGGACTTGTTCGAAGATGGCGGGAGCGGCGGCGACGACGTGGGGCTGTTTGGCGAGGCGGTCCATGAGCGCGGGCCAATCTTTGATGCCGTCATCGGCGATGCGCTGCAGGCTGATGTGGGACGTGGAACCCAGCAGGCGCTGCTGGAGGTCCTGACGAAATCCGTTGGTGATGGCCATAGCGACGACGAGGGACGCGACGCCGGCGGCGACGCCGGCGATGGAAATGCCGGTGATGATGCCGATGAAGGCCTGACGTCTTTTTGCGCGCAGGTAGCGGGTCGCGATGAAGAGTTCGAAGCGCATGGGGAAACGGGCGTCGGACCTCGGACTTCAGCTTTCAGCCAAGTCGGATTATAGCGGGCGCTGTGTTCCAGCGAACTTGGTGGCGAATCCATAGGCCACCAGTTGCCACCAGGTGAGAGCCATAGCCGTGACCACGGCCTGAACAACAAACTTGTTGAAGCCGAGATGTCCGGTTGGCATTCTGCTTCCTGCAACGGCTCGCAGGATGGCCCCAACGAGGGTGACGGTGGTGACCACGGCAATGACCGTCACTTTTCGCCTGGAAGACAGCGGCTGGCTGAGCGGGGCGGCGGAGGGCTGGGTGGTGCGGTACCAGTGCACCAGCCATGCTGAAAGAATTCCGATTCCGACGATCGTGCTGCCATGTTGGAGGATCTTGTAGAGCGGGAGCTGCCCTAAGATGGGCAACGTGAACGGTTTTCGGAGTATCAACCAGTGGCGATAAGGCCACGCGGTCGAATGCGTGAACGAGTCCCACAACAAATGCGTTGCGATACCCAGGAGAATTGAAGCGATGATCCGAAGAAATCGTGCGGCCCCAGTAAAGGGGAATTCACCGAGATGATCCTGCAGCCGGCGCTGGATTGCTTCTGGCAGAAGCATGGCTGTCGGCCGCTTGACGAAAGCGTGAAAGACCCACAGAACCAGCAATGCGAGCGGAAGAGTCAGGACGAAAGACCCGATCAGTGTGTGTCCAAAGCGGCCGCGCGGCGTGAGGCGAAGAAGATACTCGAAATCAGGCGCGAATGTGCCGATCACCAAGGCAGAAGGGACAAGTCGCCAGCGTCGAAATGGGAGAGCAGCGGCGGCGTGGGATAGCGTGAACGGCACTCTTAACATTATCCACCAGCTACTAGAGCCTGGGCAGCGGGGCTGGAGCAAAAGTTTGTGACGGCGAAGAACTAATTTCCGGCGGGCGGCGCGGACGGTTTGCGGCGGTGGAAGAGGAAGTGTTTGAGGTCGGGGTAAAACTCTTCGAAAGCGTTGTAGGCGCTGTTGCCGCCGAGACTGACTCCCCAGTTTTCGGAGACGTAGCCGACGGTGCGGTCGCGCGAGGGATAGTAGCTGGTCGAGATGCCGCAGGAAATCAGGTCGCCGAAGATTTGTGAAGTGTTGAGGCCGGATGTGCCGTTGTCCATGCGGGTGACGAAGGTGCGGTTGAAGGCATACCAGACGCGGGAGATCGCGGAGCCGGAGCCGCGGCGAAAGTAGCGCGGGTCCTGGTGCAGGACTGAGGGCAGAAGCCCGAAGCTGAGCAGGCTGGCGGTAATCTGGTCGGCTTCGCTGGCGGCGAAACGCTTTTCGAAGGCGATCCAACCTTCGCCGTAGTGGGGCTGGCCGTTGGCGGCCTGCTGCAGGGCGGCCTGAAACATGTTCACGACGTGGGCGCTGGGATCGATGGCCTGGTGGAGCGAGTAGACGTATTTTTCCTCGGTGGTTAAGGGGCGATGGATGGCAGAAACGTCGGTCTCAAAACCAGGAGTTCCGGCGAGCAGAGGCTTGGGGAGCGGAGCGGGATCGGATTGGGGAGCGGGTGCGTCGGGAAGCGGTTGTTGAGCGGGTTGAGCGTCTTGGGTCTGCGGCGGAATGGGTTGCGCGCTGGCGGCGGAGCTGACTTGCGCGGGGAGTGAATTCGCCGATGCCCAGATGAGCAGAACGAAGCACGAGATACGCACCGGCCAATTTGTCGCCACAGGGCCTACATCGTATCAGGAGGGTGCTGCATAGTGGCTTTATATGTGGATGGAGGGTGACGAAGGTCATCCGAGGCAAGCCCGGCTTGATTTTGTTTCGCGTACGCGGCGCTGAGGATGACAAGGGTGCAGAGCGCGGACTTGCGGGACATCCCGTTAAACTGTCATCTTCATAGAGTGGCGGTCGAGGCCGCTCTCCTTCGATGATCGTGAACTTTGCAGAACGGGCGCATAACCACAACTGGGAACTGGATCCGGTGGTGCGGTCGCTGCTCGATACCGATTTTTACAAGCTGCTGATGCTGCAGTTTATCTGGAAACATTTCCCTAAGACGCGGGTGGAATTCTCGCTGATCAACCGGCATGCCGCGGTGCGGATGGCGGACGTGATCCATATTGAAGAGCTTAAGGTGCAACTGCAGCACGTGCGGGGACGGCGGTTTCGAAAATCGGAACTGGTGTGGCTGGCGGGCAACACGTTTTACGGCCGGCGCGGAATTTTCGAGCCGGCATTTCTGGATTGGCTGGAGAACGATTTCCGGCTGTCGGATTATCAGCTGGCGGTGCGGGATGGGCAGATCCACCTGACGTTTGCCGGCACGTGGGCCGAGACCACGATGTGGGAATTGTATGTACTGGCGATTATCGACGAATTAAAGACGCGGGCGCAGTTGAAAACGCTGAGCGAGTTCGGGCTCGACATTTTATATGCGCGAGCCAAGACGAAGTTGTGGAACAAGATCGAGCGGCTGCGCGGGGTGCCGGGGCTGAGCGTGGCGGACTTTGGCACGCGGCGGCGGCACAGCTTTCTGTGGCAGGAATATGTGGTCGTGGCCATGGCGGCGAATCTGGGGAGTAATTTTATTGGGACGTCGAACGCGTTTCTGGCGCACAAGCACGATCTGGAAGCGATTGGAACCAACGCGCATGAGATTCCGATGGTGATGGCCGCGCTGGCGCCGGACGACGTGGCGCTGCAGGCGTCGCAATATCGCGTGCTGGAGCTGTGGCAGCAGACTTATGAAGGTGCGTTGCGGGTGATGCTGCCGGACACGTTTGGCACAACGCAGTTTCTCGCCGGCGCGCCGGAGTGGGTGGCGGACTGGACGGGGCAGCGCGTGGACAGCAAGGATCCGTACATCGCCGGGGATGAATATATTGCGTGGCTGCAGGCGCATGGGAGGGATCCGCGGGAGAAACGGCTGATCGCTTCGGACACTCTGGATGTGGATGCGATCCTGGGGCTGCATGCGTATTTTGGCGGGACGCTGGGGAAAGGCGTGGGCCCGGGCGATTTTGTCAGCGCCGCGGATTTTGAAGATGGAAAGAAATGGACACCGGGACGGCGGGTGCGGTTCAGCGCGGGCTGGGGCACGCTGCTGACGAATGATTTCAGGGGATGCAATCCGAATGACGGCGGAGGGTTTGATCCAATCGGATTGATCTGCAAGGTGTCGAGCGTGGAAGGGCGGCCGGCGGTGAAGCTCTCAGATAATTATTCCAAGGCGCTGGGACCGGCGGCGGAGATTGAACGCTACCGGCGAGTGTTTGGGACGGCGGGGATTGCGAACGCTCCGCTGGTGGCGTGAGAGTAGAAGCTGCGGTACATGTTCTTTCGTTTCTCGCCGTAACCTTGTGAATGCCTGCCCGCGCTGCCAACATGCGAACGGGGCGGGCATGAAGATACTTCTGGTGGAAGACTCCTACATCGAGAGGCGGAAGGTCGGCGGCTACCTGGGCGACTGGGGATTCGACCACGTCACGGTGGGCAGCGGCATTGAGGCGGTGAAGCTGCTGGAGGCTCCCGATGCGCCCGATCTGGCGATTCTGGACTGGGTGCTGCCGGGGATGGACGGGATTGATGTTCTGCGGCGCGTCCGGCAACTGAGCCAGGGAAAATACATCTACACGCTGATGCTGACGGCCAAGAACCGGAAGCAGGATTTGCTGACCGCGATGGAGGCAGGAGTGGACGACTTCCTGTCGAAACCGGTGGACCCGGCCGAGTTGCGGTCGCGTGTGATGGTAGGCAAGAGGATTCTGGAACTGCAGCAGTCGCTGCGCTTCGCGGCGACGCATGATTTTCTAACCAACCTGCTGAACCGGGCGGAAATTATCGCCGCGCTGGAGCGAGAGTACTCGCGCAGCGGGCGCGAAGACAAGCCGGCTACGATCATCCTGGCGGACATTGACCACTTCAAACGGGTCAACGACACGCTGGGTCACGCCGCGGGCGACGAAGTTCTGAAGCAAGTGGCAAACAGGTTGAAGGCGGACCTGCGGCCATATGACCTGGTGGGGCGGTACGGGGGTGAGGAATTCATTCTGATTCTGCCGGGCTGTTCGCTCGAGGTGGGGACGCGGCGGGCCGACGAGATTCGCAAGATGGTGGGCAAGGATCCGATTGTAACTCCGTTCGGGGCGGCCGCGGCGACGGTGAGCATGGGCGTGACAGCTACATCCTTAGGCCGCGATGGTGGGGTAGCCGAGTTGTTGCATGAAGCTGACGTCAGTTTGTACGCCGCGAAAAATAATGGCAGGAACCGCATTGAGGTGGCCGCGGCGGTGGCGCGGTCGAGCCGGGCGGCTGGCGCGTAGGACGAATCCTGCGACCTTCGGTGCTGGGGAGATCCCTCGCTTCGCCTGAAGTGCGGCTCCGCTCGGGATGACGCACACGATGATACTCGTGGTCGGAACCCAAACTGAATCGAGACAAGAGTTCTGCCGCTTGCGCATCTTCGCCTTTTCGCCTTTCGCCTTTCTGTGGCACAGTAAGAGTTCATGTCTGCCACCGCCGACGCCAGGGCCGGACGCGCTGCGTTTACGCATCGCGGGTTCGTGCTGTTTGAGATTGCCCGGTTCCTGATTGTGGCTGCGGTTGAGATGCAGGCCGTGGCCGTGGGCTGGCAGGTTTACGAGATCACCAAAAGCCCGCTCGACCTGGGGTACGTGGGGCTGGCGCAGTTTCTTCCGGGAATCCTCCTCTTCCCGATTTCCGGACACGTATCGGATCGTTTCGAACGCCGGCACGTACTTTCGGGGTGCTATGGCGGGTACGCGGTGTGCTTTGCTGCGCTGCTGGCGCTGGCGGAGCGGGGCACGCCGTCGATCACATCCATTTATGTGGTGCTGGTGATGGTGGGCGTGGTGCGATCGTTCGCCAGCACGGCCAGCCGGTCGATTCTGCCGAAACTGGTTCCGGCGGAACACTTCCCGAATGCGGTAGCGTGGAATGCCAGCATTTTTCAGGCGGCGACGATTCTGGGGCCAGCATTTGGCGGCATTGTGTACGCGGCGTTCCGTGGGCCGTCGGCGGTGTATGTGGTCGCATTGGCGACGGCGGTTGGGGCCACGGTTTCGTCCTTCAGTATTAAGCCGGAAGTGAAAGTGCGTCCGCGGGAACCGATGACGTTGAAGACGGTTTTTGCCGGGCTGCATTACATTTGGAGCAAGCAGTTGATCCTGGGTGCGATTTCACTGGACCTTTTTGCTGTGTTGCTGGGAGGAGCAGTCGCGCTGCTTCCGGTATACGCGCGAGAAATTCTGCACACTGGGCCGTGGGGACTGGGACTGTTGCGGGCTGCTCCGGGGGTGGGCGCGGCGATTATGGCCGTGATGCTGGCGCACTGGCCGTTGCGCGGGCGATCAGGACCGACGCTGCTGTGGGCGGTGGGTGGATTCGGAATTTTTACAATCGTATTCGGCCTTTCCCACAATTTGACGGTGTCGCTGATGGCTCTGCTGCTGCTGGGGGCGAGCGACATGATCAGCGTGATCATCCGCGCGACACTCACGCAACTGGCAACGCCGGACGAAATGCGGGGACGGGTCACCGCGGTGGACATGATTTTTATTGGGACGTCGAACGAGTTTGGGCAGTTCGAGTCGGGCGTGACCGCGCAATGGTTTGGAACGGTGCCGGCCGTGGTGCTGGGCGGAGTTGGGACGCTGGTGGTCATCGCGTTGTGGGCGTGGCTGTTTCCGGAACTGCGCAATGCGGGGGAACTGGGCAGCATCCGCAGCGAAGAATTGCAGACTCCCAGCAAAAATTCCGCACCGGGCGCTTGATTTTCTTCGCTGGCGCTTGCCGCTGATGCCGTAGAATGTTCCCCTTTATTCCGAGCCCCTAAAGGATCCGCGTTGGTCAGCATGATCGAACGCTACTTTCATCTTGCCGAAAATCAGACTACGGTGCGCCGCGAGTTTCTGGGCGGTCTGACCACCTTCATCACCATGGCCTACATCGTGGTGATCAATCCGCAAATTCTGGCGAAGGCGGGAGTGCCCATTGAGGGCGTGGTTTTTGCCACTTGCATTTCTGCGGCTGCGGCCACGCTGGTGATGGGACTGTATGCGAATTATCCCATCGCGCTGGCGCCCGGCATGTCGCTCAATGCCTACTTCACCTACGTAGTTTGCCTGGGGATGCATGTGCCGTGGCAGACGGCGCTGGGCGTGATTTTTCTCTCCGGCGTATTTTTTCTGATTCTGACAGTGACCCGGGTGCGGGAGCAGATCGTCAATGGAATTCCGGAATGCCTGAAATTCTCGACGGCGGGCGGCATTGGGATGTTCATTGCATTCGTAGGGCTGCGCAATGCCAATTTGGTGGTGGCGAATAAGGAAACGTTCGTCGGCCTGGGCACTTTTGCCAACCGCGAAACGCAAATGGCGTGCCTGGGGCTGGCGATCATGCTGGTGCTGATGACGCGCAAGATCGGCGGAGCGATTTTGATCGGCGTGATCGCGACTACAGTGCTGGGAATTTTGCGGGGGATGGAGGAATGGCCGAAGGCGATCTTTTCGTGGCCGCATCCTTCTTCGACCTGGCTGAAGCTGGATGTGCGCGGTGCGTTGCACCTGGGGTTGCTGGAAATTGCTTTTGTTTTTCTTTTTGTCGATCTCTTCGACAATGTGGGCACGCTGGTGGGAGTTTGCGAGCAGGGCGGATTCGTGAAGGACGGCAAGATTCCCCGCGTGGGCCGGGCGCTGATGTCGGACGCGGTGGGAACGATCTTTGGATCGTTGACGGGAACGTCATCGGTGACAAGCTACATTGAGAGCGCGGCGGGCGTGGCGGCGGGAGCACGGACAGGGCTGAGCAATGTTTTTGTGGCCGGAATGTTTCTGCTGGCTACGTTCTGCGCGCCGCTGGCGGCGGCGATTCCCGGGTATGCGACCGCGCCGGCGCTGATCCTGGTGGGAGCGCTGATGACGGAATCGATTGCGCGGGTGGAGTGGACGGAATTCACCGAGGCGATTCCCGCGTTCATCACCATGGTGGCGACCCCGCTGACTTTCAGCATTGCGACGGGACTGAGTCTGGGGCTGATCTCATACACGCTGGTGAAAGTAGCCGCGGGGAAATTTCGCGAAGTGAGCGCCGTGATTTGGATTCTGACGGCGCTGTTCATTCTGCGCTATGTGTATCTGGCCGCAGCTTAGGCGCTGATTTCGACAGCGTCTTACTTCAGCAGGGTCTCACTTCAACAACGTTTTGGCCGCGCCCATGTTGTCGTACTTGTCGTAGACGCGCACGACGACCACGTGCTCGGATGAGGTGTCTTTCCCGGCATCGACTTTGAAATCGTAGTCTTCGCTCTTCGCGTCGGAGAGCTGGCCCACGGGCTCGACATATTTCCAGTCACCCGCGTCGATGGAATATTCGGCACGCTTGATGGTGGAGAATCCGTCGTCGGCGCGGAAGCGGACGCGAATCTGCGCGCCTTCGAGAGATGCCGTCAGGTTCTGGATGCGCGGAGGGGTGGTATCCACTTCGAAGCGGCGGCTCTCTTTGGTTGAGGTCAGCGCTTCGCCCGGAGAATGCGAGGGCGCGTCGGAGGCGACGACCTTCACGGTGTAACCGCCATCGGGGAGCAGACTGGCATCGAACGAATAAGCTTTGTCGGTCAGGTTGTCTTTCAGCAGGAGCCAGCGAGTCTCACCGTCGCCGCGGTAGTAGAGCGCATAGACGAGCTGGTCGTCATTATCGTCGTGCGCATTCCACTTCACGCCGATGGCATCACGATCGTGATTGCTTGGCGTGGGCGACTCGAAGTGGATGCCGGCGGCGCCACTCATGTCGGGGCTCAGATTGAGCGCGGCCGATTTGGGGAGCGGCTGATAGCGAACGCCGACCTGCACGGAGACGTCCTCGATTTCAGGCGCGACATTTTTAGGCAAATAATTCAGGGTGACGGTGTCAACTGACGGCGGGGCAGTTCCCGCGTGCAGCACGGCTTTCCACTGCGCGTAACGGGCGGGCGGAACTGCCATCTCGGATTCTTTCGAGAGATTCACGGGCTTCCAGGGACTCCAGTTGCGGTCGGGGTTGTCGACATTGCCGCTGCGGACGAACAGATCGACATTGCCGGCGCCGCGGAACTCGACGCGGCCCCAGCGGGAAAAAATTCGGGCGTCGAACACGTCGCTCTCGTAGGCGCCTTCGTTTTCTGGCGAAGGACCGAGCAGGAAAATTTTTCCAAGGTTGCTACTGGCTGCGTAGAGGCCGCCGCCGGGAGCTTTGGCAAAGCCGGTGACCTGCGAGGCAGGGGCTTTCAGCAGGTCGGAAAAATCGTCCTGGCCGAGGATGGCGAAAACGTGGCCGCGGTTTCCGGTTCCGGCGAGGAGTTGGCCATGCGAATCGAACGCCAGGGCGTAGACGATGTCTTCATGAGACGTCCAGACGCGCGACGGGGAGCCGTCGGGAGCGATGCGGTAGACGTCGGAACCGCCGCTGGCGCCACCGCCGCCGGGAAACGGGAACGCTGAGGCCTGCGGGGCGGTGGGTGCCATGGTCATGGTCATGCCGGGCGTCTGCGGGCCGGCGGCTGGCGTGGCGTTGGCTGCCATGGAGAGCATTGCCGCAGAGACGTTGGCCGGTGATGCGGCCGCGCTGGTGCGTTTCTCGCCCACGCCGGCGGCGTAGATGTTGCCGTCACGATCGAGCGCGAGGGCGGTTATTTCTTTTTTCGGCGTGCTGTACAGGACGAAGCCTTCACCGGCGGGAGAAATCCGGTAGATCAGGCCGCTGCCATCGGTGCCGGCAATCAAGTTGCTCTGCGCATCGAGCGCGAGCACGCGGATGTGGGTTTCATCGCTCTTGAAGAAAATCGAGTGCTCGCGTTTGGGCGTGACTTTGTAGATCTCGCCGTGATCTCCGGTGGCGACGTAGAGGTTGCCGGACTTATCGAGAACGAGATCCCAGATGTACTTGGTGCCGGGGGCGAAATATTCGGAGGAAGTCCAGGAAGGATCGAGAGTTGGCTTGGCGGGATCTTTGGGCGCGTCTTTTTCTGGGGCCTTGCTTTCGAGCTTGTTTTCGGGCTTGGATTTGCCGGCCTTTTCCCCAAGCTTGTGTTCGATCTTGTAGACCTTGCCGTCGGGCGCGGTGGCGGCATAGATGACGCCGCGGGGGCCGACCTCGAGGGTCTGCACCTGGAGTTCCTGCGGCTCAAAAATTATGGTTGCGTGGCCGTCGGGGGTGACGCGGTAGACGCGCGCCGGAGAGCCGGTGGCGACGTAGACGTTTCCGTCTTGATCGGCGGCGATGGCCCAGATGTAGGTGGATGGAGTGGAGTAGAAGAGCTTGAACGAGGGAGCGAGTTCCATGCCTCCGGAACTGCGCAGCGCGACTCCGGTGGCCGTGCCTTTGCTCAAGTCCTCGAATTTCGATTGTTCCCAGGTGCGGGTGCCGTCGGCGAAACCGGAGGCGGCCATTGCGCAAACCGCGATGGTGATGAGGAAAAAACTACGCGTGATAAAAGACAGGAACGCTCGCAGACTTGGCAAAGGTTAGACCTCAGAAGATGGTTGGGCAGAATATTAAGGGTACCATGGGAACCAGGCCTGCACATGGCGGGAGAGGCGGGGCCGCTTGCTGGAGCCTGAGAAGGGGCGGTCGAGCTGCGCTCGACCGGACAGCCGGGGGCGGCTGTCCCCACATGAGCATTTTTGCTGACCGAGCTACTGCTGGAAGCCGAAGGGCGGGAGCCGGAAGTCGGCATCGTGGTATCGTAGATTTTTATGTCTTCGATTGCGACGTCCCCTGCGCGGCAGAAGCTGCTGAGCACGCTGGCTCACAAATCGTTTCGGCTGGGTGAGTTCAAACTTTCATCCGGCGGAACCAGCGACTACTACATTGACTGCCGCACGACTACGCTGGACGCGAAAGGCTCGCGCCTGACCGGCGAAGTCTTTCTGGAAGAAATTCGGCTGCGCGGATGGAAGGCGCGGGCCATTGGCGGGCTGACGATGGGCGCGGACCCGATCGTGGTGGCGGTTTCCGTGGTAAGCGGCGAACTGGACGGGTTTCTGGTGCGCAAAGCGGAAAAGCAGCACGGCACTGGTCAGCGCATTGAAGGCTTCCGCGAGAAGGGTGCGCGGGTGGTGATTGTGGACGATGTCTGCACTACGGGATCGTCTACGATTCAGGCGATCGAGGCCGCGCGGCAGTTTGGATTTGAAGTCGCCGGCGTGATGTGCCTGGTGGAGCGGGAAGAAGCCAAGGGACGCCCGAACGTGGAGAAGGCGGCGGGGACGGCACCGTTCGTTTCCATTTTCACTGCGAATGACGTGCGCCGGGAGCATGTTTTGCAGAACGACGACACGCGACCGGTGTGAGGCGCATATGTGAGGCGCATAAGAATTGAGTGAGATTTTCGAGAGCGGTGTCATCCCGAGCAAGGCGAGGGATCTGGGTTCTTGCCGGCGCAAGCAAAACCCAGGTTCCTTGCTTTGCTCGGAATGACAAACATCTAAAGACACGCAATTATGATTTAGAAATTGTGATTCAGAAATTATGATTCAGACTCTGGAATGGACCGACGCTGGCGTGCGCTTCATTGATCAGACGAAGCTGCCGACCGAGGAAGTTTATGTCACCTGCACGACGCATGAGCAGGTGGCGGATGTGATCCGCAACATGGTGGTGCGGGGTGCGCCGGCGATTGGCGTGGCCGCGGCCATGGGCATTGCGCTGGGGATAAACAATTCGAAGGCCGAATCACCCGGCGACCTAAAGCGCGATCTCGACCAGATCTGCGATCTCATGGGCAAGACGCGGCCCACGGCGGTGAATCTGTTCTGGGCGATCCGGCGCATGCAGGAGAAGTTTGAGCGCATCCGCATGCGGCCCATTCCGCACATCAAGCGCGATCTGATTGAGGAAGCGCAGCGCATGCACGCGGAAGATATCGCGGCCAACCAGGCCATGGGACGCCACGGGGCCACGCTGATGCCGAGCGAAGGCGGCGTGCTGACGCACTGCAACGCGGGGGCGCTGGCCACGGCGGGATACGGCACGGCGTTGGGAGTGATTCGGGCGGCGGTGGAACAGGGCAAGAAGATTCACGTATATGCAGACGAAACGCGGCCGTTTCTGCAAGGCTCGCGGCTGACCGCGTGGGAACTGATGAAAGATGGCATCCCGACGACGGTGATTTCCGACAACATGGCCGGGGCAATGATGAGCCAGGGGAAGATTGGGGCAATTGTGGTGGGCGCGGACCGCATCGCGGCCAACGGCGATGTGGCCAACAAGATTGGCACGTATACCGTGGCGATTCTGGCCAAGGAGCACGGGATTCCGTTTTATGTGGCGGCGCCGATTTCGACGGTGGACCTGGCTTGCCCGGACGGTAGCGGGATTCCCATCGAGCAGCGCAACGCCAAAGAAGTTACGCACATTGGGGGAAAGCAGATGGTTCCGGACGGAGTCGCGGTGGAGAACCCGGCGTTTGACGTGACTCCGGCGAAGTATGTGGCGGCGATTATCACGGAACGAGGAATCGCGCGGGCGCCTTATGAAGAAGCTTTGCGGGCGCTGGCAGGGCAGGAGGCGGAAGTGCATCCGTAGCTCTGTCGTTTCGCGCAGAACGTCGGGCGTGTGCTTTTCTCCAGCCAAGTTGCATAGATCCTTCGCGGCAAAGAGCGCCGCTCAGGATGACAAGAGCTTTTCTGGATGCTAATGGGCGGCAACGTAAAGAGGTGTAAAGGGGCCAGAAAATTTTTCTTGGCGACCGCTACTTATTTTCTAGGTTCGGGTTGAAGCTAGCGGCAACTCACTCGTGCTAAGCTGAACTCACAAGACCCAACTCTGCCAAACCTGTCCTCAGGGGGACGTTATGTCGTTACGCAATCGCCTGGTTCTACCCGTTGTTCTTTCGACCCTCGCCCTTCTGGTGGGCTGCGGAAGCAGCACCAACAACCCGGTGGCGCCTCCCAGCGGCGCCTTCACCAATACCGACTTCAGTGGCACCTATACGTTTTCTGTGTCGGGAGCGGACGACAACGGGGCCTTTATGATGGCCGGGTCGCTCACGGCCTGCGGTTGCACCGCCGGCACCATCTCGGGAGGGACGGTTGATTACGACGACCCCTCGGTCATCGCACCTGCATCGACAGTAGGCAGCGGCACCTACAACGTTACCGCCGACGGGCGTGGCACTGCAATCATCTCCGTCACGGTAGCAGGCACCGCCACCCAGGTTGAGTTGGCATTCGTGCTGACCTCGAGTTCGCATGGGCTGATTATTCGATACGACGGGGCCGGAACGGGCAGCGGTACGATTGACCTGCAGCCTAGCGTAATCGCAGAGAGCGCGATTGTGAACACGCCGTATGCCTTCAGCCTTTCCGGCAACTTCGACGGCGCCTCGTTCGCTACGGCCGGCGCGTTCACTTTGAATTCGTTGGGAGAGGTCAGCGCCGGGGTCGAAGATTTCAACGACAATGGCGTGCCCAATAATGTCAGTTCCAGCCCATACACGATCACTAGCGGCTCGGTCTCGGTTGGTTCGGGGACTACTCCTGGGGTTGCCACGCTTACCAGTGGGTTCGGAACGATCACCTTTGACGTCTATACCGTGGATGCGACACACCTGAAGCTCATTGAAAGCGACGGGATCGCGTTTCTCGTCGGCGATGTCTTCACACAAACGAGTGCCACCATTCCGCAGGGCAATCTGGTCTTCGCCATGGCCGGCCTCGATACCTCGGGCAATGAATTCGCGGTGGGCGGCTTGATGGCCTCCGACGGCAGCAGCCAGCTCACCGGCGGCTCCGAAGACATTAATGATGACGGCATTGTGGACAATTCTACCGTCCCTGCCGTGCCGTTTAACTTTTCCGGAAACTTCAGTACGCTTGGCAGCGGGCGATTCCTGATTAACCTGACAGGCTTCGCGGGCGGAACGTCGTTTGCGGCTTATCCTTCCAGTGGTGGCATCCTGATGCTTGAGGTGGATACAGGGTTGAACGTGGGAGCCGGCAATATCGGAGTGACCAGCGGCATGGCTCTGGCGCAGGCTAGCGGCGCGACGGTCTCCGCCTCACAGGGTTACGGATTGAACAACTCGGGCGAGGACGTTAACAACGGAGTCGAACTGGACGAAATCGCTCAGTTCACCACCACGAGCACCGGCGTGTCGGGGCTGCTCGACGAGAACGACTTTGGAATAGGGCAGGCGGTCAATAACGTGGGCGGCACTTACACCGTTAACTCCAACGGGACCGGTTCGGCCACGATCGGCAAGGGCTTGCCGGAGATATTCTTCTACGCGGCAGACAGTTCCACGGTGCTCTTCATTTCCGCGGATCCCAACGGAAGTCAGGCATCGCTGGGGGTGTTTGAAGCCCAGACAGCTCCGGGCGGCGCCGCCAGCGCCGCGCGGCCAAGGGTGCTTCCGATGTTCCGGACGATGCCGCATTCGCGCTCCGCTGTGCGGCACGGGAATGACAAGACTCGCGTTCTTCCTGCCAAGCAACTGTAATGGCAAGGAATTAACGATTAGCAAAACGGCCCTCACGGCATACGTGAGGGCCGTTCTTTTTCTGAGCGGGCACTCGACCGAGGCCGTTCAACCCGCCTGCCTTAGACCCGGCCCGCAACTGCAGCTTTTCCCGGAGTGCGGCGCGATCCGATCCATACAACCAAGCGATAGAGCATCAACACGGCCAGCACGGCCGCGTATTCCAGCGGTTTTTTCAGGTCGGCTTTGACCAGCCAGATGTAGTGGATGACTCCGATGGCGGCGCTGAAATAGATGAGGCGGTGCAGGGCCTGCCAGCGCTTGCCGCCCAGTTTCCGGATGGACCACTTGGTGGAGGTTAGGGCCAGGGGGATCATGAGGGCATAGGCCGTCATCCCGGCGGTGATGAAGCGGCGCTTGACTATGTCGGCCAGCATGTCGTGGAGGACGAGACTCTTGTCTGCGACGGCCCAGGTCAGCAGGTGCAGGGTGCCGTAGAAAAACGCGAACAGGCCGAACATGCGGCGAAAATTGATGAGCCAGTACTGCCGGGTGAGTTTGCGCACCGGGGTGACGGCAAGGGTGATGAGCAGGAAGGTCAGGGTGCAATTGCCGGTCGAGTGGGTGATGGTTTCAATGGGATTGGCGCCCAGGGCTTCGTGGAAGGCTCTCCAGACGAGCCAGGCGAGCGGCGCGAGGCAGGCGAGGAAGACTACGGGTTTTAGGTAGCGGGACAGGGCAGCACTCGGCATTCAGCACTCAGCATTCAGCCATGCACATTTCGTTACGCTTCATCATGGCATATCTTCGTTGCACAAGCCGCTCATCGCGTCTCCCTATGCCCGTGGGCGGACCGGCACAAGCCGGAAGGGCTGAATGCCGAGTGCTGAGCGCCGAGTGCTGACGTCAGAAATTCTTCTTCAGATCCATTCCACTGTACAGGCTGGCGACCTGGTCGGCGTAGCCGTTGAACATCAGAGTTGGGCGTTTGAAGAATTCGCCGAGACGCCGCTCTTTGGCCTGACTCCAGCGAGGATGGTCCACGTTGGGATTCACGTTGGAGTAAAAACCGTACTCCGACGGGGCGGAGATGTTCCACGTATTCTGCGGCTGTTTGTCGGTGAAGCGGAAGCGCACAATGGCCTTGGCGCTCTTGAAACCGTACTTCCAGGGGACCACGATGCGGAGGGGAGCGCCATCCTGGTTGGGCAGGTCCTCGCCGTACATGCCGAAACAAAGCAGAGCCAGGGGATTCATGGCCTCGTCAAGGCGCAGGCCCTCCACGTAGGGCCATTGGAGGACGTTGCGCGACTGGCCGGGCATTTGGGTCATATCAAGCAAGGTAGTGAACTCGACGAACTTGGCTTTGCTTGTGGGATTCGCGCGCTTAATGAGCTCGCTGAGCGAGAAGCCGACCCAGGGCACGACGATCGACCAGCCTTCGACGCAGCGGTGGCGGTAGATGCGCTCCTCGGGAGGGGCCATCTTGAGGATGGCGTCGATATCGAGTTCCTGCTTTTTGTCGACCAGGCCGTCGATTTTGACCTTCCAGGGGCGAGTGCGGAATTTCTGGGCGAGTTTGGCGGGCTCGTCTTTCTCAGTGGAAAATTCGTAGTAGTTGTTGTAGTTGGTGACGTCTTTGTAGGGGGTGACGGCCTCGGTGGTGCTGAAGGAACTCTTCCTGATGCCGTCGATCTTCGTTCCGGGCGGCATGGTGCCGGGCGGCATGGTTCCGGCGAGCGCCGTGGCCGAGGGCGAGACCACTTCACGCAGGCCAACGCCGGCTGCCGCGAGCGCTGCTCCTGCCAGAAATTCGCGGCGGTTCAGATACAGGCTGCGGGGAGTGATTTCCGACGAACGAATGTCTTCCGCTTTCTTGATCAGCATCAGGACCCCCATCATTTATACGCGAACGCGGACCAAACGGATTCACTCCGCCGCGTTTTCCAACCATATAGGACGCTGAATTGGGGGAAAAGTTGCGCGGGATTGGCCAAGATCAGGGGAGTGAGCGAGGCCGGACGGGAAAACGGCTAGCCCAGCACTTCCCTGACTTTGCGAGACAAGCTCTGGAGCGTAAAGGGCTTCTGCAGGAAGGCCGCGCCGCGCTCGATGGTGCCGTCACTGTGAATCGCATCCTCGGTGTAGCCGGAAAGGTAGAGCACCTTGGCTTCTGGGCGGCACTGAAGGAGCTGCCTGACCAGTTCGCGGCCACCCATGCCGGGCATGACCACATCGGTGATGACGAGGTCGATGGCGGCGCCGTGACGGGCAGCGGCGGCGATGCCGGCCTCACCATTTTCGGCTTCGACGACACGGTAACCCTTGGCGGACAAAGTGTCGCGCACCAGTTGACGGACAGATTCTTCGTCTTCGACCAACAACACGGTCTCGGTGCCTCCCAGGGCGGTGGGCGCGACCGGAGGCGCATGCTTTTCGACGACGCCATCGACGCGAGGCAGGTAAATATGGAAGGTGGTGCCGCGCTGTTCTTCGCTCTGCACCATGACATAGCCACCGCCCTGCTTGACAATACCGTAGACGGTGGAGAGTCCAAGGCCGGTGCCTTTACCTTTCTCTTTGGTGGTGAAGAAGGGCTCGAAGATTCGCGATTGCGTCTCCTTGTCCATGCCCATGCCGGTATCGCGAACCGTAAGCAGAACGTAGCGTCCGGGGCGAACGAAGGTCTGGCCGCGGCGGTGAGTCTCGTCCACGACGAGACTCTGGGTTTGGATGGTGAGCTTTCCGCCGTTGGGCATCGCGTCCTTGGCGTTGACCACGAGATTCATCAGGACCTGTTCCAGTTGTCCGGCATCGGCGCGGGTGTGGGGCGCGTCGGGAGTCAGGCTGGTGGTGAATTCCACGTTCTCGCCGATCAAAGGCTGGAGCAACCGCTCCATGTCGCGCACAATGGCGTTGACGTCAACCACTTTGAGTTCCAGCAACTGCTTGCGGCTGAAGGCCAGGAGTTGGCGGGTTAACATCGTGGCCCGGTCGGCAGCCAACTGAATGGCCCGGCCTTTTTCGTGCAGCGGATGATCGGGGCTGAGATTCGCAAGGATGACTTCCGCATATCCGCTGATCACCATCAGCAGATTGTTAAAGTCATGCGCCACGCCGCCGGCCAGGCGGCCTACGGCTTCCATCTTCTGGGCCTGGCGGAACTGGTCTTCGAGCACGCGGCGGTCGGTGACATCCTCGGCAATCGCCTCCAGGACGTCGACAGGTTCGTCGGCGCTGCTCACGGCCCGGCCGCTGATGCGCACGGTGATGGGGCTGCTATCTTTGCGCTTCCATTTCAGTTCAATCCCGTCCAGGCGTCCAGTGCGCCGAAATTCTTCGATCAGGCGAGTGTGCTCTTCGGAGTTCACAAAGACATCTTTTTCGGGATCGAGCATCAGTACTTCCTCAGCTGACCGGTATCCGAGCATGGTGATCAGCGCGGGATTGACGTCGAGGAATCTGCCTTCCAGACTCGAGCGGTAAATCCCGTAGACCGAACTCTGCACCAGGGAGCGGTAGCGCGCCTCCGAGCGGCGGAGCGCCTGCTCATTGCGCTTGATCTCCACCGCGCTGGCGAGTTGGCGCGCCACGAAGGTCAGAATTTCCTTGTCGCGCTCGCCATAGCGGATGTTCTTGGAGTAGGTCTGAACCACCAGCGCTCCGAAGGTATGGCTGTTGACCTGGAGTGGGACCCCCATCCAGTCGAGAGAACGGGAGCCATTGCGGGCAACTTCGCCACGGTCCTCCATGCCCTGCAGCACTTCGGGAGTGGCCAGCACTGGTTCGCCCGTGCGTATCAGATAGTCAGTCAGGCCCCGGCCCAGTTTCTTTGGAGCCGGCGGGGAATCCTGTTCATCGATGAAATACGGGAAGGTTAGCAACTCGGTGGAAGGATCGTAGAGCGCGATGTAGAAGTTCCGCGCGTACATCAACTCTTCCACAATGCCATGCACGGCGGCGAAGAACTGTTGCAGATCGTGAGCGCTGCTGCTCTGCTCAGCGACGCGGTAGAGAGCGGCACTCAGCGCCTCGACGCGCTTACGATCGGAAATATCGTGATAGCCCGCGTAAAAGCCCGCCATCTTCCCATCCCGCAGCAGGGGTGCGCATGACAGGGACACGTCGAAGATGGTTCCGTCTTTTTTTCTGCGCCGGGTCTCAAGGGTAATGGATTCGCCTCGAGCCAGCGCCTCACTCATCCATTGCGACTCGGCCACACGGTCCGGAGGCACAACCAGATTTTCCAGGACTTGTCCCGCCACCTCGCCCGACTCGTAGCCAAACATGCGGAAGAAAGTGTCATTCGCCCAGAGCACGCGATGTTCAGTATCCGCGATGCTCAGCCCATCGGCCGAGGCCTGAAACATCTGTTCCAGAAACTGCGGGCGGGTGTCGGCGGCCGGTTGGGGTTTTTCGGAAGGTTCGAAAAGTGGGGGCAGCGGGCAAGAAGGCCCGGAGCAGGCGCCGTTGGTGGGTGAGGCAGATCGCTCCGGCGGTACAAAAGCGGGCGGAGTTCCACTATCCAGAGCTGATCTCAGCTGCCTGGCGCGAGCAAGGTCCGCTCGTCCCGATCGGGTGACACGTTCACCCATCCGCGATTTCCCCCCTTGAAATGCGCAGTCCAAGGGCATGGTAAAGCGCGGAGTACCATGTCGAAAGTTACGGGGGTAATCCCGAAATGACGACTCCCGGACTGGTCCGGGCCCGCGGTCCTTTGTAACACGAAGTTACTTTAGTGGGCCGCTTGGACAGCGCAGGGCGATTCGCCATGGCACAATGTCCTCACTAATCTCCCGCACGAACCACCTGGAAAATCAGCAGGTGCGGCCCAGTGTGGGGGAATGCCTGGCGAGAGGGGTTTGCGGATGAACCGTTATGGGGCGGGGGCAGTTTGTGATGGCGTGTGCGCTGCGTTGATTCTTCTGCTTTTCACCGTAGTGACGATTTCTGCGGCTCCGGCGCAGACTCCGGGCGTCACCGAAGACAGCATTTTGATCGGGTCCTGCTCCGCGCTGGATGGCCCAGCGCGGGTTCTGGGTAACCAGACGGTGCTGGGTGCGACCACCTATCTGCATTCGGTCAACGACGAAGGCGGAGTCTTCGGGCGCAAGGTTCAACTGCTGGCCTTTGACGACGGCTACGATCCAGAGAAGGCTCCGGCATGCTTCAAGCGCATGACGAAGGAGGGAGTATTTGCGCTGGGGTTCTTCGTGGGAACGCCTACGGCCAAAGTGTACGTGCCCATGGCGCAGGACGAAAAGATCCCGGTCATCGGTTTGTTTACCGGCGCGCAAATGCTCTACGAACCGCTCAAACACTACATCATCAACGTGCGCGCGTCTTACTACGATGAGACCCGGACCCAGGTGGACAAACTCTGGGATGCGAACATTCGCAAAATCGGCGTGATTTATCAGGACGATGCGTTCGGCACCACCGTACTCGAAGGAGTGAAGCGGGCTCTGCAGAAACACAATTCGGCCCCGGTTGCGGTGGGAACATTTGCGAGGAACACGGTCGATGTGCAGGACGGACTGAAGGCGGTGATGGCGGCGCGTCCGCAGGCGGTGGTGGTGGTGGGACCGTACGCGCCGGTGGCGGCCATCGTGAAGAAGGCGCACGCGGCTGACTGGCGGCCGCAGTTCCTGACCGTGTCTTTTGTGGGAACTGAAGAATTCATCAAGGAGGCCGGGCCCGACTCCGAGGGGACCATTATCACGCAGGTGGTGCCGCCCTACGATCGCACCGACTACTCGACAGTTGAACTTTATCGTAAGTACCTGACGAAGTATTACCCCGACACGAAGCCAAGCTTTGTAAGCCTGGAAGGTTTCGTGGATGCCATGGTGCTGGTGGAGGGACTGAAGCGCGCAGGAAAAGACTTGAACCGGGAAAAGTTCATTGCCGCGATCGAGTCGATTCACTCGATGAACGTCGGCATGGGATCGAAGCTGCTTCTGGATTATGGTCCGACCGACCACAAGGGATTTGACGACGTCTATCCAACGGTGGTGAAGAACGGTCAACCGGTGCTGCTGACGGACTGGTCGGCGCTCGAGAAATAGCGGGGCAATCGCGCAATCAGTTGTTCTTGCGGCGGAACTGTGTCGTCAACAAGCACACATCCCCGCCTGCCTGGTGGTAGAAACCCGTTGACGAAGAGGCGCAGCTCGACACTAAACCGTGACGAGCCGCGCCTGGTTTTATTTTGGCGGTGTGTGCTCGAAGGGCAGCTTGGTGTAGCGGGCTTTTTCCACTGCAATGATTAGTGCAACTCGTCCTTCTGGATCGCGCATGGGGAATGGTTTGCCGGTATATTTGTGGGAAATGAGATCCATGGTCGTCAAGTCGGGATCAGGGCGGCGTTCACCGACTCGGCCGCGGATCTGGACCTCCTCGTAGGGATTAGCGAAGTCCACGATCGACAGCGCTACTCGCGGATCGCGCCGCGTGTTCGTGGCTTTGAGCGAGCTTTCGCCGGTGCAGATCACGAGGTTCTCGCCTTCGCGGCCAATCCATACCGGCACGGACTGCGGGGATCCGTCGGGCATGAGCGTGGCGAGGTGAGCGAAGTTGGGTCGATCAATCAACTGCTTCACTTCCGGTGAGAGCGCCGTAGGCATGATGTGCTCCTTGTGGCTTAGGGTAACCGGTTGATGAGTGAGGCGACGTAGCCGGCGCCGAATCCGTTATCGATGTTGACCACGCTGACATTCGACGCACAGGAATTGAGCATGCCGAGCAGGGCGGCCAACCCTTTAAACG
>Ga0302324_100001881_pt1 | contig 49872 bp, 40 predicted proteins | sample Palsa_T0_1_FD_201949 | JGI IMG/M metagenome (GOLD analysis project Ga0302324, IMG submission 201949) | Peat permafrost microbial communities from Stordalen Mire near Abisko, Sweden - Palsa_T0_1 | ecosystem: Environmental > Terrestrial > Soil > Palsa > Peat permafrost | place: Sweden: Abisko...
GTCGATGCCGGCGGCCAGGCGCTCAGCGCCCCTGAGACCGGCCCGCTGGCTGAGGTGCTGCCTGCGGCTGCCGGTCGCAAGGTCGGACTCATCGCGCCCAGCGGCGATGTGTTGCTGACCGAAGTTGAATTGCCTCCCAAGAGCGGGGTGCGTCCGCAACAGCTGGTCGCCTACGCACTCGAAGAGCAGCTGGCTGCCGACATCGAGACGCTGCACTTTGCGGTTGGGCCGCGCGATGAGGTGAGCGGACGCACCGCGGTGGCGGTGGTCACGCGCGCACTGATGTCGCGCTGGCTCGCGGAATTCGCCGCGGCCGGCATCGTGCCCGCCGCAGTCAGCGCCGGCGCATCGCTGCTGCCGGATAATCCCGGGCACACCGTGGTCATGATCGAACGCGACACGCTGTCGCTGCGTCGCGCCGGACGCCAGGCGATGGCGCTGCCGGCCGACAATATCAGCGCAGCGCTCGAGGCCTCGCTCGGCAACGAGCTGATCGCAGATGATCTGATTTTCTATGCCTCGCCGCAGGATTGGCAATTGCGTTCGGCCGAAGTCGAGGCACTACGCAAGCATTGCGCCAGCCTCAAGGTGCAGTTGCTGAACGCGGGCCCGCTGCCGCTGCTGGCACCGCAACTGGTGGCTGGCGGCTTCATCAATCTTCTGAGCGGTGAGTTCGCACCCCAGGTAGCTGCCAGCGGCGGCTGGCGTCGCTGGCGCCTGGCGGCCATGCTGGCCGCCGCGTTATTCGCGGTTCACGTGGGCGGATTGTCACTGCAGCTGTGGCAGCAGAGTCGCAGCGAGCACGCGCTCGATGCGCAAATCGGGGCCATCGCGCGCGGCGCGCTGCCCGGTGACTCGGGCACCGGCGCGGTGCGCTCGCGCGTGGAACGGCGTCTGCTGGCTGCGCAGGGCGAGTCCGGCGCGGCCGGATTCATGCCGGCGCTCGCGGCGCTCGCCCAGGCGCTGAGCGGTGCGCATGCCTCTTTGCAGGCGCTCAGTTATCGCGAGGGCGGACTGGATCTGAAACTCAAGGCCGGCGACGCTGAGAGTCTCGAGCGCGTGAATCAGGCATTGCGCAGCAACGGCTGGCAGGCGGAGCTGACTTCGGGGGGCGCTGCCGCCAGCGGCTATGAGGGTCGGATTCAATTGCGGCGTGGCGGCGCGACGCCAAAGGCGCATTGATGGACGCCCTGCTGCGCTATTACTTCGGTCTGAGTCAGCGCGACCAGCGCATCGCCTTGTATGGCGGAATCGCAGCGGCGCTGCTGTTGATCCTTGCCATCGTGCTGCCGCTGCAGCGCCATGTCGGAGCGCTCGAACAGCGCGTGGCACAAAAGCGTGAAGACCTGATCTGGCTGCGATCGATGGCGCCACAGCTGGCGAGTCTGCAGACCAATGGACCACCGCCGCTGCATGAATCGCTCGTGGTCGTGGTCGATCGCACCGCGCGACAGGCCGGTCTCGAGCGTGCCCTGGTCGGCAGCCAGCCCAGTGGTGACGGCGGGCTCAGCGTGCGATTGGAGCAGACCTCGTTCGATGGGCTCGTGTCATGGATCGCACAGCTGCGCGAAAGTTACGGTATTCGCGTCGACTCGGCGGTCGTCGAAGCGGGCACCGCCGCCGGCACGGTCAATTCAACACTGGTGCTGCACGCGCGCTGATGTCGGCAAAATCCGCGATCCTGCTGGTGCTGGCTGTGTTCGCGCTCACGCTGCTGATTCGCCTGCCGGCTGACGTGGTCACCTGGCTGCTGCCGCGCTCCATAGCCTGCGAGTCCCCCGGCGGCACGCTCTGGCACGGTGGCTGCGCCGAAGTGCGCAGCGGCACGCTCGCGCTCGCCGACGTGGGCTGGACGCTGCATCCGCTCAGTCTGCTACGCGCGCAGGCCGCGCTCGATGTGAATAGCAATGATCCGCGCGCGCGCGGCAGCGCTCAGCTGACGCTGCACTTCAACGGCGACCTGGAGGTTGCGGCACTGAACGGCTCGTTGCCGCTGGAAGGCGGGGTCGTGCCCGTGCCGGCCGGCTGGAGTGGCGTTCTGGATCTGGGCGTCGATCGGGCAAGCCTGCGTGACGGCCACGTTTCGGCCTTGCAGGGAACGCTGACCGCCCGGTCACTGCGCATGGCGCATCCGGGCACGGACCTGGGCAGTTTCGAATTGACATTTCCCGCTGCGCCGGTGGGCGATGCGCCGATGCTCGGCACGCTGCGCGATCTGGGCGGACCGTTGTCGCTGGCGGGCCAGTTGCAGCTACGGCGCGACGGCAGCTACGAGCTCGATGGTACCATCGCGCCGCGCGATGTCCCGAGCGCCGATCTGCAGCAGGTGCTGAACCTGCTCGGGCCGCCCGATGCGGCCGGGCGGCACCCCGTTTCGTTCGCCGGGACCTATTGAGAAGCCGGGCTTACAGCGACAGCTCCAGTTCGCGAAACACGCCGAGCAGCGGGAAGTACAACGCCACCCGAACTCTCTGCTTCCCCAGCGCTGACGCCAGCGCCGCGTAGCGCCGCAGCTGCGGCTCATAGCGCTCCACCTCCTGGCCGATGAACTCCTCGACCCCGCCTCCCTCGTGCCGACCGGTCTTGAAGTCCACGACCCAGCGCTCACCGTGCTCGTCGAGCAGCATGCGATCGAATATGACATTCACGATGCGACCTTCATGCAGACCACTCAGGCGCCATTCGCTGTGCGCGCGATCGGGCGCGCCTGACAGCAGCCAACGCCCGCGCGGGTCAGCCAGCGTCCGTTCGAGCGCCTCGAGGATCCTCGCCTCCGCCACCGGGCGTTCCGCTGTCGGAACACCCAATTCTGCAAGCCAGCTCGCATACCGCGACGCTCGCCTGTCCAGATCCTGCGGCGCGGGCAGCACGGGCTGCCCGGCAAGCCGGCGCAACTCGGCATGCACGATAGTGCCAATGGCGCGCCCCGTGATTCCCACCCAGGAATACTCAGGCGCGTCGGTGAGGGTCGGCGATGAGAGTGGCAGACGCGAGAGCTCCGGCGGTTCAGGCGGCGCAGCCATGACCCAACCCTCCGGCAGGCGGGTCAGCGTCGGTGCAGCCGCAGCTCCGAGGGGCGCCGGATTCCCGGAGATGTCTCCCACCGGCTGCAACGCACGAAATTCCTCGTCGATGGCCGGCCAAAGAGTCGCCAGCAGCGAACCGGGCGTCGGCGAGGCCGGCTCGTCGGCACGCGAGCGTGCATCCGCCGCTGCCAGCAGATGCAGCGAGAAGCGCGCGCGTGTGGTTGCGACATACAGCTGCCGCACGCGTTCCAGCGCCTGCCGCGCGCGCTTGAGCGACTTGATGTAGAGCGCGAGCGAACCCTCGGATTCGTCCTCACCGGATCGGATCGGCGCGAGCAGCAAATCGGTGCCGTCAGTTGGTCGCGGCAATTCGATCCAGTGCAACAGCGGATCGGTTTCGTTCGCGCCGCGGCGGCCGAGGCCCGGCAGGATCACCACGTCCCATTCCAGACCCTTGGCCGCGTGCATGGTCATGACCTCGATGGCGCCCGCTTGTGGCGGCGCGGTCGAGTACAGCCGCTCGGTCAGCGAATCCATGCGCTCCCCGACCAGCGATGCCGGCTCGTCGTGCTCGGCCAGCGCATCGAAAAAACGTCGTGCATCGAACCGCTCGGCGGCATCCGCGTAAATGGCGGGACCACCCAGTCGCATCCAGCTGCGCAGTGCCCGCTGCCACAGCGGCCAGCCCCGTTCCGCACCGTGCCATGCGGGCGCGAGCGCGGTGCAGAGCCTGGCAATGCGTCCCTGCATGTCTTTGCCGTCATGCACGGCCGCACTCAGCGCCGCGAACAGATCGTTGCCCGCAGCTCCCAGCACCGCTTCGATATGCCCCAGCGGCAGACCACACCAGGGGGCCCGCAGCAGCGCCAGCCAGGCGGTTCGATCGGCACCGTGCAATAAAGCACGCGTCAGGGCCGAGAGATCACGGATCAGCGGCCGCTCGCGCAGCGGTTCGAGATCGACTCCGCGCAGCGCAAACCCCGCTGCTCGCAGATGCGACACGATCGCGCTCGCATGATCGCGCGCCGCCACCAGGATGGCGATCCGGGTAGATGGATCGCGCCGACGTTCGGCGCGGACGATCTCGAGCACCCGCGCGGCTTCTCCTGCCCGATCACCCGGCAGCAATCGATGCAGGCTCACGGGCGTGTAGTCCGATGCGTCCGCGACCTGCGCCGGTACCGACGGCAGATAGCGCACCGCAGCCAGACGGGCATCATCGTCGGCCGGAAAGAGCCGCTCGAAGCACCGGTTGATCCATTCAATGACGCCCGCGCGCGAACGGAAATTGCGGCGCAGCTGCAACATCGAAAGCGGTATGCCGCCCAGCCCATGATCCCGCGCGCGCAGGAACAGACCCACCTCGGCTTCGCGGAACTGGTAGATGGACTGCATGGGATCGCCTACCAGGAACAGCGTACGACCGTCGCCGCGCTCCCACCCAACGGTGAGCGCATTGAGCAGGCGGAATTGTTCGAAGGAGGTGTCCTGGAATTCATCGACGAGGATGTGCCGGATCGCACCCCCGGCGCGCAATGCGAAGTCGCTCGGCTCGCCCTGCTCGGTGAGCGCCTGGCGCGCCGCCGCGGCCACGAAGGGATAGTCGACCACCCCCTGCTCGGCGAACAGCAGCTGCAGTTCCGCCGCGGCGCGCATCAGCAGCTGCGCCAGCGCCTCGATGGCCTCGCGATCGGCCGCACTGGGCGCCGCATCGGGCAATCCGCGCAGCGCGCACAGTGTCGGCAGCGCGCTCGGGTGTGTAGTCATCGCGCCGATCCAGGCCAGCACACGTTGCTTATGCTCGCGCTCGTGCGTCTCATAGCCTTCACGAGTCGACAGCCGCCGGCGCCAGGCGTTTTTGTCGGTCATCGCCAGCGCACACAACGCGCGCCAGTGCGGCAGGCTCGCCGGATCTGCGTTCAACCGCACCGTCCCGCCCGGCGGGCGCAGCGCCAGCAACTGTTCGGCTTCATGCAGCAGAGCTGCCGGCAGACTCGCAGCCGCACCTGCCAGCGATGAACGCAATACCGCATCGACGCTTTCGGCCACGCGCCCGGCAAGGCCGCTGGCGCGTGCCTCGAGGACTCGCGGCAGCCAATGCGATCGTCGCGACAGCATATCGGCCAGCAACTGCTCCAGCCGGCGCCAGCTGTTGTCGAGCCGGTCCAGCAGCAACTCCGCCGCAGCGGTGGCTTCCGCATCCTCCAACGCAGCGCGCAGCGCCTGCCGGGCAGCACGTCGATACAGCGGCTGGGGCGTGGGCGTGAGTTCGAGTTGAGTGCCGCTGCGCGCTGCGATCGGCAAGGCACTTGCCAGGCGATGGTTCAGGGCGTCGATGGTCTCCACGCGCAGCCTCGCGGCGTTGCGCAGCAACTGCCAGCCGAGCGTCCGATCGCGCTGTGCGACTGCCTGCAGCAGCGCAGGTTCGATGCCCGCTATCACAGCTCCGGTCTCGGCGGCCTGCAGCGCCTGGAGAATGCGATGGTGCATCTCGGCTGCCGCTTTGCGCGTGAAAGTGATCGCCAGAATCTGCTCAGGCGTATCCACCACCGCCAGCAGCGCCAGGAATCGCGCGGTAAGCACGGTGGTCTTGCCCGAACCTGCAGGCGCCTGCAGTAGCAGCGAGCGATGCACGTCGAGTGCCTGGCGTCGGGCGTGGCTATCCAGCTCCAGCGCCTCCAGAGCGCTCACGCTGTCGCCTCCGGCCCATCGGTATCGGGGGCGCGCGGGACCAGCGCGGTCTGCACCCGACAAAACAGCTGCAGGTGGCAGTGATCGCAGGCTTTCGGCTGAGGATCCACCACTGCGCGTCCGCGCAGGAACTCCTGGAGCAGCCCGGCCAGCTGGCCACCCCAGCGCTCGAGCAGCATCGGCCAGTCGGGCTGGCCCTCCTTGAGCGGCCGCAAGCCTGTCAAACGCCCGGCTGTATCGGCCACGCCTCGCAGTTTCAGACCGTGCCGCCCCAGATGCAGCATGGCGACCGCCGCGGTCCGATCACCTGCCACGGTGGCGTAGGCGGGCAACTGTGGCTGCGTCAATCGATCAGACAGCGGCTCGAAGGATGCAGCATCGCCACTTTTGTAGTCGATGACGATGAGCCTGCCGTCCATAAGCCGATCGACACGGTCCACGCGCACCCCGAGCCTGCCGCCGGCGAGATCCAGCGGCAGCGAGTGCTCCAGCATCTCGATCGCGAAGGGCTCGCGGGCCAGCTCCCAGCCGATCAGCAGTTCGAGCAGTCGCTCATCGCGCATCGCTTCCCGGCGCAGCAGCTGCGCATCCAGCAGCCCGGACGCGCGGCGCTGCGCCTGCCCCAGGGCGCGCGCGATGGATTCATGCGCCAGCGCGATGGCCGCTTGCGTGCCCATCGCGTGGAGTGCGCTCGAATCCTGCAGCTGCCGCCAGAAATGTTCCAGAGCCGCGTGCAGGATCTTTCCGCGCAGTCGCGGATCGATACCCGGCTGCGGCTCAGACAAGCGCTCCGCCTGCAGGCGCACGAGCGCAAAGGCACGGAAAGGGCACAGCGCCTGCGATTCGAGCAGCCACGTGCCCCCGCCGGGCGACTGCCCGGCGGGCCATGCGGGGCCTCCGGGATCGCGCCAGATCTCAAGTGGCGGCGCGTGGGTGGCGAGCCAGGACTCCAGCTCAAAGCCCTCCGCCGCGGCAGCCGACCCGGCGGGCAGCAGTGGGCTGGCATGCCGCGGCAAATCGCCGTCGCTGCTCGCGTAGCTGAATACCAGCTGATCGGTCGCCTGTCGCCAGCGCCGCATGGCCTCTTCAGCCGAGCGCAGCGCCCCCTCGGGACTGGCCAGGGGCAGCGACGCCGCCCGTTGCAACGCCCACGGTATCAGGGGATCGGGCCGCATCGGTGCCGGCCATGCATCGGCCGTCAATCCGGCAATCCAGATGCCGTCGTATCGCACGATGGGATCTTCCAGGCTCGAGGTCAGTGTCACCGGCACATCATCGGTGGCGGGCTCGAAGGCGGTGCGCGCCGCCAACTGACGCAGCAGTTGCGCGGCAGATATGAGTGTCAGCGCTCCGGTTTCCGCGCCCAAGGCCGCGAATTCTCCCAGTAGTTCATCGAAGCGCACGCGAATCTGCTGCTCGTCGCTGGATAGCGCTGCCCCCGGCCAGCCTGCGCGCTGCAGCCACTCGGCAAAGCGGCGCGCCCAATCGGGCGCCGGCGCCATTGGCGCCGGCTGTGCAGGCGGAAAGAGATCCAGGCCCTCGAGCAGGCGCCGCAGTGCGGCGGCCGGCGCCTCCCCCACCTGTGCCGCGACCATCTCCAGCAGCAGGTGCAGTCGCCGCGCCTCGGGCGGGGCAAAACTTTGCTGGCGGAGCCAGACATCAAGCGCCAGGCGCGTGGCGTACCCTTCCGAGTCCCAATAGCGCGAGCGCAGTACTGCGCTCAGCACGGTGAAGTCGGCCTCGCCGGCCGCCAGCCACAGCAAATCCAATGCCGCGGCGGCCAATGAGAAGTCCGACAGCGGCTGGCCGCCTTCCGCCGCGAATGCGGCGCCATCGGCCGGGGTTCCGGCACCCTCGAGCAACGCACCGTAATCCAGGCGCTGCGAGAGCGCCCGATCCCAGCGATGACCTTGCTCGCCAAGGCGCGGCACGACGATCAGCAGCCGGGCCTCAGGATCCGCGCGAAGCTGTTCCGCGCACCACCGCGCCGCGCCGGCCGCCTCGAGCTCGGGTTCCGCGTAGCTGTGGGTCGCAGCGTCGGCCGGCCGCTCGGCAACGGACAAGTCCGTGATGGCCTCGATGCCCAGGCTCTCCAGCCAGCGACGGCGTGCCGCGCCTAACTCGGCGAAACCCGCCAGCCGGGTGGACGCTGCGGATTTGATGTACGGCGCGCAGGCGCTCCAGGATTGGCTCCACAGCGCATGCAGTGCGACGCAGCGGCGCGCAAAGTGCGCGCGCGCGCCCAGCAGCACGGCGGTTTCCGGTGCCCCCGCATCGCGCAATTCGATTCCATGGTCCTCGAGCGCGAGTACCGCGCGCCGCACGCTGTCGATCAGGGAATCTGGCGACAGCACGGTGAATTCACCGCAGGCTGCGTGCACGGCCTCGCGCCAGAGCCACCATTCCTGGGTGCGCGAGAGGCGCCGGGGAACCGGAACGCCGCGGCCGCGTGCCTCATCCAGGCCGCGCTCGAGCCAGGCGCTCCACGGCAGGACCTCGGGACTGTTCCAGACTGCACGCCCCGCGCGCAGCTGCTCGTTGGTGAAGGCGATCCGAACGGCCGCGGCGCGTTGCGCGCTCGGCACGACGAGCATCGCGCCACCGCTTAGAAGAGCCGACAGTTCCTTAGTAAGCTCAAGCAAATCAAGTACTAATAGTTGATATCTAGTAACCTACTTGAATCTCGCTTGAGCCTCTACCACTCGCGTCGCCGTGCCTTCCTTGCGAGCGGACTCGTAGCCGGCCAGCAACTCCTCGATGCGCGCGAACACCACGCGCAGCATGGTCGGATCCGGCAGCGTCGTGACGCGAAAATGATTGCGATACGGCACATTGAAGCTCACGCCGGGCGCCACCAGTACATGCTTTTGCTCGAGCAGATCGAGCGCAAACTGTTGATCATCGAACTCGGGGAGCGCTTGAGAATCCACGCCGATGAAGGCGTACATCGCACCGCGCGGGGGCTGCATTTCCAGATAGCGGCTATGCCCCACTGCCTCAACGATCGCGCGCCGCGATTCGTAGAGCCTGCCGCCGGGACTGACGATTTCGCGAATGCTCTGGTAGCCCCCAAGAGCAGTCTGCACGGCCCATTGCGCCGGTACGTTACTGCACAGCCGCAGCGAGGAGAGCAACTCGAGTGCTGCCAGATAGTCACCGGCACCGCGCAGGCGCCCGGAAAACGAAGCCCAGCCGACGCGGTAGCCGCAGGCGCGGTAGATTTTCGACAGTCCCGAGAGCGTCGCGCATAGCGTGTCGTGCACCAGCGTTGCCATGGGAATCGACTCGGCATCGTCGTACACCATCTGGTCGTAGATCTCATCGCTGAACACGACCAGCTTGTGCCGCTCCGCAATCCGCGCGAGCCCCTCGAGCACGGCGCGGGGATATGCCGCGCCGGTCGGGTTGTTCGGGTTGATGACCACCAGCGCGCGCGTGCGTCGCGTGATCATCGATTCAACCTGGGCCGGATCGGGGACAAACTGATTTTCCGGCCGGCAGGGATAGTGCACCGCTCGACCGCCGTTCAGATTCACCGCGGCCGTCCACAGCGGATAATCCGGACTCGGTACCAGCACTTCATCGCCGTCGTTGAGCAGCGCGCGCAGCACCATGTCGATCAGTTCGCTGACGCCGTTGCCGATGAAGACCTCCTCGGCACTGACTCCAGTGATTCCCCGCGCCTGCTGCTGCATGACCACCGCCTCGCGCGCCGGGAAGATGCCCTTCTGGTGACAGTAACCCTCGCTGTCGGACAGGTTCTCGATCATGGCCAGGCGCATTGTCTCGGGAGTCCGGAAGCCGAACAGGCCCGGATTACCGATATTCAGCGAGATGATTTCGTAGCCGAGCCGCTCGAGCTCGTGGGCACGCCGCGCGAGGCGGCCGCGGATCTCATAGCGAACGGCTTTCAGTGATTCGCTCGGCTTGACGGGGGATTCAGTGCTCATCCCCCAAGCCTACCGCGAGGGCGCGGGGCGCGCACGCCCCCTATAGCTGTGCCAGGACGGCCTCAGCGGCTGACACCTTGAACTGGCCGGGAGCTTCGATGTCGACCTGCTTGGCGACACCTTTATCGACCACGATGGCGAAGCGCTGGCCGCGCATTCCCATGCCAAATCCCCGGCCATCCATTTCCAGTCCCAGCGCGCGCGCGTATTCGCCATTGCCATCCGCCAGCATCAGCACTTTGCCGGCGACGTTGGAAGCCTTGCCCCAGGCATTCATGACGAATACGTCATTCACTGCCATGCAGGCAATGGTGTCTACGCCCTTGGCACGCAGCTTGTCTGCCAGCTCGACATAGCCCGGCAGATGCTTGGCACTGCAGGTGGGCGTGAAGGCCCCGGGCACCGAGAACAGCACCACACGCTTGCCATCGAAGAGCTCAGCAGTACTCAGATCCTGCGGGCCCTTCTCACCCATAGTCTTAAACTTGCCCTCAGGCATATGATCGCCGGCCTTGATGGTCATGTGCTCAACTCCTCAGACGCTCTTCGCGCCTGCGTGCAATGCCCAAAGCTTGCCGAGCCGCGCATAGCCCGGGTTACTCGACCCACCGACCTTTTCGAATGATCGCTGCGCATCCGCGGCATCGTGCGAGCGAAGCTGTGCGATGCCCAGCAGCAGATTAGCTTCATCCGGATACTTGAGGCTGCCCTTGGCGATGCCCTTGGTGATAGCGGCGATGGCCTTGTCATTCTGTCCGTAGCTCATGTAGGCCGCGCCGACCTGCACGAGTTTATCGCCCTGCGGTGCAGCGGTCGCGTCCTGCTCCTGCTTAGGCAGCGACGCGAGATCGGCGGCAGCGCGTTGCTTGGCGCCATCGAGCAGATGCTGATAGCGATCCTTGTCGCGCTGTTCGGTGAACACGTTTTCGCCGAACGCCTTCTGCAGCACCGATTGGGTTTCGCCGGGATACCCCTGATCGAGCGACAGCTCCGCCATGTCCGAATAGTCGATGCCGCGCTTGAGCACGCCGACATCGAGCATGAGGCGGTAAACGTTGAGCTGCAGGTGGCTGTCCTTGGTATCCGCATTCGCCAGCGAAGCGAGTGCATTGGCCCAATATTCGGGCTTCGGATAATAGGCCACGAGTTTTTCGACAGCTTTGGCGGCGCCAGCCTTGTCGCCGGCCTTGTCGCAGAACTGCCAAAGCAGCTTGAGCGAGTCTTCGTCGGGCTTTTCCTGCTTGCCGACGATGTCCTGCATCGTGACGGCGGCATCCTTGTATTTGCCGGTCAGGTATTGGCTGCGCGCGATCAAGCCCATGACATCATTGTCGGCGGCTCCCGCTTTGACGGCCTCATTGGCTGTCTCCAGGGCCTTGTTGTAGTCCTTGGTCTGGTAGTAGTACTGAGCCACGGACTTCAGATAAATCTTCTTCTGATCAGGCGTCGTGTACTGCGACTGGGCCAGGTTCTCGATGACCGGAACCTCACTGGCCATGTCCTGCTTGGCGGCATATACCTTGAGCAGGAAAGTGTTGATGACCCAATTGTCGTACGGAGTCTTCTCCGGCACCGCCTGGGCCTCCCTGATCTTCGCCATGGCCTCGTCGTAGTTCTTGGCCGCCATGGCATCCTGGGCAGCCTTCAGCGGCTTGGCCAGCTTATTGCTAACCGTGGGCTGATCCGCCGACAAAACCGCAACGGTGGTCAGCGGCATCGCGAACAGCGACAGCAGCAGAATATTGGCGATTGCAGGGACGAACTTCAGGCCATTCCTCATGACTTTCCTCAATGGTGCTCGGCGCCACGGTGACGATTCCGACTGCGGAGTCGACGGCTCATCAGGCGCTTCCTGGTTGGTAGCGGGGATGTCTCAAAGCCCGGCGCGCGCCTGAAAGTCAGGCGCAGGCGCGCCAGTGGGTCACACTATTCCTCGACAAATTGACTCGTATTGACGAAGCCGATCTTTTCCATGTGATTGCGCTGCGCCGCTGCCAGCACCTTGGCGACGAAGTCGTACTTCACATGACTGTCAGGTGCCAGATGCAGCTCGGGCTGTGGATCCTGCGCAGCCGCCTCTTTGAACTGCTCCTCGAGATCGACCATATTGGTGACCGGCGTGCCGTTCCATGCGATGGCGCCGTCATAGTAGATGTCGAGGTTGATGATGACCGGCTGCACCGGCGGCGGCGGCTGGTTTGGGTTGGGCGGCGGCATATCGAGTTTCACCGCGTGCGTCATGATCGGCAGCGTCACAATCAGGGTAACCAGCAGCACCAACATCACGTCGATCAGCGGCGTGGTGTTCATGTCTGCCATCGGCCGCCCTTCGCTGCTTCCTCCGACACTCATTGCCATGTTATCGATCCCCTCTTAGCGCGTACCACGGACACCGTGATCGGGCTCGGTGATAAATCCGACCTTGATGACGCCGCCGCGGTTGATGGCCGCGATGACCTTGCCGACATTCTTATAATCGGTGGTGGCATCCGCGCGGATATGAATCTCCGGCTGCGGCACCTTGACGGCTTCCTTTTCGACCAGCTCCACCAGCATGTGCATGTCGAGCATCTTGCTCTGACCCCAGAACACATCGCCGTCTGCCGTCACCGAGATGGTGATGTTCTCTGGCTTGGTCTGGGTCGGGATGTTGACCGCCTTGGGCACGTTGACCGGCACATTCTTGGTAATGACCGGGATCGTGATCAGGAAGATGATCAGCAGCACCAACATGACGTCGACCAGCGGCGTCGTGTTGATCTCCGACATGGTGCCGTGATCGTCACCAGCTTCCGAATTGCCAATACTCATCGACATAAGAACGACTCCGGCAGCGGCCCGTGGTCAATCACTGGGGCAGTTATTGGTTTGCAACCCGCGCGCCGCTTACCAGGTAGGCATGCAGATCGCTGGCGAAGTTCCGCACGTTGTCCTGGATGATCTTGTTACGGCGCAGCAGCCAGTTGTAGCCGAGCACCGCGGGCACCGCGACTGCCAGACCGATGGCCGTCATGATCAGCGCCTCGCCGACCGGGCCGGCGACGCGGTCGATGCTGGCCTGGCCGGCAATGCCGATGTCGATCAGCGCGTTCAAGATGCCCATCACAGTGCCGAACAGCCCGACGAACGGCGCTACCGATCCCACCGAAGCCAGGAAGGACAGGCCACCGGAGATCTTGCTGTTCACGCCGTCAACGGCGCGCTGCAGGGCCATGGTGATCCACTCGTGCAGATCGATACGGTCCGTGAGGCGACCCTCATGATGCGAAGCGGCGCGCAGACCACTTTCCGCGATGTAGCGATAGTCATCGCGCTTGCCGAGGCGTTCGACGCCGTCCTTGATCGAGGGCGCGGTCCAGAATTGTTTCTCGACCACCTTGCCGGCCTTCTTGAGCGTGCGCTGATCCCACAGCTTGGTCAGGATGATGAACCAGGATCCCAGCGACATCAGCACCAGGATCACCAGGGTGGTCCGGGTGACGACGGTGCCGTTGGTCCAGAGAGGACCGAGTCCGTAGGGGTTGCCTGTTGCGGTCGCGACTGCTGCTGCTGCTGCTGGTGCTGCGGTATCCATTGATTTTCCTCTATTACATCATCCCGCACAGGCGAACCTGGCGGACCGTTGTTGTCAAAACTTGTTGTCGAAACTTTAAAAACGATTGCAAACGAACTGCGCCGTCGGCGGCTCAGCTGCCGTGGAGCTCGAACTTCACGGGGAGCGTGGCACACGAGTCAACGGCCTTGCCTTCCGAGGTTGCCGGCTTGAAGCGGGCTGCCTTGGCCACCTTGATTGCCGCCTCGTCCAACGCGGGGAACCCAGAGGTGGTCGCAGTTTCGGCGCTTACGATCTTGCCATTGGCTCCCACGCAGACTTTCACCTGCGCGCGGCCTTCCTGACCGTCGCGTCGGGCCTGCTCAGGATAGTAGTCGTGAACATCCGGCATGCTGATCGGCTTGATCGGCGTACCCGGAGCCACCGCCCTGGGGGCCGGCGGCGGCGGCGGCGCTGCCTTGGTGGTTACGTTCTGGATGGGAGGCGGTGCTTCGACCGGGACCGTGATGTTGATATCGGGGGCGATGACCTGGACCGGCGGCTTTTCCTTCAGGTCCACCGGCGGCGGCGGGGGCGGCAGATCCTTGGGCTTCTCCTGCTGAATCATGGTTGTCTGCAGGATGGTCGACAGGTAACGCTGTCCGCTCTTGGCAAGCCCGGTTGCAAAGGCGTAGATCACCAGTACATGGAACACCACGATCGCGATGAATACGATCGCGCGCTTGGAAAAGATGCTCGTTTCCTGGGGGTAGTAGGCTGCCATAAGTTTGCTGTGTGTTGTCCTTCAGGCTCTCTGAGCACGCGATGCGACCATCACAAGCTCTTTTATTAATCGTCTGTTCTTCATGTCAGCTGCGTTCCCCGGAAACTCTGGTCTCGTTGCCTGAGCGCTTTCCCATGCAGCCTTTGGGCCAGCGCACCAGTTGTCGTCACGAGCGAAAGAACTGTAACTGCTCGCCGTGACTGTGACAACTGCCGCCAATTGTGATTCCAGCCGTCGGCATTAATTATCACGCCGCGGCATTGCCGACATGACTAATCGCCATACCTTTATATTAACGCTTGAAACCTTAGCGGTCGGTCACCGCGCCTTCCGAGGCACTGCTGACGACGCGCGCGTACTTGGCCAGCACGCCATGCCTCGCGTACGGACGTCGCGGCTTCCAGGCACGTCGCCGAGCCTTCAATTCGGCCGCTGAAACAGCCACATCGATGCGCTGTTGTTGTGCATCAATCGTCAATCTATCCCCATTACGCAGCACGGCGAGCGGACCTCCGACGGCGGCTTCCGGTGCAATATGTCCAACGACAAAGCCATGAGTGCCGCCGGAGAAGCGCCCATCGGTGATCAGTGCAACCTTATCCGCCAGTCCGCGCCCGACGATCGCGCCGGTCGGGCTCAGCATCTCACGCATGCCCGGTCCACCCCGGGGACCCTCATAGCGAATGACCACGACATCCCCGGGCCGCACCTTGCCCGCAAGGATGGCCGCGGTGGCGGCTTCTTCCCCGTCGTACACCCGGGCGCGACCCGTGAAGGACTGGCCCTCCTTACCGCTGATCTTTGCCACCGCACCATCGGGCGCGACATTCCCGTAAAGAACAACCAGATGGCTGTTCTTCTTCAACGGGTTTGCCATTGGCCGAATGATGTCCTGCGTGGCCGGATAGTCGGCCACGCCCTCGAGGTTCTGCGCCAGGGTGCGGCCGGTGACCGTGAGGCAGTCGCCATGCAGGAGGCCTGCCACCAGCAGGCGCTTCATGAGGGGCTGAATGCCGCCGATCGCCACCAGCTCGGACATGAGGTAGCGACCGCTCGGGCGCACGTCGGCCAACACCGGTACGCGTCGTCCGATACGCGTGAAATCGTCGAGCTTGAGGCGCACGCCCGCTGCCTGGGCGATCGCCAGCAGGTGCAGCACCGCATTGGTGGAGCCGCTCAGCGCGATCACGACCGTGATCGCATTCTCGAACGCCCGCCGCGTCATGATGTCCCGCGGCCGCAGGCCCTGTTGCAGCAGTGCCACGGCGGCGGCCCCTGCGCGGCGGCAATCCTCCAGCTTGTCAGCCCCCAGCGCCTCCTGGGCGGAACTCCCCGGCAGGCTCATCCCCAAGGCCTCGATGGCCGAAGCCATGGTATTGGCGGTGTACATACCCCCGCAGCTCCCCGCCCCCGGAATTGCCGTCCGCTCGACCTCGAGTAACTGGGCCGCGCTGATCGTTCCGGCCGCATGGCCGCCGACCGCCTCGAACACCGAGACAATGTCCCGTCGCTGCACGCCGGGGCGAATGGTCCCGCCATACACAAACACCGCTGGGCGATTCAGCCGCGCGATGGCCATGGCGCAACCGGGCATGTTCTTGTCGCAGCCACCCACGGCGACGACGCCATCGAAGCCCTCCGCGCCGACCACTGTTTCGATCGAGTCGGCGATGACCTCACGCGACACCAGTGAGTAACGCATCCCCGGGGAACCCATGGAGATGCCATCGGACACGGTGATGGTGTTGAAGATCACGCTCTTGCCCCCGGCACTGTTGGCGCCTTCCGCCGCAGCGCGCGCCAGCTGAGCGATATGCATGTTGCAAGGAGTCAGATCGGCCCAGGTGGAAGCAATGCCGATCTGCGGCTTGGCGAAATCCGCATCGGTGAAACCCACGGCGCGCAGCATCGCGCGCGCCGGAGCCTGCTTGGCGCCATCGACGACCAGGCTCGAATAATGCCGGGCATCGGCGCCGCGTTTACGAACAGAACTCATTGAATCCTACCCCCTGACTGAATCGATACCGGCAATCACTGCCGGGCAGCGCGCATGCGGACAAATCCGATGGCGCCGGCCGTCACCATCGTAAAGGGTATCAGCAGCGCGGCAATACCCAGTCCGATTTGCGCGGACTCGAGCCATTCATAGCACAGCATCCCCAGCGGCGGCGCCAGCAGGCCACGTACGCCCGTGAGCGTGACGTGAACCCCCATGTAGTGCTGCGCCCGACCGAGCGTCGCGAAATCATTGTGTCCCAGATTCCAGCCGAGATTTGCACCGGCATAGCTGACTCCCAGCATGATGCTCCCGGGCCAGAGCAGCCAGGGCAGACGCCACACCACCGCCATGCACATGATCGCGATGGCAATGACCAGTGACCAGCACTGCCGCGCGCGGTAGTCGATGACATGACCGCCATCAAACAGTCGAGCCCACGCCGGCAGGAACACCGGCATCAGCAACAGCGGCAGCGCGGTCAACAACATGACCTGCGTGGTACTCGACAGGTGCAGCCGGTCCGTGAACAGCACCACCATCTGCGAGCTGACCATGAGATTGCCGGCGCCGTACATGCTCATCCAGAACATGTAGCGCCGAAACGCCGGGTCTTCTCGCAGGATCTCGCGCAGCATCCTGAAACTGAAGGGCGTCATGCCGATGCCCTCACCCGCTTCGGCCGCCAGCAGCTGGAATTCGCGGCGCACGCGCACCGCGCGATAGCGCCACGCCGCGACGAGCCCCGTGAGCGCCGCCAGCAGATAGATCCAGCGCGCCAGATCCGCACGCCGATCCAGCAGCCAACCGGTGGCAAGTGCGACTGCCGCCATGCCGACTTCGTTGTAAACGACAATGCGTCCGGTCATTCGCGCCATCACGTGGCGCGGATAATTCGCCGTCCAGATGGTGGCGCGCACGGTCACTACCCCGGCCCACAGCATGCGCGCGAAAATCACCGCGAGGATGGTGAGCACCAGGCCGCCATGGGCGCGAGGCGCGAAGGCGATCAGGCCGACGCAGACCGCGAACAGAGCCTGCAGCGCGACCAGCAGTCCGACACGGGATCGTCCGTGGGCGAGATTGGCCCAGATGAAGCTGACGATGTTGGCCATCGACGGCGCACCGGCCACCAGCGCCACGGCCAGATTGACCGTCGCGGCCGGGAGTATCGGGGCATAGCCTTTTTTGACGAACACAGCGACGGTCGCGCCCTCGACCAACCCCAAGGGAACGCCGATCAGCGCCCACGGCAGCCGCTCGCGGCTGAACATGGCCTCGACCAATGAACTCGGGGGCAGCTGGCGTGCCGCGGCAGCGGCAGGATCGGCGGTCACGGACTCAGCCGAAACGGCCGCGAATCAACTGATAGAGCGCACGCACGCACTGCGCCTCAGCTCCCAGCGGGCGCCCGGGACGATCCCTGGGATTCCATGCATAGAGATCGAGATGTAGCCAATTCGGCGTCGCGGTCACGAAGCGTTTGAGAAACAGGGCGGCGATGATGGCGCCGGCGAATGGCGACGCTGAGACGTTATTGATGTCTGCTACCCGGCTGGAGAATTCATCGTCGTATCCCATCCATAGAGGCATGGGCCACACCGGATCGGCATGCGCACGCCCGATCTCGGCCAGTTCGGCGGCAAGCGCTTCCTGCAACGAGAAGGCGGCCGGAAGATCGGGCCCGAGTGCCGTGCGCGCCGCGCCCGTCAAAGTCGCCAGGTCGATCAGCAGGTCCGGCCGTTCCGCATCGGCATCGCACAGTGCATCGGCCAGCACCAGCCGTCCCTCGGCATCGGTGTTGCCGATTTCGACAGTGACTCCCTTGCGCGAGCGCCACACATCACCAGGGCGATAGGCGCGCGAGCCGACGCTGTTCTCCACCGCGGGTATTAACAGGCGCAATTCCACTGGCGCCTGAAGCTCGAGCAGCAGACGCGCAAGCCCGAGTGCGCAGGCCGCGCCCCCCATGTCCTTTTTCATGAGCAGCATCGCCGCGGAGGGTTTCAGGTCCAGTCCACCGCTATCGAAACACACTCCTTTTCCGACCAGCGTCACACGCGGCGCTCCGGCGCGGCGCCAGCGGCAGTCGATCAGACGCGGCGCGCGCGCACTGCCCGCCCCGACCGCCGCGACCAGCGGATATTCCCTGACAAGGGTCTCACCCATGTGTACCTGCGACTCGCCGTCGTGCGCCGCAGCCAGCTCCAGCGCGGCAGCGCTAAGCTCCTCTGGCCCCATCTGATTCGCGGGTGCATTGATCAGATCGCGTGACCACCCCATCGCCCGCGCTGCCGCGTGAGCGTAACGATGATCGGCACCGGAGGGCACAATCAAGGCATTGACGGCCGGGGATTTTGCCGGCGTGCCGCGATAACGCGTCAGCCGGTAGCTGCCCAATTGCCAACCGAGCGCAAACTGTGTGGCCGCGTGCGCCGAGACCTCCGTCGCGAGGCGATAGGTCCCTGCGGGCAAACGTTCGGACAGCGGCGCCGCGTCCCAGACCGAGACTTCATCGGTGCTGCCCGCTCCGCCCAAGCCTAGCAGCGCGCCGGCCACGGCCCCTGCCGCGTCCGGCAGCAGCAGCAGACGATGGCGTTCCGCGGCGAATCCCTGCGCGCGTGCCCACGCCGACTGCGCCGACGGCAGCGTCTCGAGAACCTGCGCGCAGCTGGCGTCAGTCACGAGGTTGAGGGGAATGCCCGTGCCATCCGCCGTCGTCGTCAGTGTCTGCATAAGCGAAGCTTAGCGAATCGACGGTAGTGGCTCATCTACTTCGAGCGCCGGTTCCTCATCAAGTTTGGGCAACACGATAAGAATGGGACCTGCTCGAGTCGGTCATGGACACGCTGACTCCAAAGTCTGCCGCGCCCGCAAAGTACGACGCGGTCCTCCGCTACATCGATCAGTGATATTCAGTCGCGCTGACTTTCAACGTCCGAGCCTCGACCAGGCTTCCATGGGCGCCAACTCCTGACTCGAGCCCATCCCCGAAGCGATACTCGGCAGGAGCAGAACAGAGCTGTTATCGCCCTTCATGTGTATTCTATCAATAGCACATAAGTCGTTGATATTTAATATTTAGATCGTCGAAACTCGCAGCACCAGGGGCGCTCTACCGGACCCTCCCGCTTGGTCAGCCCACGATTTGCGAGGGATCTGTTGGGCAGTGGGAACAAGATCGCGTACGGTGTGCATCCCAATGACCCGACACTCATCGGCCCCTATGACTTTGCTCAGCGGTCGCGCGCCGTGAGTTCACCGACGATCATCGTGGCCGAAGATCATCCGATGTTCAGAGCGGCGTTGGTGCTGACGCTGCGGCGCCTGATGCCGGAGGCCAAGTTCGTAGAAGTAGCCAGCCAAGCCGAGCTTGAGCGCGCGCTCGAGCGAAGTGCCGACGCAAAACTGGCGCTGCTCGACCTGCGAATGCCCGGCGCTCATGGACTATCGTCACTGGTGTTCCTGCGCGGGGAACATCCCGAGGTAGCGGTTGCGATCATTTCCAGTGCCGCGGACAACGAAACCATCGACCGCGCGCGGCGGCTGGGCGCTTCTGCCTTCATCCCAAAGGCTGCGTCCATCGACACCATTGCACAGGCCCTGGCCTGCGTAATCCGCGGGGAGCTGTGGTTCCCTGAGCACGACGACGATCCGACAGCGAGCTTGCAGCTGGCGGAGCAGCTCTCCACACTGACTCCGCAGCAATTTCGAGTACTCAAGCATCTGGCCGACGGCTTGCTCAACAAGCAGATAGCCGATCTTCTGGATGTCTCGGAAGGAACGGTGCGCGCACACGTCACGGCAATCCTCCGCAAGCTGCGCGTCAGCACGCGAACGCAAGCAGCCATTCTCGTGACCGACCGGGACCCGGAACGGGACAGTGAGAGCTGGTCACGACCATCAGGAGGCAGCCTCGAATAGCGCCAGCATCTCGGCGCGCAATTCCGCTGGTCGGATCGGTTTGGTGAGTACCGGCCAGGGTTTGCCGTGCAGCACCCCCTCCAGCAGCGTGACATGTTCGCCGGAAACGATGACTACCGGCGCGGTGTGGCTCCAGATCGACTCCAGCTCCGGCAGCAGATCCGGAGCCACGCAATCCTCGAGACGATAGTCGAGTATCAGTAGATCGGGCGCGTCCGTCCGACGCGCCGTGCTAAGACACTCCTCACCGCTGCCGCAAAGGGTCACTTCACAGCCCCAGCGCTCCAGCACGGTTCGCGTCGCCTCCCGGACGTCACGATCGTCGTCGATGCACCAGACCCTGCGTCCGTCAAGCCCACCCCCCACGATGGGAGCCTCGCCGGTCGACTGGCATGGCAGCGATGCCTCCCCTGTTGGGACCTCGACCGAGAAGACACTGCCACGACCCGGCCAGGAGCGTACTTTGACGCTGCTGCCAATCAATTTGGCGATCGTTCGCACGATCGCGAGACCCAGTCCCGCGCCACGCTCGGTGGCGCCCTGCTGGGATTCAAGCCGGCGGAATTCCTCGAAGATCTCCTCCGTCTTATCGGCGGCAATGCCACAGCCGGTATCCCACACTTCGATCCGGATCGCTGCCGCGCTGCGCCGGACCCCGAGCAAAATTCTGCCGCGGGAGGTGTAGCGAACCGCGTTGGAGAGGAAATTCTGCAATACGCGCCGCAAGAGTGCGATGTCCGTGTGCACCACCGCCCGGGTCATCACGCAATGCAGTTCGAGCCCGCGTGCCCGCGCGAGCATGCCAAACTCACGCGACAGGGACTCGAGCACCGGTTCGAGACTGCCGTCCTCGACTGTAAGCTTGAGCTTCCCGGATTCCAGGCGCGCAATGTCCATCAGGCTGGAAAAAAGCTCCTCGACCGAGGCCAGGGAACGTTCGGCGTGGTGGGCTAGATCCGAGACCGGATGATCGCGCAGATCCTCGCTGATGGCCGAGATGTACAGACGAGCGGCGTTGATCGGCTGGGAAAGATCATGCACTGCGGCCGCGAGGAATTTGCTCTTCGAGCGATTCGCACGATCCGCCTCTGCGATCGCTCGCTGCAAATCCTCGGTGCGCTCAAGGACTCGCCTCTCGAGTGATTCGGCGAGTGCGCGGAGCTTTTCCTGGACGCGCTTATACGCGCTGACATCGGTGTACGAAGTTGCATAGCCCACCCCGGGCACCGGGTTTCCCCGGATTTCAAGCACTACATTTCCCGGCAATTCGCGCTCGTGCGCGTGGGTACTGCCGGTGCGCAGGTGATGCATGCGTCTTTGCACGTGCGCCTCCGCGTCACCCTGGCCATACAGGCCGCGCGACGCGTTGTAACGGATCAATGCCTCGATCGGCTGCCCGACCTGTACCAGCTCCGTGGGAAACTCGAAGAGCTCCATATAGCGTCGATTCCAAGCCGCCAGGCGCAAATCGGAATCCACCACGCTGACGCCTTGCGGCAGATGCTCGAGAGTCGCGTGCAGCAAGCCGCGATTGAATTCTATCTGGTGTATGAGCGTGCCCAGAGCCTTGACCGTGGCGTTGATGTCGCGCTTGAGGTTTACAAAGGTGCCCTCGTAGTTACCGGTCATCTGCACGGTGAGATCGCCTTGGGCAACGGCCGCCAGTACCGATGCCACCTCGCGCAGCCCACGATCGGCCGTTGCCATCAAATGATTCAGGTGTCGCACCATGTCGCGGAATGCATTCTGAAACGCGCTTTCGTCGCCCCGTTCCGAGAAATCCCCGTGCGCGGCGGCTTCGACCAGGCAGACGATCTGCCCCTGCATCGCCATAAGATTGTGCCGCGCCATGTCAATCGCCTCGTTCAACATCCCCTTCTTACCGGGCAGAGGCGGCAAATTCTTTGTGAAATCGCCGATCGCATAGTGCTCGATGACGTCGCGCATCATCAGCGTCAGGCTCATGTGTTCAGCGGCCAGATCGTTGACTGCCTCGACCATCTCCTTGTACACACCGCTGAACGGGGTGGCGTCGATCTTGAAGTCGATATTGCCGCGCTCATGTTCGGCCGCGATCTGCCGCTCCGCATCCACGAATCGCTGCAGGGTTTGCCGTACGCCTTGCATCGCCCGGACCAGATCGCCGATCTGGTCCGGGCGCTTGGTCGCTATCGTGAAATCCAGGTTTCCTTGGCTTATTTGATTGGCGACGGCGGTCACCCGCTCAATAGGGTTGGCAAAGCCGCGCGCCACCATTAGGGAGAGCAACGTGACCAGAGCGGCCGTGACGCCCAATAGAAAGAGAGCGTTGCGGGTCGCCTCGCTGACGCCCGCAAGGCTCTCCGCGGTGTCCTGCTGGACGACGGCGATCCAGCCGAGATCGGTTCGGCGGACTATGGCGATGCGATCGATGCCAGCTACCCGGTAGTGCTGGATCCCTTCAGTGCCGGAACTCGCCGCGATAAAGGCAGGATGCCTGCTGTAATCCTTGAGATTTTGTGTAAGGGGTTCCTGCCCGTTGGCGATCAGCCGCCCCTCAGGGGTCATCAGAAACGCAAAGCCGGTACGGCCCAGGCTGGCGGAAGTGACCGCCTTGCTGACGGCATCGAGCATCGATGCCTCGATCAGCATGCCGTGGAGTCTTCCGTCCGGATCGGAAATCGGCACCGCCATCATAAAAGCCGGTCTCTGCGAGGTGAGTCCCAGCTGGATGTCGGAGGAATAGGCGGCGCCACGCAGTATGTCGGCGTAATAGCCCCGCATTCGATAGGAGGCCAGCGGCTGATGGTCGCTGCGCGCGACATTCATGCCGGCAAGATCGGCCGAGTGAATCAGATAGGCCCAGGGCAGCTGCTGGGCCACTGAGGCGACCAGCCGCTGGTGGGCCTCGGGGTTCATCGAGATCATTTCGGGCAGGCTAGCCGCCAGCTTCAGCACCGACAGATTCTGCCGAGTCCAATCATTCACTTGCTGTATCACGCGATCAGAGAACAGCTGCAGGCGCGCGCGTGCATCCTGATTGCCCTCCTCGATGCTGTGCGCTCGTTCGAACTGCCAGAAAAGGGTCAGGGGGAGCAATGCAACGAGCAAAAACGCCAGCAGCAGCTGCTCGAAGATTCCGAAGCGCCGGGGCGCCTTTGGAACATGGAGAGGGCTCATGCGAACTCGGCCGCAAACACTGCGGGCACGAAATTGCGCTCCCAGACGCTGATCGCTGCCAAGAATCCCCCCTACCCCGGCTAGTGCCGCCGAACGTCCGGCCAACTGCGTGGCTAACGGACCACATTAAACGGCATTTGGCATAAGCGAATGTATAATTGCTTACGCCAGCCAATACATCATATTAGAAAGCGCGCGAAGCTGCAGACCATGGATAGCAACTCAAATTCCGGCTGCTTAATCGACGGGGGGGATACATTTGGAAACGCCAACTAGCAGTCACTCCGCACTGAATCCGCCTCGATGGGGGTGAACCGGGGGCCCGATTGCCTCAAGGACAGCCGATAGGTGTCCTGGCGTCGTTCCAGTGGAGTTCGTGACGGGGCGCTTCGATGGCTGTTGTAAAAGCACCTCGTCGCGTCGGGAAGGTCTCTTGATTAGAACAAAGGGAAGAACCATGTGCTCGCCGAAACCGTCGTGTGTGCTCGCGATCCTGTTGTGCGTCGCGCCTGGTCCGCTGGTCTTTGCGCAAAGCGCCAATTCCGCCGGTAACTCAACTTCGACAGCCCAGCCGGCGGGCGAAGACGAAGTCGCCGAGCTGCGCCGCGAAGTCGCGGAACTGCGGGCACAAATGAAGCGGCTCGAAGCCAACGGAGCGACGGGGTCGGCAGTGCCAGCCAACGGCACCGCACCGGTCACCGCGACAGCGCCGAGCGCCGCGGCAGGGCCGGATGCCGGTACGGCGGCAGTGGTCACGCCCGCGGATATCGACAGCCTGAAGAAAGAAATCAATGCGCTGCAGACCAAGACAAGCCAGCCGGCCACTGCCGGCTGGAACGGGGAGCACTTCTTCCTGCGCAGTTCCGATGGCAACTTTACGGTCATGCCCGTCGGCTACGTGGACGGTCAATACAACGTCTACGGCAACGCCTATGGCGCACCGCCGGATTCGTTCTCCATCACACGGGCGCGTTTCGGTTTCCAAGGCAACTATGGGACGAAACTTGACTATGGACTGGTGGTCGAGACGATCTCCAGTCCGACCGTGCGGGACGCCTATCTGGATTTCAAGCCCTGGAAGGCTTTCAGCATCCTGGGCGGCCAGTTCAAAGTGCCATTCTCATTGGAGGTCGGGACGGCTGACACGGCCGTGGACTTCTACAATCGCTCCATCATCTCGGTGCTCTACCCGGATGCCGGCGGGGCATACCGCGCTCCCGGCCTCGAGGCGCACGGAGAGTTGGCTCACGGCGCCCTGGAATACTGGGGGGGTATTTTCAACGGCCAGGGCCTGCTCGCCACCGCCACTACCAACGAGCCCGAAGTGGTCGGCCGGGTGCGCTTCTCACCGTTCAAGAATACCCAGCTCGGTTGGATCAAGGATTTCGCCATCGGTGGTTCCTACGAACACAGCCGTTCCAAGGGCCTCGCCAACGAACAGAGTTTCAGCGGCGCGCTCAACGACGGCACCTACACGTTCTTTCCGCAGTTCAAGATCAACGGCAACGTCAATCGCTATAACGCCTTCCTGTCGTGGCTGGACGGGCCTCTCGGAATTCGAGCCGAGTATGCGCATCTCCAGCAGGACCGCAGCAACATCGGCTCCCTGGCCACCGGCGGCATCGGTTTCAATTCCCAGCCGTCCGTCGAGGGCCAGGGGTTCTACATTTCTGCCATCTACTTCCTGACGGGAGAAACCGATCCGCTTAATGCCCTGCCTCGGGTCAGGCATCCGGTGATTGGCCCCGCATCACCGGGAGAATCGGGAGCCCCGGGCTGGGGTGCCTGGGCGGTCAAGTTTCGCTACTCCAGATTGTCTGGAGATGCGCCGGGCTCGACTTGTGACGCGACGACACTTCCCGCTTGTCCGATTACACCGGTAATCGCCCCGGGGTTCGACGATCACACCGACCAGTTCAGCTTCGGCGTTAACTGGTATCTCAACTATTGGGTTCTGGTGAAGTCGGAAATCAATCTGGACCGGCTCGAAGATCCAAGCGTCCAGGGCATTCTGCCGCATAACTACTATGTGTTCCTTGAAACTCTTCAGTTCAGGTTCTGAGCGGCAATCGCCGGTTCGTTGCAGGAGATCGAATGAAAACTAAAATGGTTCCCCTTCGAAACCTCATCGCCCTGATCGGAGCGCTGTTCATGCTGAACAGTTGCGGCGGCGGCGGCAGCGATTCCGGTTGCCCAGTCTGTGGCACCACAACCAATGGTACGATCGGGCTCATCGATGTGATGCTCGTGCCGGAACACAATCCCAACGGCGAACCCGGCGGTCCGTTCAACATCTTCGACATCAGCTGGGTGGATCCGACTTACCGCAATTACTTCGTGTCGGATCGCATCGGCCTCGATGTGCCTGTGTTCAACACGGTCTCCAACATCGCCCTGTGGGCCATCGGCGGTGATAACTCCGTTGCCGAGGCGGGCGACAATGCCAGCAGCTGCTGGGTGGATGCCACGACCGGCGAAACCATCCCGCCGATTACCTCCGCGCAGGGCAACTACACGCGCTTTGGATGCAAGACCAACGGCTTCCGGCTACCGGGCTTCTTTGGACCGAACGGCCACTTCGGTGGGTTTCTGGGCGGCCAGTGCTGCGCCTCGCGCTCCAACAACCTCAATCCGCTGTCGGGACCGAACGGCCTGGAAGTATCGGCGGACGGCAACTTCATGTTTGTCGGCAACGGCAGCTCGGCAATGTTTGTGTTCGACCTGGCACCGATGATCGCCAGCAAATACACCGCCCCACCGCTGCTGACGGCCGTCATTCCGACAGGCACCACGCCGGATTATGACGGTCCTACGGGAACTACCGGGTGCATGGCCTCCGCGGACGGTCGGGCCTTCTCCGACCCCAGCTGCGGCGACCTGCGCGCCGATGAGATCGCAACCACCGGTGGCATCGTCACGTTCCCGCAGGATGGCTCCTCTCGCTACCTGGTGGCCATCATCAATGGCGATCCGGGATTGCCTTTCGTCAGCATCATTGACGTCACCGGTATTGTGACTCGATCCACGAACGATCAATTGGGGCACTGCCTGCCTTACGGATCGGCGACGTATGCGGCGGCCGACGTCGGCACCCAGGCACCCTTCAGCCCGGGCGGTCCGGTCTCGACATTCACGGCGAACTACGCCTCGTGCATTCTCGGCCAGATCTACTACGACGGCGCTGCGCAAAACGACATTACGGCCTTTATCGATGACGGCGGCGCCAACGGCCCGGTCGGCAGCCCGGCATTCCCCTGCCCCGATCCGTCGCTGCAATTCTACGGTACCGCGCCCGGGGTGCCGGGCCCCGCTGTCCCGTCCGGCGCATCCGGTCATGCGGCGGGCTTAAACCCGGATGTGGCTTGCCATCACGGTCCGCAGCTCAAGGCAACGACCACTGGCCAGGCGGGCGGTGCCTTCTGCGCCGCAGGACCCGGCACGCCAGCCGGCTGCGTCGGCGCCGTCGCCCCAGCCGGGCTGGGCGGCATGGCCTATTACCCCCCCACCCACACCTTCCTGCTCACCAATGGCAATGCCACCTCGGACATTACCGTGGGCAGCGTCGATGTGATCGACCCGCTGCATGCGGTCACCGTGGGCGGGGTTACCAAATACGTGCCGGTGATCGTCAACAGTTTTCCAGTACCCAATTGCATGCCCACCGGCGTGAATGTCGGGCCTGGGACGGACGTGATGGTGGGCTGCGCCGATCATGACGGTCGCGCATTCGCACCGAACACCGTCATCATCAACGGCACCACCGGCGCGATTGTTGCCACCATCAACAACGTCGGCTTCGTCGATGAGACCTGGTACAACCCGGGCGACAACAATTACTACCTGGGTGCCAGAGACATGCCGAGCGGCCCTGTCCTCGGGGTTATCAATGCCGGTACCAGACAGTGGCTACAGAACGTACCGACCAACGGCAACGCTCACAGCGTGGCGGCCGACCCCATCAACAATCACATCTTCGTGCCGTTGCCCTCGGGCAGCAGCGCCAACTGTGAAACCATCGCCGCAGACGGCTGCGTGGGAGTATATGCGGCGCAGTAACTGACGCCGCCAACGATCCTGCATACGGGGGGCCTCATGCGAACTTCCTTGAGGCCCCGCCTTTTCTTTGCGCGATTGTCGATTAACGGACCAGCGTTTCCTGATAGCGCATCAGCTTCCACTGCCCGCTGCGCTTGCTCCATAGTTCGCCGACAAATACCCGGCGAAAGCGCAAAGTCGAGTTACGCGGGAACTGCATGCTGCTCTCGTAGGTCACGAAAGCGTAGTCCCCTCCGAGCGGCTGCACCTGAAAGAACTGCAGCAGATAATCGATGTACATGCAGTGCTCGACCTCACCGAGAACGTGCAGCCTGGTGCGTTCACCCTCGCCGTCGGATTCCACCGCCTGGAAATCGTCCGTCAGGAGCTTGGCGTAGCCATCGCGGTCCTTTCTCTTGAACGCGTCCCAGGCCGCCCGCACCTTTGATTCGAGCAGCACGGCCAATTCCGATCGCGCGGCAGAATCATTTGACGTCGCGCTGGCTGACACTTTGTCCGCTGGCGGCGATTGCTGCGCAGCTGCAATACAAGGAAGCGCCAGCGCTACCGTCGCACACGAACCCAGCAACCAATTTTGCATGCCTCGACTCCTTGAACACGTTGGCACGAAATCCTACAACGTAAAGCCCATTGCTGCTCCCCGGGCTCTCGGCTAGCATGGGACTGCGCGACGAATCCGCTTGTTTTCGAGCCATTCACACCCCGCAGGGCGTCTGCCAATGCGAATAACCTACGAGGGGACGACACCATGAAACCAACCCCACTGCTGCTCGCGCCGCTGGCGTTGGCATCGATGGCATTCGCGCAGCCTGCCTCGCCGCCGTCAGCCACGCAGTCATGGCATCCCTCGCAGCGCGCGGATGCCGCGTCCACTTACACCTACACACGATATACCGTGGGCGGCAAGTTCGTTGATTCAGACAAAGGTAGCGTTGCAGGTTCCCCTGCCTTGGCTGTCGACTGCATCTCACCGGCCGATTCTCACCAATCGAAAGGCAAATTCCTGGCCGCGAGTCTCCAGGTCGGTTCTGCGCTGAAGATTGATTATGTGGAACCAGAGGAGATTCGTGGCATGTCCTACTATCCAAAGGTTGCGGTGCAGTATCGGGTGGATGATGCCCGGGAAGAGCAGGAAAACTGGTCGCCGGGAACAGACAAGACCTCCGCAGCGATCCCCAAGGATGTGATCAAGAAGATCCTGCGCGCGCACACCCTGACGGTTATAGCGAGCGATGCCCAAGGATCGGAGCTTACCGCGCAGTTCGACATACCCGACCCGAAGACCGTGGAAAACAGCTGCAACGTCGACGAGCGCTGACGGTGAGACGTTGCGGGTATCGCTGATCCGGTCGCACCTGCAGATCGAATAATTCCTACGCTGTGCCGAGCGGAGACCGCGTATCTGCGCGCGTGCAACTAAGCGAATGTGCAATTTCCCCGTGTGGCCCGCCGCCGCAAGAATGGCCTTGGGTCGCGATTATTACGCCGAAAATAGCGCCTGCACGTCAAATACGGAGATCGGTCATAAAGGCCAGGTCATCTCGCATTTACCTGGTGGTACTGTGCGCCATCATCGGCGGTGCGCTGCTCGGTTACCTTTGGCCGGCTGCTGGAATCGCTCTCAAGCCAGTGGGCGACGGATTCATCGCGCTGATCAAGATGCTGATCGCGCCGGTGATTTTTTTAACGGTCGTTCTCGGCATCGCCAATGGAGCCCATGCCAGGCAGGTTGGACGGGTGGCGCTGAAGGCCATCGTCTACTTCGAAATGATCTCCACGTTCGCGCTCATCATCGGCCTGCTGGTGATCAATCTGATCAAGCCAGGCAGCGGGTTCAATGTGAACCCTGCGACGCTCGATGCGGCAGCCGTTGCCAAGTACGCGGCGGAAGCCAAAGAACAGTCAGCGGTGGAATTCCTGCTGCATATCATCCCAAAAAGCTTCATGGACGCCTTCACCAATGGCGGGGATCTGCTGCAGGTCCTGCTGTTGGCACTGTTGACGGGCCTTTCCCTGATGTTCATCGGCGATGCCGCGCGGCCTGTGCTGCGCGCCTTCGAGGCACTGTCCAAGGCCTTCTTCAGGATGATTGGGATGGTCATGATGTTGGCACCGCTCGGTGCCGGCAGCGCCATGGCTTTCACGGTGGGCAGGTACGGGGTGCAGAGTCTGACACCGCTGCTCAAATTGATGGGCAGCTTCTACCTGACCTGTCTGCTGTTCGTGCTCATCGTGCTGGGCATCGTCGCGCGACTGACGGGATTCAGCATTGTGCGTTACCTGCTCTACATGCGCGATGAGCTGCTGGTGGTACTCGGCACTTCCTCTTCGGAAGTTGCGCTACCGCAGCTGATGCTGAAGCTGGAGAGATTGGGCTGTTCCAGACAGGTGGTCGGCCTGGTAATTCCATTGGGATACTCGTTCAATCTGGACGGTACGAATATCTACCTGACCATGGCGGCCCTGTTCGTGGCGCAGGCGCTGAACATCGACCTGACGTTGTCGCAGCAGCTCGGAATTCTGATCGTTGCGATGCTGACGTCGAAGGGCGCTTCGGGCGTCACTGGCGCCGGCTTCATTACCCTGGCTGCAACCCTCATGGTGGTGCCATCAGTCCCCGTCGCCGGCCTGGCTTTGATCCTCGGCATCGATCGGTTCATGAGCGAAGCCCGCGCCTTAACGAACATCATCGGCAATGGTGTGGCGACCATTGTGATTGCGCGCTGGGAAGGGGCGCTCGATCGACCGCGGCTTGCGGCGGGGCTGGCCGCGGGGTCGCGAGACTTTCTGCTGATCGAGCCAACCGCGCCAGTGCCGATCGCGGGTGAGCGCATCTAACCACCCGGCGAGGTGAATCTGATGAACCGCAAGGTATGTCTACTCTCGTTGGTTGCCATCGGAATACTGGCCGCCGCGGCAGTCGGGCTGGTATATGCCGCGGCATCGGCCGCCAAGGGTTATGTGATCGCCGAGATCACCGTAATCGATGCGGAAGCCTACAAACAATACGCTGCGGCCGTGCCGTCCATCGCTTCCAAGTTCGGTGGCAAATATCTGGTGCGCGGTGGGAAGACGGTTGCCATCGAAGGCGCGCGTCCGGAGGGTCGTATCGTCGTGCTGGAATTTGACAGTCTCGCCGCTGCGCAATCGTTCGAGAACTCCGCGGACTATCAGGCCATCGCTCCGCTGCGTCAGAAGGCAGCGCGCAGCCGCGTCTTCCTGGCAGAAGGGCTGAGCCCGTGACTGCTGCGCATCAGGACGGCGGCCTCGAACGCGCCGACAGCAGCACGATGGAGCCCAGTTGCGTGTCATCCACTGCGATCGCGCGCGCCTCCGGAAAGGCCTGACGCGCCAGTCGGCTCAACACCTGGCCCGGTGGCAATTCGATGAACAAGCGCACGCCCAGCTCGTAGAGCAGCGCGGCCGAATCGTACCAGCGTACGGAATGGGCGACATTGTAAATCAGATCATCCCGTATCCCGGCGGCATCGTTCACCAGGCGCGCGCGACGATTGCTGATATAAGGCACCTGCGGTGGCTGCAACTGAATCGATGCAAACGCGGCCGCCAGCTGCGCCGCCACCGGATCCAGCAGCGGTGAGTGCGAGGGCACACTGACGGCCATTCGCCCGGCCTGGCGCGCGCCTGCCCGGCGCGCGAGCTCGACGGCCGCATCCAGGGCGCGGTCGGCACCAGATATGACGATCTGCGTCGGGGCGTTGATGCTGGCGAGGTAAATCTGCGATTCGGCGCCTCCGAGCGATCCAAGAAGATCGGTCACTTGCTGCTCCTCGAGCCCGATAATCGCGGCCATGCCATAGCCGCGCGGAAAGGCGTTCTGCATGCTCTCGCCGCGGAGCTTCACTATCGGCAGCGCATCAGCAAAGCTCAAGGCGCCGCAGGCTACGGCAGCGCCGAAAGCGCCCACAGAAAGGCCGGCCGCCGCATCGACCCGCACGCCCTCATGCGCCAGGGCGCGCATCACCGCGACGCCGGCAATCAGCGCAGCGAGCTGCACGGCCATCGTGGAAGCCAGCGCCGCCTCCGTATCCAGGGTCGCGGGATCCATTCCCAGCACTGCACCTGCCTCTGCCAGCGTGTCCTGGACGAGCGGGTGCTCGGGCAGGCGGTGCAGAAAACCCGGTGACTGCGCCCCCTGGCCGGGAAACAGGTAGGCAGTGCTCAGGCGAGCCTCGCCGTCGCGGCGGTCCATGGATCGCACACCAGCCGCGGGCCGTGGGCGGTCCGCAACAACGTCGCCGCGGGTGCCGCCGCGTAGTCGGCGAGGGCCACGGCGCCGAGCGGGGTTTCCACCAGGACGTCCATCCGCACCGGAAGCCTCGAGAGCTCCGTGTGTAATCTCACTGCATCGCTGCGTGTCAGCGCCTCGTCGGCCTGCAGCACCAGATCGAGGTCGCTCGAGGGCGTGGTGGATGGCACCGCCGTGGCCAACTCGAAGCCCACGCTACCGACGGGGCCCCAACGGCCGTCGTGGCCGTGCGCGGTGAATATCGCCGCCACTTCATCGAGGACGGTCAGCGCAGGATTTCTGCGCTCGCCTTGATAAGGCCGGTGCCACGCGCGCGATGCCGCCAGCAGCTGCGGAGTGACGCATTCCGCCACAGCGCGATCTGGCAGCCAGGCCGCGCAGCGCTCGCCTCGCAACCTGCCACGTACGCCGACCGGCCAGACGCACGCCGGGTGCAGGGCTCGGCGCACCACGACCCACGGGGCGCGCTGCAAAGCAGCCTGCGCCCACTCAGGACGCCGGACCTCCCAATCCACGTCATCCAGCGATCGCAGACGCAATAATGCGTGCACCCCCACTGCGGAATCAGGCGGCATCCCACTGCTCCGTCAGACGACGCCGCACTTCAATCGATGCTGCGCGCGTGGCCTGCGCTGCCACCGAAGCCCACCGGCTCGTCAGATCGGGCGCGCCGGTGCGGACATCCGCAATGGCGCTGAGCAGTTCGGCTCGCACGCGCTCGACATCGGCTTCTGCGGGCGTGTCGGCATTCACACCGTCGATCAGGCGGTGCAGCAGACCGAGCTGCGCATAAGAATGAATGTCGTAGGCCATGGGGACTATCCGCTCGCCGAGTTGTTCCAACTCCGTGACACTGCGTCGCGTGATGCGCGCGGCGGCCTGCTTGCCCATGGCGTGCACCATGACGGCGGGCGAATCAAGCGCCAGGATTCGGTTGGCCTGATAGCCATGCGCCAGGAAGGCGCCGGACATGGCCCCGCCCACCAGCAGCGCGATGACGGCATGTCCGGCCAGTCGCGCGGAGGCGTAGGCGTCCGCGGCCGCCGCGCAAGCCAGGTGAATCCCGAGCAACTCCTCGCTTCGACCGTAAGCCTGGCTCGGAACATCAACGATGGCGACGATGGGTCGGCGCTCGCCGTCCCGATCGTCGTGCATCACAGCGCGAACCTGATCTGCCAGAGCCCAGGCCTCATCGAGACCGACCTCGCCCCGACGCGCCCGTGGGAAGCGATTGCCCGGATCCGGCACGACGGCGATGAAGCGCGTCTGCTTGCCGCCGAGGGCGGCATCGGCTGCGCGCACGCTGCGGGGCGCATGCGCCACCATTCCATCGGTGCCGGTCAGTGCCCGGAACCACGTCCGGCCGCGTTCCGAGAGGCTGTGCTGCGCACTCAAGGCAACGACCCGTCTTTCCACAAGGTTCGTAGCACCCTGGCATCCAGCGGCTGGCGCGGATCGATGCGACTCAGGCGTTCGATGAAGCGCGCCACTTGGGCAGAGCGCTCTAGTGGCGGCAGACCCTGCCCCATGGCGTCGCGCACGGCGACGGCAATGGCCGTAGCGTCGTCTTCCACCAAATAATCCGCCAGACCCACGGCATGGCGTTGCTCGCCGCCGATCAGGCTCCAAATCAATGCGCGGTCGGACGCGTCTAATTCCGCAACGCCTGCCTCCTGCTCGATCACATCGGGCCCGTTCATTCCCAGCCGCGCATGCCGCGTCACGATGAGACGGCTGCATAGTGCCGCGGCCATTGACATACCGCCGAAGCAGCCTACCGTTCCAGCGATGACGCCAACGATCGGTACATGGGCGCGTAGCGCGACCATGGCGGCGTGAATCTCGGCGATCGCGGCGAGACCAAGGTTCGCTTCCTGAAGGCGCACGCCCCCAGTCTCGAGCAGCAGCACCGGCCAGACGGGCCGGCCGCGCTCGCAGTCGTTGAGTGCCAGTTCCAACGCGCCGGAAATCTTCGCCCCGGAGACCTCACCCATGCTGCCACCTTGGAAGGCGCTCTCGATGGCTGCGACGAGCGCCGCGCGGCCGCCGACTGTACCCCTGGCCAGTACGACACCGTCGTCGGCCTGCGCCACGATGCCCTGCAATGGCAGCCACGGCGATTTGATGCGATCGAACGGACCGAGCAACTCACGGTAGCTGCCGGCGTCGAGAATGGCGCAGGCACGCTCGCGTGCGGCCATTTCGATGAAGCTGGAGCGGGCAAGAAAGCGTCGGCCGTCCTGAGAGCCCGCGGCGCTCATGCGCGCAATGCTTCCACGGCCTGTTCCAACCGCAGCATCACGGTCCCCGGAGTCGCTCCGAAATCGTTGATTTCGATCGAAGCTGCGCCCTCGAAGCGCGTGAAGAATCGGTCGAGCACGTTTTTCCAGACCACACCGAATCCGTCCACGCTGGTGGCGATCGACACATATGCGCGCAAATCCGGCGACGGCTCGAGCAGCACCTCGAGATCACCCGAACCCACCACGCCAACGTGGACACGCTGGGTAATGCGATGCCGGGCGGGGTACTCCAGTTCGATACTTTCCATGTGAGTTACCTCGCGGTCAAATGCGTTGCGCGATCGAGGAACAGGCAAGCCGCCAGCAGATCGGCGCTGCCGCCGGGCGATGCATTGAGCCTCAATAATTCGGCATCGAGGCGCAGCAGCGCGCACCGTCCGGCCGCGCTACTGCTGCCGCCCATGGCAATCACCGTACCGGCACCCGCCTGTGCGGCGCGCAGTGCCGGAAGCCCGGCGCGATGCAACAAGCAGGTATCGTCCAGACTGGCCATGATGGCCATCAGCGCATCCAGCTGCGCGCAATCCTCGTCCACGCCCCGTGCCCGTGCCGACCAGAGCGCTGGCAAGCCAATGTCCACCGCGTGCGGAAAGCCGGCGTGGGCCTGGCCGCGCGCACCCGCCACCCCATAATGTCCGCAGGCGCGCGCACCGTGGGAGTCCAGTCGAGGCGCAAAGCGATCCTCGTGTCGCGCGATCTGCGCTGCGAGGCGGGCGAGCTCGCGCGGTGCCGCGCCCGCCCCGCCGATGGCGCGCGCGGCCACCAGCAGACCGATGGACCAGATGGCACCACGATGTGCATTGCTGCCACCGGTCGCAGCTAGCATCTCGCGCTCCGCGTCCCGCCCGATGGCGGCGAGCTGCTCACGCAACGTCTGGTCCGGATGGCGACCCGCTGCCCATTCGGCCATGTCATGAAAAGCCCCATGCAACGCGTGCGCGGAACGCAACAACCGACCCAGATCGAGATCGCGGTGCGCGCCCGGACCGCGCCGATCCACCAGCGCCGGTTTGGGTGTCAGCATCGCCTCGGTGATGAGCGCTTCGGTGGCCAGGTCGGCCAGGCGCGAGGCCATCAAGCGTGAGGGTGAGCGTGCGGCGATGACGGGCCGGACGATCGTTGCATTGCGCGCAGAATTGATCGCGAGCATCGCCCGGAGCTACCAGCTGCGAAACCGCGCCGGAGGCTGATAGAGGCCTCCGGACCAGGCGACCAGATCCTCGATGCTGCGCGCAGCCAGTAATGAGCGCTTGGCCGCCATGCGCGAGACCTGTAGATCCTGCGGATAGGCGATGATGCCGCGCGCTCGCAGGGCTGCAGTGCGCTGCGCATCAGCGCGCAAACCTATGGCGGTCGCTCCGGCAATGCCGGCCACCGCCGCGCGGCGTTCCTCGCCGCCCTGGGCCTTGTACAGATAGGCGATGCCCTCCTCGGTGACGACATGGCTAACATCGTCGCCATAGATCATCACTGGAGCGATGGGCATGCCGCTCCTCCTGCCCACTTCGATCGCATCGAGCGACTCGACGATGGTCGGCGCACCGCCTTTCTTGAAGGTTTCCGCCAGCTGTACCACCAGTTTGCGGCCGCGCACGACCGGTGCCTCCGCGGTGATCAGACTGAGCCAGGCGGGGCTGCTGTGGCGGCGCCCACCCGGATCGTGACCCATGTTGGGCGCCCCCCCGAATCCGGCGAGCCGGCCCAGGGTGACGGTGGAGGAATTTGCGTCGGCATCCATTTGCAGCGTGGAACCAATGAACAGGTCCACGCCGTATTGCCCGGCCAGCTGGCACAGCACCCGATTAGAGCGCAGGCTGCCGTCAGCGCCGACGAAGAAGATATCCGGGCGCGCGCGCACGTAATCCTCCATGCCCACCTCGCTGCCGAAGCAGTGCACGCTCTCCACCCAGCCACTCTCGATCGCCGGGATCAGGGTCGGGTGTGGGTTGAGCGCCCAGTTGCGACAGATCTTCCCCTTCAGCCCGAGCGAATCACCGTAGGTGGGCAGCAACAACTCGATCGCCGCGGTGTCGAAGCCGATGCCGTGGTTGAGTGTGGTGACGCCATGGCGCTCGTAGATGCCACGGATCACCATCATTCCCATCAGTACCTGCAGCTCGGTGATGTGGCGCGGATCGCGTGTGAACAGTGGCTCAACGGCAAATGGGCGATCCGCCACGACCACGAAATCAACCCACGATCCCGGGATATCCACGCGCGGCAATTGCTCGACCAATTGATTGACCTGTGCGATTACGATGCCTTGACGGAAGGCCGTGGCCTCGACGATGGTGGGAGTGTCCTCGGTGTTGGGTCCGGTGTAGAGGTTGCCGCGCGCATCGGCCTGCTCGGCGCAGACGAGCGCGACCTTTGGCGTCAGATCGATGAACATGCGTGCATAGAGCTCGACATAGGTATAGATCGAGCCGATCTCGAGTTTGCCGTCCTCCAACAGTTGGGCAACGCGCAGGCTCTGCGGGCCGGCGAAGGAAAAATCGAGTCTGCGCGCGATGCCGCGCTCGAACAGCGTGAGGTGTTCCGGCCGGCTGACGGTCGCAATGAGCAGGTGCAGATCACGCACCTTACGCGGATCGACCTGCACTAGGGCTCGCGACAGGAAATCGGCCTGTTTTTGGTTGTTGCCCTCCAGTGCAACCCGGTCACCCGGTCGAACCAATGTCTGAAGTGCATCGACAATGGTGCCTGGATCGAGCAGCTTGCCGTTGGCATAGTCGCCGGCAGCCGCGATTCGCTGTGCCTTCGCATCGCGCAGGCTGGTCCACGAACGAACCGGACCACCGGCGTCGCTCCCGTCCAATGCCGGTTCGTCAGACCGGAGCATCGAACCGCTTGGCTGCTCGCCGTACCTTCGCACGGATCGGCCGCCGGGTTGCCGTTCGCGCTTTCGCGGAATCCGTGAGGCGCTGCGCCAGGTAGGAGGCGAGCATCTCTCCGGTTTGCAGCAGATGGCGTTCAAGAATGTGTGCGGCACGTTCGACCGCGCCGCCGCGGATTGCTTCCAGGATCTGCTGGTGCTCATCATCCGAGCGGCGCTTATAGGGCGGCACATCGAGTTTCAAACGCAGATAGCGCTCACCCTGCCTGTGCAGCGAATCGATCATGGCGATGAGTCGTTCGCGACCCGCCGGTGCGTACAGTGCCAGATGAAATTCACGATTACGCAGCGCGTACAGTGCGCTGTCACGCTCGCGGCGCGACGCGCGCAGCAACGCTGATGCAATATTCAGGCTCTGCGGCGTGTGGTGCGGCGCCGCCTGGCGCAACGCGGTGATCTCCAGCGAAGTTCGGATCTCGTAGATCTCGCGCACCTCCTCCGCGCTCAACCCGCTGACACGCGCGCCGCGATTGGTCTCAAAGACCACCCAACGCTCGCTCTCCAGCTGGCGCAGCGCTTCACGCACCGGGATGCGGCTGACACAGAAGTGCCGTGCCAGATTTTCCTGTCGCAGAGATTCACCCGGCCGCAGTTGACCCTCGATGATGGCCAGGCGCAGGGAATCGGCGATCAGCGCCGGCGAGCTTTGCCGCTGCGACAGCGGGTTTCCAAATTCGTAGCTTGTGTTCTTCATTGGATAATGTATACATTATCAAAAAATGCGACAGCAATAAACGGCAACACTGCCGGGCGGTGATGCGCTTGCACAAAGGCATCTGCGCCGGCTGCCGCCAGCAGACCAAGGGGGATCCGGGTCATGAGCGTCATTCCGCACCGGCCGACCGCGGCATCAGGGGCCTTAGGCGGCAAGCGCACCGCGCTGTCGCGCGCACAAATCACCGGATTCTGGGCCGCCTGGACTGGGTGGACCCTGGACGGCATGGATTCATTTATCTATGCCTTGGTGCTGAGTCCGGCGCTGACCGAGTTGCTTCCCAAATCGGGCATGAACGGCTCACCGGCAAATGTCGGCATGGTGGGCTCAGTGCTGTTTGCGCTCTTCCTGGTCGGATGGGGACTGGCCTTCGTATGGGGGCCAATAGCCGATCGCTTCGGTCGCACCCGAGTGCTGGCCGCGTCGGTCCTGGTCTACGCAGTATTCACCGGCGCGGCGGCGCTTTCGCAGAATGTGTGGGAGCTTGGTCTGTTCCGCTTGCTTGCCGGTATCGGCATTGGCGGCGAATGGGCTCTGGCCGGAACCTATGTTGCCGAAGCGTGGCCCGAAGATCGCCGCAAAATGGGCGCGGGCTACCTGCAGACCGGTTACTACACCGGGTTCTTTCTGGCTGCGGCACTCAACTTCACGGTGGGCGCTCACTTCGGCTGGCGCGCCATGTTCCTGTGCGGCTTGGCACCCGTCCTGCTTTCCCTCTACGTACTGTTCAAGGTCAAAGAGCCGGACAAATGGGCCAAGACGGCCGCACAGGGGCCGATGAAAGTGTCCAATCCCCTGAGGCAGATCTTCGGCACGCAGTATCGCCGCCGAACTGTCGTCAATGCCGCCCTGCTGACCGTGGCGATCATCGGCCTATGGGCCGGCGCCGTGTACGAGCCGAGCGCCATCATCACCCTGGCAAAAAAGCAGGGCATGGATGCGGTCACGGCCGTTCGCACAGCATCACTGGGAACGGGGCTGCTCTCGATCGGTACCATTCTGGGCTGTCTAGTAGTGCCGCTGCTGGCGGAAACATTCGGCCGGCGCAAAACCCTGGGAATGTTCTTTATCGGCATGGCCGGTTGCATCTGGCTCAGCTTCGGTTGGGTGTTCTACTTGCCCGGGGGTCTCGCGCCCTTCATTGCCATGCTGTTCTTCCTTGGCTTCTTCGGCGGCAACTTTGCTGTCTTCAGTCTGTGGCTGCCCGAACAGTACGGCACCGCGGTCCGGGCCACCGCGTTTGCCTTCTGCACCTCGTTTGGGCGCTTTATCGGTGCCGGCGTCAACTTCCTGATCGGCACCGCGGTCCATAACTACGGCAGCATAGGTGTGCCGGTGGCGACCACTGCGGTCGCCTTCCTGCTCGGCCTGCTGGTGATCCCATTCGCAACGGAGACGAGGGGCACGCCGCTACCCGACTGAGGGCGCCGCCCTCCTCGGCCACGGAGGCGGGCGGCGGACTACGCCAATCTGAACTTCAGATCGCCGAGCTTCTCGATCGAGCTCCTGATCTCATCCCCTGCCTTCAGCCACACTTGCTGCTCCTTCGGCATGCCGAGAATCGTGCCCTCGGGAGTACCTGACCAGATAATGTCGCCGGGCTCCAATGGCCACATTTTGCTGATGTAGGCGATCAACTGCCTCGGCCCAAAAATCATGTTGCCGGTGTTGGATGATTGGCGCATTTCGCCATTCAAGTAAGTCTCAATCTTCAGATTGCTCGGATCGCCGACGATATCCGCCGATACGAAATACGGGCCGATCGGGCCAAAGTTGTCGAGTGTTTTACCGATCATCCATTGCACGCTCGGAGTCTCTAATTGCAGATCACGCGCCGAAAAATCGTGCGAAGTGCAATAGCCGGCCACATAGTTCAGGGCGTCGGCCTCAGCAACGTTGCGTGCTGTCTTGCCGATGACGATCAGCAATTCCGTTTCGTAGTCGAACTTGTATGAGACCTCCTTGGGTGGCAGCTTGATGGTGCAGTTGTGCGCGGCAAGCGCGTTGTTATATTTATTGAATAGTATCGGCACGCTCGGAAGCTTGAGATTGGTTTCGGCCGCATGAGCGCGATAGTTCAATCCGATGCAGACGATCTTGCCCGGATTGGTAAAGAGCCTCCCGTAGGTAATGGCTGATTCCTCCACCACAACCGACCTCGCCTTGCCCGAAGCCTGCACCGCCGCCACGAGTCTATTGAGTTCGCCGGCGCTCCCGTCCCTAAGCAATTCCTCGAGCGTCTGCGGCGCGGCCATGTGCAGTCGCGCGCGAGCTTTACGGACGTCAATGATGCCGCCCGGCGATTTCACCCCCAAGGTCTCCGTGCCGTCGGTGTTCCGAATCGACAGCAGGGTGACCCCGGTCGGCATCTCATGGGGACCTTCGTATTTCCTGACCGATGCGGGTGCCGCCAGTACGCTGGACGCCCTCAATGCGCTCGAGGCGGCCCCAACGCCCGCCGTGATGCCGACGGCGCTTTTCAGAAAGTTGCGCTTGGAAATCATAACGTGCTCCACCAAAAGCGGCGACTGCGGCCTGGTCGCACGTTAACTATACCCTTCAGGCCTGGCGCGCCATTGGCGCTTCGCTTAGGCCCGACAGGATGCCCTGATCGCCCATCACAGTGATTTAGCCCTGCTCAATCAGGTCGTCCTTCAGGGCGGCAGTGACGAGCCGCGATTGGCCTTTTTCCTCTTATTTGCGGCGGCATGGTTCACAATGAGAGGCGGCGGATCATAAATACTTTCCGTGGATATCGCAGGCAGGGTGAGCACGATCTCATGAAGCTTATGAGCGCTCCGCGCATGGTCCTGCTGTTGCTTTGTCTGATGTACTTCATCACCTATCTCGACAGGGTAGATGTCGGTACGGCGGCAGCCGGATTCAGCAAAGAGTTCAACCTCAGCAACACCCAAATCGGACTGGTATTTTCGGCCTTCGCCTATCCATACCTGATCTTCCAGATTGTAGGCGGCTGGATCAGTGACCGGGTCGGAGCGCGCAGGACGCTCATCGCGTGCGGCATTATTTGGGCTAGCGCCACCGTCCTTTCCGGCATGGCGGTTGGCCTGGCGTCGCTGCTGCTGGCCCGGGTATTGCTGGGTTTCGGCGAAGGCGCGACCTTCCCTGCAGCCACGCTGGCGATGTCCCGCTGGGTGCCCAAACTCGAGCGCGGCTTCGCTCAGGGCCTCGTACACGCGGCCGCGCGTATCGGCAATGCCGTCGCCCCGGCCGTCATCGTCGCGGTGATGCTGGCTTACGGGTGGCGCGTCTCGTTTTTCGTTTGCGCCCTGATCAGCTTTGCATGGGTGGGACTATGGGCCGTGACGTTCACCGAGTTTCCTGCAGATCATCCACGCATCACGCCGCAGGAATTGTCGGTTTTGCCTTCTCCGGTCCGCCACAGTGCCCCAGTGGCGTGGAAGCCGCTCCTCAAGCGCATGACGCCAGTGATCATCGTTTATTTCTGCTACGGCTGGTCACTGTGGCTCTTCTTAAGCTGGATTCCGCAGTACTTTCTCCATAGTTACCATCTTGATCTCAAGCAGTCTGCACTGTTCTCCTCCGGCGTCTTCTTTGCCGGCGTGCTCGGCGACACATTAGGCGGCACCGTGACCGACCGGATACTCAAGCGCACGGGCAGCCTCACTCTGGCCCGGTGCAGGATGGTATCGCTCCTGATGCTGTTGAGCGTGATCTCGCTGGTGCCGTTGTTGTGGCTGCATACGCTGACCGTGTCGGCGCTATGTCTGTCGGCAGGGTTCTTCTTTGCCGAAATGACCATCGGCCCGATGTGGGCCATTCCGATGGATATCGCGCCCCAGCAGTCCGGTACCGCCAGCGGAATGATGAACACCGGCTCAGCCATGGCCGCTATTGTCAGCCCTGTGGTATCAGGTTTCCTCATCGACCGCTCCGGCAACTGGGAGCTGCCATTCATCGCCAGCATGTTGATCATGTCCGTGGGCGCGGCGCTCGCCTATCGGATGCGACCGGACGAGAAATTTAGTCTTGAGCCGCGGGCGCTGCGAGGATAGGCCGCGTATTTCGACAGGTAATAAGTTCCGTGCTAAGAATTCACTTTCACCCTGTCTTAGCACTGCGCCATGACCGATCCAATCGATCTACGCTCCGACACCGTCACCCGACCCACTAACGCCATGCGTGCGGCAATGGCCGCTGCACCGGTTGGGGACGATCAGTACGGCGAGGACCCCACGACCAACCGGCTTCAGCAGCACCTGGCCGAACTGCTCGGCAAGGAGGCGGCACTTTGGCTGCCCACAGGAACGATGGCCAATCAGGTGGCGTTGCGCGTGCTGACGCGTCCTGGCGATGAGGTCATCACGCCCAGAGAGTCGCATGCGTCCTGGCACGAGGCCGGCGGTGCCGCAGCCAATGCCGGTGTGCAAATGCACGAAGTTGGCCGGCGCGGGCTCTTCAGCGTCGAAGAGATGCTGGCGGCGATCAAGCCACGCAACTTTCCGATGTTCCCCAATACGACGCTGGTCGCCGTCGAGAATACACATAACCGCGCCGGTGGCATCGTTGTGCCGCAGGCGGAGGTACTTCGCATCTGCGCTGCTGCCCGCGAGCACGGTATGGCTACCTTCCTCGATGGTGCGCGGCTCTGGAATGCGAGTGTTGCCAGCGGCCTGTCGCCGGCCGAGCTCGCCGCTCCGTTCGATCTCGTCGCGGTCGCTTTCTCCAAAGGCTTGGGCGCGCCCGCTGGCTCGCTGCTGGCGGGCAACCACGCGCAAATCCGATCCGCCGATCTCCACCGCCGCAGGTTGGGCGGTGCATTGAGGCAAAATGGCATCCTGGCAGCGGCCGCACTCCATGGCGTCGAGCATCACCTGACACGACTGCCCGAAGATCACGCCCATGCGCGCTCCTTTGCCGAGCGCCTGGCGGCCGGGGCGCCCGTTGAATTGGACCTGAACACCGTGCAGACGAACATCGTGGTGTTTCACCTGCCGACGGCTCTGCCGTTGGACGCGCAGGCGCTGACTGCACGGGCGCGCGAGCAGGGCGTGCTGGTAAACGCCTTCGGCGCCCGGACCGTGAGGGCCGTGACGCATCTGGACGTTGATGGCGCACAGTGCAAGCGGGCGGCGGAGGTGCTGGTCCGCCTGCTGGCCGGTTGATCCCGGCGGCCTTGTTTCGATTGAGAAACCCGAACTTTCCCGCGCTCAGACGTGCCGAACTGCAGCCACGGAGTTCAGCCTGAGGTCCCCAACTTGTTGGCTGACCGTCTCGATGGAACGCGCCAGCTCAGTGACGCAGGAGGCAATCGGCGTGCTTACCAGCCATTACGCATGAGCTCTGCTGCATCGCCATGACCATCCCGGTAATTGGCGCTCCGGATTGACAAGTACTTGATCGTTGTGCTGATATCGGTGCCGCGTCATAAGCACATGAACCCCACAATGCAGATTTCGAGCTCGCTCGTACTCTCTCTTGATCTGCTGCTCCTTCGGAGCAGGCGGGGCGGGTGCTGCCGGCGTTTCTGATAACCAGGAAACGAACAAACACCAGAACCCCGCACCGGCCGCCGATGCGGGGTTTTTTGTTGACCTAACGGAGTTGGAACGATGCATTTGTATGGCAGAAAGGACGTCGACAAGAAGGCCCTTAAAGGCGCGCGCATTGCAGTGCTCGGCTACGGCAGCCAAGGCCGCGCGCACGCGCTGAATCTCAAGGACAGCGGTTTCGACGTCGTCGTCGGTTTGCGCAAGAGCGGAGCCAGCTGGAAGAAAGCAAAGCGCGACGGTCTCGCCGTCGCCGAGCCGATCGAGGCTGCCAAGGGCGCGGACCTGATCGCAATGCTCGTGCCCGACATGGCGCAGGCAGCGCTCTACACGGAGGTAAAGGGCGCCCTCAAACCCGGCGCGGCGCTGCTGTTTGCGCACGGTTTCAACGTGCACTTCAAGCAGATCAAGGCACGCAAGGATCTCGATGTGGTACTGATCGCACCCAAGGGTCCTGGCGATCTGGTGCGGCGCCAGTATCAGCAAGGGCGCGGCGTGCCCTGCCTGATCGCGGTCTCGCAGGATGCCACCGGCAAGGCCCATGCGCGCGCCCTCGCCTATGCCGACGGCATCGGCGGCACTCGCGGCGGCGTGCTGGACACGACCTTCGCCGAGGAAACCGAGACGGATCTGTTCGGAGAGCAGGCGGTACTGTGCGGCGGCGCCACCGAACTGGTCGTGAAAGGCTTTGAGACGCTGGTCGAGGCCGGCTACCAGCCGGAAGTCGCCTACTACGAGTGTCTGCACGAGCTAAAGCTCATTGTCGATCTGCTCCACGAGGGCGGATTGTCCAAGATGCACCGCTTCATCAGCGATACGGCCAAGTACGGCGATCTGACGCGCGGACCCCGTATCGTCGACTCGCATACGAAAAAAGAGATGCGCAAGATTCTCAAGGAGATCCAGAGCGGCCGATTTGCGCGCCAGTGGATCCGTGAGAGCGCGAGCGGCACCAAGAATTTCCGCCGCCTGCTCAAGGCAGATCTGCGTCATCCCATTGAACGCGTCGGCGAGAAGCTGCGCGCACGCATGCCCTGGTTGCAGGGAGCCCGGTGACCCGGGAGCCCGCTGAACGGAGAGAGCTATGACACCTACCCCCGATCGAGTCCTGATATTCGACACCACCTTGCGAGATGGCGAGCAGGCGCCAGGCTGCAGCATGACTCAGCCCGAGAAGCTTCGGGTTGCGCGGGCACTCGGGGAGCTGGGCGTGGATGTGATCGAGGCGGGCTTCCCGGCCGCCTCACGCGGTGACTGGGAATCGGTCAACGCCGTGGCGCGCGAGGTGCAAGGCCCGATCATCTGTGGGCTTGCCCGTTGCGTGCGAGAAGATATCGAGCAGGTGGCATCCGCGGTCAAGGATGCGGCGCGTCACCGCATCCATGTGTTCCTGGCCACCAGCGCCATTCACCGCCAGTTCAAACTCAAGATGGCGCAGGAAGAAATCATCCGTCTCGCGGTCGAGGGCGTGAAGATGGCGCGCGAGCATTGCGAGGACGTCGAGTTCTCGCCCGAAGATGCCTCGCGTACCGAACTGGATTTCCTGGCGCAGGTTGTCGAGGCAGTGATCGAGGCCGGCGCCACGACCATCAACATCCCGGACACCGTGGGCTATACGGTGCCAGACGAGTTCGGCGAGGTGTTCCGCTATCTGCGCCAGCACGTGCGCGGCATCGACAAGGTGACGCTGTCGGTGCACTGCCATGATGACCTCGGGATGGCCGTGGCCAACAGCCTGACGGCCGTGGTGGCCGGCGCACGCCAGATCGAATGCACCATCAATGGCATCGGCGAGCGTGCCGGCAACTGCTCGCTCGAGGAAGTCGTGATGGCGATCGCCACGCGCGCGGCATTCTTCAATCTGCGAACGGGCGTGCAGACCGCGCGCCTCTACCCAACCAGCCGGCTGGTATCTAACATCACGGGCGTACCGATTCCGCGCAACAAGGCGGTAGTGGGGGAAAACGCTTTCGCGCATGAATCGGGCATTCATCAGCACGGCATGCTGGCGAACCGCTCCACCTACGAGATCATGCGGCCCGAAGATGTCGGCCTGCAGCGCAGCAGTCTCGTGCTCGGCAAGCACAGTGGGCGCCACGCCTTCCGCGACCGCGTCAAGCAGCTCGGCTTCGAACTCGAGGAGCTCGAGCTCAATCGTGTGTTCGAGGAATTCAAGGCGCTCGCCGATCGCAAGAAAGAGCTGTTCGACGGCGACATCGAGGCGCTGGTATTGCGCGCCAGTGGACAGATGCAGGGTCCGTGGATACTCGACACGCTGGGCGTCGAGGTACATAGCGGTGCCCAGGCCAAAGCAACCGTGCGACTCAAGCACGCCGACGGCCGCAGCGTCGAACGCGAGGCAACCGGCGACGGTCCGGTCGATGCGGCCTACAAGGCCATCGTGATGGCCACGGGCGTCGTCGTGACTGTACGCAAATTCGAAGTACACGCGGTCACGATCGGCGAGGACGCACAGGGGGAGGCCATCCTTTACGTTGATATCGAGGGTCGCAGCTATCGCGGCTCAAGCATCAGCACCAACATCATCGAAGCCGCCAGCCGTGCACTGCTCGAAGTCATCAATCGCATCGAGCTGTCGCACAGCAGCGCCGCCCGTAACCACGCCAACCGCCGCCAGGAAATTGCCCGGCTTGCCCAGAGTGCGGTCTAGGAGCTACACGCCATGCCAATTCCCGCCACACCCTATATATGGTTCAACGGCAAACTCGTCCCCTGGGAGAAGGCCACGGTGCACGTGCTGTCGCACGCCCTGCACTACGGCTCCTCGGTGTTCGAGGGTGTTCGGGCCTACGAAACCCCGCGCGGTGTCGCGATCTTCCGCCTCCGCGATCACACCAAGCGCCTGTTCGACTCGGCTAAGGTCTATCGCATCCAGATCCCCTTCTCCCAGGATCAGCTCAATGCCGCAACGCGCGAGGTCATCGCGGCGAATTCGCTGGCGCGCGGCGCCTACATTCGCCCCGTGGCTTTTCGCGGCTATGGCGAGATCGGCGTGGCACCGAAGATCGATCCGCCGGTGGACGTCGCCATCGCAGCCTGGGAATGGGGCAAGTATCTGGGTGATGAGAGTGCCGCCGCGGGGGTCGATGTGTGCGTCTCATCCTGGCAGCGCGTCGCACCGAATACGCTGCCGGCGCTGGCGAAAGCCGGCGGAAATTATCTCTCCAGCCAGCTCATCAGCCAGGAAGCCAAGCGCCTGGGATTCGCCGAGGGCATCGGCCTGGCCCCCGACGGCACTGTCAGCGAGGGTGCAGGCGAGAACATCTTCCTCGTCAAGGACGGCGTGCTGCTGACCCCCAGTCTGGCGCACTCCGTGCTTGGAGGCCTGACGCGCGACACCGTGATGACGCTCGCGCGCCAACAGGGATTCGAGGTGCGCGAAACTTCGATTCCGCGCGAAATGCTTTACCTGTGCGATGAACTCTTCTTTACCGGCACGGCCGCCGAAGTCACGCCGATCCGCTCGGTCGATCGCATTACGGTCGGCGCAGGCCATCGTGGCCCGATCACGGAAAAACTGCAGCGCGCCTTCTTCGGATTATTTTCGGGCGCGACCCATGATCAATGGGGCTGGCTCGACTACGTCGACATGAACCTTAGCGCCCGACCGGCCGCCGCTGCCGCACTCTGACACGGTCACGGCCATGAAGACCATGTTCGAGAAGGTCTGGGAGGCACACGAGGTCGTGCCCGAGACTGCCGAGACCCCAGCGGTGCTGTACATCGACACGCACCTGGTGCACGAGGTCACCTCACCCCAGGCCTTTTCGATGCTGCGCCAGCGGGGACTGAAGCTGCGTCGCCCGGATCGGATGCTCGCGACCATCGATCATTCGAGCCCAACGCGTACCGCGCAGATCTTCGGCGGCGAGCCGATCACGATCGAGTCGGCGGCCAAGCAGATCTCGCAGCTCGAGCGCAACTGCGCTGAGTTCGGCGTCGAGCTGTTTGGCCTGCGCAGTGCGCAGCGCGGCATCGTGCACATCATCGGCCCGGAGCTGGGTCTCACGCAGCCGGGCGCGACGCTGGTCTGCGGCGACAGCCACACCAGCACGCATGGCGCCTTTGGCGCGCTGGCCTTCGGCATCGGTACCACCGAGGTGGGCTATGTGTTTGCGACGCAGTGCCTGCTGCAGCGTCGTGCGAAATCCTTCGCGCTCAATGTGGAGGGCGCGCTCGGCCGCGGTGTCACGGCCAAGGATCTGATCCTGTATGTCATCGGCCAGATCGGCGTTTCGGGCGGCACCGGCCATGTGCTCGAGTACCGCGGAGCGGCAATTCGAGCGCTGTCGATGGAAGAGCGCATGACGGTTTGCAACATGTCCATCGAGGCGGGCGCGCGCGCCGGCATGATCGCCCCCGATGAGACTACCTATGAATACCTGAAAGGTCGTCCGCGGGCACCTTCGGGTGCCGACTGGGATCGGGCGCTGGCGCGCTGGCGCACGCTGCCGACCGATGAGGGCGCCCGTTTCGATCGCGAGGTCAGCTTCGACGGCGCTGCCATCGAACCGATGGTCACCTACGGCACGAACCCCGGCATGGTCGCGGCCGTCTCCGGCTCGATCCCTTCGCCCCAAGGCGATCCGGTATTCGACAAGGCACTGGCCTACATGGGGCTGCACGCGGGGGAGCCCATCGGTAACCAGCCGGTCAATGTCGTCTTCATCGGCAGCTGTACCAATGGACGGCTGTCGGACCTGCGCGGCGCTGCCCAACTGCTGCGCGGCCACAAGATCGCCGCCGGCGTGCGTGCGCTGGTGGTACCGGGTTCGCAGCAGGTCAAGAAGGCAGCCGAGGCCGAAGGTCTGGACCGCATCTTCATCGACGCCGGCGCCGAGTGGCGCGAGTCGGGCTGCTCGATGTGCTTAGGCATGAATGGAGACCTGGTCGCCAAGGGCGAGTACTCGATTAGCACCAGCAATCGCAATTTCGAAGGCCGGCAAGGCCAGGGCGCGCGCACCCTGCTGGCAAGCCCGCTCACGGCGGCCGCCAGCGCCCTGCGCGGCCGTGTCACCGATCCGCGCACGCTTCTCAACGGCTAGTCCACAGCTAGCCATCAGCCAAAGGCCGAACGACCATGGAGCCCATCCGCCTGTTCCGTTCCCGCACGGTCGTCATTCCCTACACCAACATCGACACCGACCAGATCATCCCGGCTCGTTTCCTGCGCACCACCACGCGTGAGGGTCTGGGTAGCGAGCTGTTCTCGGACTGGCGCAAGAAACCCGATGGCACCCTTAACCCCGATTTTCCGCTCAACCGGCCGGAAGCCGCCGGCTGTCAGATCCTCGTGGCGGGGCGCAACTTCGGCTGCGGCTCCTCGCGCGAGCACGCGCCCTGGGCGCTACTCGACCATGGCTTTCGCGCGGTGATCAGCACCGAGATCGCCGATATTTTTCGCAACAACTCGCTGATGAATGGCCTGCTGCCGATCACGGTGGATGAGAAGACCGGACGATGGCTGCTCGAGCATCCGGGCGCCGAAGTCACTATCGACTTGCCGAATGCCGTCCTCACGCTACCCACTGGCGTTGCGGTGACCTTTCCGATCGAAGCGTTCGCGCGCTACTGCCTCGTCAATGGCGTGGACGAGCTCGGCTTCCTGCTGGCGCGCGAGGCGCAGATCAGCGCTTATGAACAGCGGAGTCGCGCATGAAAGCACGCATTGCCGTGATTGCCGGTGATGGCATCGGACCGGAAGTCATCGCCGAGGCACTGCGCGTGCTCGAGGCGATTGCAACGCGACACGGCCATCAGCTCTCGCTCGAGCAGCTGGCCTTCGGCGGCGCGGCCATCGATCAGTTTGGCGATCCGCTGCCGCCGGCCACTTTGAAGAGCTGCCTGGCCGCCGATGCCGTACTGCTCGGCGCCATTGGGGGGCCCAAATGGTCCTCGCCCCAGGCCAAAGTGCGCCCCGAAGCCGGGCTCCTGGGCCTGCGCAAGGAACTCGGTGTCTACGCCAATCTACGTCCTGTCGCGGTGCACCCCGCCCTGCGCAACGTCTCCAGCCTCAAGCCAGAACTGCTCGAAGGCGTGGATCTGATTTTCGTGCGCGAGCTCACGGGCGGTATCTATTTCGGGCCCAAGACGCGCGACGCCGACAAGGCCACCGACCTGTGTACCTACACGCGCGCCGAGGTCGAACGCATCGTGCGCGTGGCCGCGCGCATCGCGCGTACCCGTCGCAAGCGCCTGCTCTCGATCGACAAGTCCAACGTGCTCGAAACCTCGCGCCTCTGGCGGGAGGTGTGCGAGAACGTCATGAAGAGCGAATTCCCTGACATCGCACTCGAACACATGCTGGTCGACTCGGCCGCCATGCACCTGATTCGCCGGCCGCGCGACTTCGATGTGGCCGTCACCGAGAACATGTTCGGCGACATCCTCACCGATGAGGCCTCCATGCTCAGCGGCTCGCTGGGCCTGCTGCCCTCCGCTTCGCTCGGTGATGGCACGCGCGGGCTGTATGAGCCCATCCACGGGTCAGCCCCCGACATCGCCGGGCGAGGGATCGCCAATCCCTATGGCGCCATCCTCAGCATTGCCTTGATGCTGCGGCACTCCTTCAAGCTCGAAGAGGAAGCGCTCGCCATCGAGCAGGCCGTCCATCGCGCCATCGGCGATGGCGTGCGCACGCCGGATATCGCCGCCCCGTCCCACCGCGCTGCCACCACGCAGGAAGCAGGCACCGCGGTACTGGCCGCCCTCGCCTGAGCGCTACCAGGCGCGGCCCAAAGTTCGCCGGTCACGCGGCGGCGCTCGCCGCATCAGGAAGATTCCGGCGATCGGTGTACCCGGCAGCACCTCCTTAAGTCGTCGCTCGCAACATTTGAAGTGCTTGCCGCTGGTGAGTACATCGTCGAACAACACGACTCGTCCTCGTACCGGCCGCAGCATGAGCTGATCCTCGTCGACGCGAAGGATCTCGAGCAGTGCCTGCTCCGACAATCGGGCGCGCCCAGCGTGATCGCGGGGAGTGCTGGACGTCTGGGACAACAGGCTTCGAACGTCGACA
>Ga0302324_100001882_pt1 | contig 49859 bp, 35 predicted proteins | sample Palsa_T0_1_FD_201949 | JGI IMG/M metagenome (GOLD analysis project Ga0302324, IMG submission 201949) | Peat permafrost microbial communities from Stordalen Mire near Abisko, Sweden - Palsa_T0_1 | ecosystem: Environmental > Terrestrial > Soil > Palsa > Peat permafrost | place: Sweden: Abisko...
TACACGGTTTATCTGGGGAGCGATCCCGGTTGGGGTCCGGTTTCACCCGGCGAACGCGCCGCCTCCAGAAAGCTGCTGCAGGTGCCCGAAGAGCGCAGTCTGGCGGTTTTCGTGGGAGCGCTAGGATACGACGATCGCAAGGGTTTCGATGTGCTGTTCCGCGCCTGGCAGATACTTTGTTCCAGGCCCGATTGGGACGTGGATTTGATGGTCGCCGGCAGTGGTCCCGCGGCGTCCCCCTGGCAGGACAAGGTGAAGCAGGCGGGATTGGGCGATCGCATCCGGCTGCTCGGGTTTACCGAGCAGGTCAAGAGCGTGCTGGCGGCGGCCGATATACTGATTAGCCCGGTGCGATACGAGTCCTACGGATTGAATGTGCAGGAAGCAATTTGCCGCGGCGTTCCGGCCATGGTGTCCGCTTCGGCGGGCGTAGCCGAGCAATACCATCCCGAATTCGCCCCGCTGCTCATTCCCGATCCGGAGAACGTCGGCGAAGTTGTAAAGCGTTTGCTTGCCTGGCGCTCGAATAAGGAACAGTGGCATGCCCGTATCCAGCCCTTCGGCCACCGGCTGCGCAGCCGCGGCTGGCGCCATACGGCCGCGGATTTTGTGTCCATCGTCGAAAATGAACGTCCGGCTGAGGTGCCCGCTTTATCGCGTCTGGTAGGTCATCCAAACTCATGATCGCTCTTCTGCTTTGCATCGTCGGCGCGCTGGCGGCGTTTTTCGTAGGACGCAGGTCGCTCGGTGCCGGAATTCTGGTGGTGCTCGCCGCCGGGTACTTTTACGGAATTCTTCGCGCCAATCTGGCCCCGCCGTTCTCCCATTTCATTTTCGACGTGGCCTTAGTCGGTCTTTATGCGTCCCAGTTCGTCGGCCGCAATAAGAAACAGATAGCGCCCAACAATCCCTCGCTCAATATGTGGATGTATCTGCTCATGGGCTGGCCTCTGTTGATCGTCTTCATGCCGTTTCAGCCGCTTCTGGTTTCCATCGTGGGTCTGCGCGGCAACATGTTTCTGCTGCCCGCCGTCTTCCTGGGTACGCGCCTCAAAGGCGAGGATTTGCGCCGGATGGCATTTGGCTTGGCCGGCTTGAACCTGGTAGCTCTCGGCTTCGGCGTGGCCGAATACTTTAAGGGGATCGAACCGTTCTTTCCGTACGGGCCTATGACCTTGACGATGTACAACAGCATTGACTCCGCGGGAGGGTCGCGCATTCCTTCGGTGTTTCAGAACGCGCATACCTACGCGGGCGTCATGGTGTTCACGGTGCCGATCCTGTTTGGCGCTTGGGCGCTCTCCACCGGCGCGCGCTGGCGAAAATGGGTGCTGCTGGCCGGAATGTCGGCTGCGTTCGTCGGCGTGCTGATGGCCGCCACGCGTCAAGGCATGGTGATGGCCGGATTGATGGTGGTAATTGCGAGCGTGAGCGGGAAGCTGGGTCCGCTCAAACGCGTGGTCTGGGCGCTGGCGATTGTAGCCGTCATCTGGAGCGCCATGCACAATGAACGCTGGCAACGCTACAAGGAGTTGGATAGCGAAACGGTGCAGGACCGCGTGGCTGGAAGCGTCAACCGCAGCTTCTGGGAGGTGTTGGTGGAGTATCCACTGGGCAATGGGCTCGGCGGAGGCGGCACCAGTATCCCGTACTTCCTGGCTTCTCAGGTAAACCGGCCGGTGGAAGTTGAAAACGATTACTGCCGGATCCTGCTGGAACAGGGCATTATCGGCTTGTTGTTATGGGTTGGCTTCGTCTTCTGGTTTGTCGCCAATCGAGCCGCCTTTGTCAAAGACGATTGGCTGACCGGGCGTCGCATGGCCTGGTATTTGTCCATTCTGAGCTTCCTGATCGGCGTCATAGGCATCGGCATGATCTCGTCCATACCCAACAGCTTTATGTTCCTGCTGTGCGTGGGCTGGACGTCGGTGAGCCCGCTGCGCGAGCTTGCAACAGCGCCCGAAAAGATGGCCGCCGGCCCGCTGCCGATCCCCTTGGGAGCGCGCGGTTATTAGCAGGGGCTCTATGGGTCAAACCGCCACCGCCCTTCTGGAACACCGCGCCAAAGCGGCCGAGCTCAGCAAAGGAACCAGCGGAAATGCGATTTACGCCTTGATTGAGCGGGTGATCGCGGAGCGAGCCCTCACCGGGAGAATCCTCGACTATGGAGCCGGCGTGGGCTATTTCACTCGCCGTCTGCTGGCCTTAGAGCGCTTCCATTCCATAAGCGCCGCCGATATCATGGGTGCCCCCAGGGATCTGAGCGGGAAGGTGGAGTGGATCGAGCAGGACCTGAATCTATCTTTGCCCGGCCGTGACGGAACCTTCGACGTCGTGGTGGCTCCCGAAGTGATCGAACATCTCGAGAATCCCCGCTTCGTGCTGCGCGATATTTTTCGCCTGCTGCGGCCCGGCGGCTCGGCGATCGTTACCACGCCCAACAACGAAAGCTGGCGATCCTTGATCGCGCTCCTGGTGCGCGGACACTTCACCGAATTCGGCGATTCGCACTACCCGGCCCATATCACGGCTCTGCTGCGCAAGGATCTTAGCCGGATCTTCCAGGAAGCTTCCTTCCCGGCCCCTGACTTTTACTTCACCAATTCCGGAGGCATTCCCGGACGTCCCCTGGTGAAATGGCAGCAGATCAGCCTGGGACTGCTGAAGGGCCGCCGCTTCAGCGACAACATCCTGGCTATTGCGGACAAACCGGCCCGCCCGTAATTCCTCATGCGAGTGCTCCACATAGCGCCCGCCGTCTTCGGCGAGGACGGTGTCGTCGGCGGCGCCGAACGCTACGCCCTGGAACTGGCCAGGCATATGGCGTCCGAAGTTCCCACGCTGTTCGCCGCTTTCGGCGACCAGGCTCGAACCGAACAGCTGGGCGATCTGCCGGTGCATGTGCTCGGCCCGGCGTCCTATGTGCGCGGGCAGCGCGCCAATCCAATCGCCGCTTCGCTGCTGGCTGAGATCCGCAGCGCCGATATTATCCATTGCCACCAGCAGCACATACTCGCCAGCAGCCTGGCTTCGCTCGCCTGCCGCCTCACCGGCCGCAAAGTCTTCGTTAGCGATCTGGGCGGGGGCGGCTGGGACGTGTCGGCTTACATTTCGACGGATCGCTGGTATCACGGACACCTGCACATCAGCGAATACAGCCGCGGCGTCTTCGGCCACACTGGCAAGCCGTGGGCTCATGTAATTTATGGCGGCGTGGACACCCAAAAGTTCTCGCCCGGTGAGCTGGTAGAAAAAGACGGCTCCGTGCTTTTCGTTGGCCGCCTTCTGCCGCACAAAGGTATCGACGATCTGATCAAGGCCGTGCCATCCGACATGCCGCTCCAGATCATCGGACGTCCCACTCACGATCGTTACTTTGACGACCTGCGCGCTCTGGCCGAAGGAAAGCAAGTGGCGTTTCGAACCAGCTGCTCCGATGAACAGATGATTGAAGCCTACCGCCGCGCCAGCTGCGTTGTGCTGCCCAGCGTCTACCAAACCATGTACGGCGAGAAAACCAACGTGCCGGAACTGCTGGGGCAAACGCTGCTCGAAGGGATGGCCTGCGGAACTCCGGCCATCTGCACCGACGTCGCCAGCATGCCCGAAGTTGTACGGGATCAAATAACCGGTTTTGTGGTTCCGCCCAACCGTCCCGATATCTTGCGCGAAAAGCTTCTGTGGATTGGGGACCACCCGTCTGAAACCTGCGCCATGGGCAAGGCCGCCCGGCGGCATGTTTTAGAAAAATTCACCTGGCCGGCGGTGGTGCGGCGCTGCCTGGATATTTATAACGCGCGATCGTGATGACCTCCGAACTCCATATCATCACGCCGGAGTATCCGCCGCAGTCCGGAGGCGTGAGCGACTATACCAAACAGGTGGCCGAGGGGCTGGCTCAAGAGGGCGACGAGGTGCATGTGTGGTGTCCGGGCGCCCAGCGAGTTTCGCTTTCCCCGGGACCGGTCCACGTGCATCGCGACCTGGGCCAAATCGCGCCTGAAGACCTCAAGGCTGTCGGCGAACAACTGGATCGCTTCCCAGCGCCCCGCCGCATTCTGGTCCAATATGTGCCGCACGGCTACGGGCGCCGGTCCATGAACGTGCCGTTTTGTACCTGGCTGTGGCGGCGCGCCACCCAGCACGGCGATACCGTCGAAATCATGGTGCATGAAGCCTTCCTCTCGTTTGAAGGTTCCTGGCGGCAGTATGGCGCCGCGCTGATTCATAGGCTTATGACCGTCATTTTGTTGCGGGCCGCCACCCGCGTCTGGGTTTCCATCCCGGAGTGCCAGCGGCGTTGGAAGTCTTACACCTTCGGCCGGCGCGTTCCGTTTCAATGGCTGCCCGTTCCGAGCAACATTCGGGTGGCCCCGGACGAAGCCGCTATCCAGACGCTCCGCCGCCGCTATGTTCCAGACGGCGCGCATCTGCTGGGACATTTCGGAACGTACGGGGCGCCGGTGCTTTCCGTCCTCGAACCCATAGTTCTCAAGATCGCGCGTGAAATCCCCAAACAGACTTTGTTGCTCATGGGGCTGGGCAGCCAGGAATTCCTCAGGAATATGATCGAGAAGCATCCCGAGCTGTCCGCCAGACTCCGCGCCACCGGTCCTTTAGCTCCCGAGGATCTTTCGCATCATATCGCCGCCTGCGATCTGCTGATCCAGCCCTATCCTGACGGAGCCACCACGCGGCGCACCAGCCTGATGGTCGGTCTTTCGCATGGCAAGCCCATCCTTACCACCGCGAGCGAAGTGACAGAGCCGGTCTGGAAGCAGTCGGCCGCCGTCGGTCTCACTCCTCGCGGGGACGCGGACGCGTTCGTTAATCTGCTGCACGATCTCCTGCGAAATCCCGCTGAACGCGCCCGCCTGAGCCACGCCGCCCGAAAGCTCTATCAGGAGCGGTTCGATATTTCCCATACCGTTCGAGCGCTCCGCGTCCCCGCTTCCCGGCCGGCCCCTTCCGAGTCCGTTGTATGCGCATCCTGATCGCTACCTCTCACCGCAATCTTGCCGGGGGAGTGGAACAGTACCTCCAATCGATTCTTCCTGGTCTCGCGCAGCGCGGCCATGAACTGGCGCTGGTGTACGAATATCGCTTTGATCCCGAAAAGGAGCGCGTGGACCGGCTGGATCTCGAGATCCCGTCCCGTGGGATCGCCGAAGCCGGCCCTGAAGCCGCGCTGCGCTTTGTCCGCGATTGGAAGCCCGAGGTGGTGTACACGCAGGGAATGGAGGCGGCCGGTTTTCAGTCCGCTCTCGTTAGCGAATACCCGACGGTCTTTTATGCCCACAATTATGTAGGTACCTGCGCCAGCTCAGAGAAGTGTCACGCGTTCCCATCCCCCCAGCCTTGTGACCGCCAGTTCGGTCCGGCGTGCCTGGTTCTCTATTATCCGCGCCGTTGCGGGGGCTTGAATCCGGTAACGATGTGGAAGATGTACGGGCGATCCTCGGAAAACAACGGACAGCTTCCCAAGTATGCCGCTATTCTGGTGGCCAGCGCGCACATGCGCCGTGAGTATGAACGGCACGGTGTACCACCTGAAAAAATCCATCTCGCGCCGTTGCCCAATCCGAGCGAAGGCGAAGAATTCCACGCGGCCCCGAGAAGTGTAACGCGGGGCAATCTTCTTTTCCTCGGCCGTCTCACCAAGCTCAAAGGCGCGGCCGAAATGCTGCGCGCCATCCCGCTGGTTCAAAAGCAGCTCGGAAGGCCTCTCAACGTAACTATTGCCGGCGACGGTCCCGAGCGCGGGCATCTTGAGAAATTAGCCGCTCAAAACCAGCTCACGGCGAAATTCACCGGATGGGTTGGCGGTAGCCGGAAGGCGGATTTGATCGCCCAGGCAGATCTGCTGGTGGTGCCGAGCTTGTGGCCCGAGCCGTTTGGCCTGGTTGGAATTGAGGCCGGCGCCCAGGGATTGCCGGCCGTGGCTTACGACGTGGGCGGAATTTCCGATTGGCTGGTTCCAGGGCATTCCGGCGAGCTCGCGCCCGGACATCCGCCCACAGTGAAAGGACTGGCGAACGCCATCACCCGGGCCTTGTCCCACCCCACCCATTACGCCGATCTCGGTCGTGGCGCGCGCCAGATTGCCGCCCGGTTTACACTTGCCGCCCACCTGTCCAAATTGGAAACCACGCTCGAAACCGTCCTGGGAACCACGCCGGGTACGCCCGCCGTTTCAGGGTGTCGATCATGAAGCGAATCTCCTCCCTGGACGGATTGCGTGCATTTGCGTTTCTTTCCGTTTTCTTCCATCACGCACTGCAGATTCCAATCCTCTGGGTCGGCGTGGACTTGTTTTTCGTCTTGAGCGGCTTCCTGATCACGTCCATTCTGATCCGCGAGAGAGATAAAGAACCCAAAGCGTACTTCGGCTCGTTTTATAAGCGCCGCTTTCGCCGGATCATCCCGCCCTATTTCATTTTCCTGGTCGTCGCCGGGCTGTTGTACAAGTTCGACTGGATGAAAATCTGGTATTGGTACGTCTTCTTTGGCGCGAATATCGCGGAAAGCTTTGGATTGGGCGGAGGCGGAGTTTTACAGCCCATGTGGTCGCTGGCCGTTGAAGAGCAGTTTTATCTTTTCTGGCCTCTGCTGGTCTACTACGTTCGCGCACGCCGTCTGCAAGTCATATTATGGTCGCTCCTGATTCTCGCTCCTTTAGCCAGATGCATCGGCACCAGCTTCTTTAAGACCCACTTCCCGATTTACTTCTTGACTCCGTTTCGAATCGACTTGCTGGCCGCCGGGGCGCTGATCGCCTGCTTCTGCGACGACCGCGCTTGGCCGGCCAGAAACAAGCGCTTCTTTTTCCGCCTCATGGTCGCGTCGCTGGCCGTCTTTGCAGCGCTGACGGTGGCGTCTCCAAACTTCCGGACCAGCGCCAATTCGTATTTGTTCAACACCCTGGGCTACAGCCTGATCGTGCTGATCTTTGCTTCTTTAGTGGTTTGCTGCCTGGCGCTCGAGGACAATTGGATACGCGGCGTTCTGACCAATCGCGTGCTGGTCTACCTGGGACGGATCAGCTATACCATGTACCTCATTCATGAGGTGATGATCGGATTGTTTAAAGGTTACGGACCGGTCATAACGGCCGTGGGCGGGCTGGCGGCCACCATCTGCTGCGCATCGCTGTCGTGGCATTTGCTGGAGCGCAGGCTCACGCAACACAAGCCGGAGATCGCCATCCCCGCGGCTCTGGTTACAGCCAGCTAGGTCCGCCCGGAATAGATCCCACGATATCCCATGATTGAGACCCAGGCCAGCGGCGCAACCAGGTCCGAAACGGCGCTCGGAAAGCCGCGCATTGCCGTGATTTGCGACTTCGTCGAAGAGAACTGGCCCAGCATGGATCTGGTGGCGGATATGCTTCTTCAATCGCTCAGGAGCGAGCATGCTGCTACCCTTGAGGTAACCCGGATCTGTCCAACGCTGCGCCCCCGTTTTGGACGGCTCCCGGTTATCGGGAGCGCGCCCGTATTTCATAATGCCGACCGCCTGCTGAATCGCTTCGTCGATTACAGCCGCTGCCTAAAGCCGCGCGTCCAAGAGTTCGATCTGTATCATTTGATAGACCATAGCTATTCGCAATTGGTCCTCGATCTGCCGCCGGGCAGAACCGTGGTCACCTGCCATGATCTGGATACCTTCGGTTGCGTGCTGGAGCCCGAGCGTCAGCCGCGCCCGCGCTGGTTTCGCGCCATGACGGAACGAATTCTCGCCGGATTCCGTAAGGCAGCTCACGTAATTGCCGTTAGCGCCGCCACGCGCGATGAGATTCTGCGCCTCGGCCTGCACCCTCCGGGCCGGGTCACGCTGATATCCAACGGGGTACACCCCTCTTGTTCGGCGCTGCCGGACCCAGGGTCCGACTCCCGATTGAGCCGTCTCCTGCCGATAGATCCTCAAGATGGGATTTGGCTGTTGAACGTGGGAAGCTCTATGCCTCGCAAGCGATTGGATCTGCTATTGCAAGTGTTTGCGGAGGTGCGCAAGCACCTGGCGAACGTTCGGCTGTTGCGCGTCGGCGAACCGCTGACCGCCCGGCAGCGCGAGCTGGCGCGGCAGCTTGGAGTGGAGTCCTCCATCGTTGAATTGAGCGGGCTGAGCCGGGAGGTTTTGGCAGCGGCCTACCGCCGCGCCAGCTTGCTGGTTCACACCGCGGAAGCGGAAGGTTTCGGGTTGCCGCTGATCGAAGCGATGGCGTGTGGCTGCCCGGTGATCGCAAGCGACCTGCCGGTATTGCGAGAGGTAGGGGGAACCGCAGCCACTTACCGCGCGGTGGGAGATATACCCGGCTGGACCGGCGCCATTGTCGCCGCCCTTCAAGGCCGGGGCAACCGCGAGAGCGGATTCGCCAACGCGGCGCGCTTCTCGTGGTCCGAAAATGTGGACCGGACATCGAGGGTCTACAAACAAGTATTATTAGCCACGGATAAACCCAGATGAACGCCGATTCCGGACAAAAAATTTATCCGTGTTCATCCGTGCTCATTACGGGAATCACGGGTTACGAGGTTCGTGGACTGGTGCGGCGCGGCGCGTTTCTCGTGGCCGGAGAATGTGGACCGGACATCGAGGGTCTATATCCGTGTTCATCCGTGTTCATCCGTGTTCATCTGTGGCCAAACTGCTTAGGAAAGGGTTTATGAAAAAGACAGCGCTCATTACGGGAATCACGGGGCAGGATGGAAGCTACCTTGCCGAATACCTTTTGGATTTGGGTTACGAGGTTCATGGACTGGTGCGGCGCGTCGCGCTGGAGCAGCCCGGACAGCGTCTTGGCCGCCTGAAAGGCTCGATGGATCGCCTTCACCTCCACCCGGCCAGCCTGGACAGCTACGCCAGCGTATTTCACGTTTTCACCCGCCAACAGTTCGATGAGTGCTACCACTTGGGTGCTCAAAGCTTCGTGGGGGAAAGCTTTGCCGATGGTTTCTCCACCATGAGCACCAACATCGACGGCACCCACTACGTGCTGGCGGCATTGCGCGAAGTGCAGCCGAAGTGCCGCTTCTATTTCGCCGGGTCGAGCGAGATGTTCGGTAAAGTCCGTGAAACGCCGCAACGTGAGACCACCCCTTTTCATCCGCGAAGCCCCTATGGGGTCAGTAAGGTAGCGGGTTTCTATCTTTCTCTGAACTACCGCGAAGCCTACGGCATCCCCTGCTCCAACGGTATTCTGTTCAATCACGAGAGCCCCCGCCGCGGCTTCGAGTTCGTCACGCGCAAGATCACCGACGGCGTGGCTCGCATCAAGCTGGGCCTGGCGTCCGAACTGCTGCTGGGAAATCTGGAAGCCAAGCGCGATTGGGGGCACGCCCGGGACTTCGTCCGCGCCATGCATCTAATGCTGCAGCAGCCGGAAGCCGATGATTACGTGGTGGCTACGGGCGAAACCCATAGTGTGCGCGAATTCTGCGAACTGGCCTTCGGCGAGGTTGGCCTGGATTACAGAGACTACGTCCGAAAGAATGAGGCGGTGTACCGTCCAGCGGAGGTGGATCTGCTGATTGGAGATTACAGCAAAGCTCGCAAAGTGCTGGGCTGGGAACCTACCGTGAACTTTGCCGGGCTGGTCAAAGAAATGGTGCATTCCGATCTGGAATTGCTCTCCTCCGCCGTGCACCATGAGCAGCCCGTAGCGCTTTCCTCGCGCTAGCGTCCAAGGGGGTGATCCATCATGAAAACCATCGTTACCGGAGGCGCCGGTTTCATCGGGAGCAATGCCAGCAGCCGGTACCTGAAGCGCGGGCACCAGGTTGTGGTTGTGGACAATTTATCGCGCGAGGGCGTCGGCGAGAACCTGGAATGGTTGCGTTCCCAGGGCGCCGCGCTCGAGTTCCATCAGACCGACATCCGGGACTGGGAAGGCGTCAGCGGCGTTTTTCGCCGGCACCGCGATGCCGATCAGGTGCTGCACCTGGCGGCGCAAGTTGCCGTCACAACCTCGGTGCGAAATCCCCGCGAGGATTTCGAGATCAACGCGCTAGGCACGTTCAATGTCCTGGAGGCCATGCGACAGTCCGGCATGCGCGCGCCGCTGATCTATTCGTCGACCAACAAAGTCTATGGCGAGATGACCAGAGTGGGCACGGTGGAGCGCAATGGCCGCTACGATTATCAATCCCTGTCGAGCGGCGTTTCTGAAGAGCACAACCTCGACTTCCACTCGCCGTACGGTTGCTCGAAAGGATCCGCCGATCAGTACGTGATCGACTATCACCGTATCTATGGGCTGCGCGGCATCGTCTTCCGGCAATCCTGCATTTACGGATACCGCCAGTTCGGCGCCGAGGACCAGGGCTGGGTGGCGTGGTTTATGATCGCGGCGCAGCTGGGCCGTTCCATCACAATTTACGGCGACGGCAAACAGGTGCGCGACATCCTCTTCATCGACGATCTTCTGGATGCCTATGACGCCGCGTTCGCCCAGCCCGATAAAGCCGCCGGGCGCGCTTTCAATATCGGCGGGGGCGTAGCCAACGTGGTGTCGCTGCGCGAGCTGATCGAGTTCATCGAACGGCGCAGCGGCGGTAGGATACCGGCTGGAACCGCGGATTGGCGTCCCGGGGACCAAAAGGTCTTTATCAGCGACATCCGCCGCGCGCGTGTCGATCTCGGTTGGAGTCCCAGGATCAACTGCCCGCAGGGCCTGGGTCTGCTGTACGACTGGATCGAGAAGAATCGCGAGCTGTTCGTGAAGTTGAGTCCGACATTGGTATGAACCTGGCGGTGGATCAAGCGGCCTGGAGCGCGCCCTCGGGCGTTCTTCCGGCGAAGCTGCGCGTGTTGCAGGTGGGGAAATTTTACCCGCCACACATGGGAGGCATCGAAACCCATCTGCAGGCCCTGTGCGGAGCCTTGCGCGGCCACGCCGATCTGCGCGTGATTGTTTCGAGCGAGGATCGCAACACGGTGGAAGAAACGGTCGACTCGGTGCCCGTCGCGCGTTTGTCCACCTTGCTCACCGCCTTCTCCACGTCCATTTCGCCCGGGATGGTTTCACGCATTCGCCGTTCCCCCGCCGATCTGGTACACATCCATCTGCCCAACCCCGCCGCAGTGCTGGCGTATCTGGCGAGCGGCCATCGCGGACGCCTGGTGGTGACTTACCATAGCGACACGGTGAAGCAGAAGGTTCTGGGGCGGATGTTTGAGCCGTTCCTCAGCGCTGCGCTGCGCAGGAGCGCCGCCATTATCGCAACTTCGCCCAACTATCTGGCCACCTCGGCCGTACTGCAAGCTTTTCGCGATCGCTGCCATGTGATCCCTTATGGCATCGACACCACGCAGTTCGAGCGGTGCAACCCGGAAGCAGTGCGCAAGGTCCGTCAACGATTCGGGGAGCGGCTGGTTTTGAGCGTGGGCCGCCTGGTCTATTACAAAGGCTTTGAGGTTCTCATTCGCGCCATGTCCTCCGTCTCCGGCAAGCTGGTCATTGTGGGTGACGGGCCATTGCGTGGAGAACTCGCGAGTCTCGCCGCCCGGTTGGGAGTGGCCGACAAAGTGTTCTTCGCGGGCGAAATCGACAATGCGAGCATGATGCCGTATTATCACGCCGCCGATCTGTTCGCGCTGGCATCGGTGGCGCGCAGCGAGGCGTTCGGAATCGTGCAGATTGAGGCCATGGCGGCCGGACTTCCAGTGGTCAACACCAGCCTTGATTCGGGCGTTCCCTTTGTTTCGCTGGACGGTGAGACCGGTTTGACTGTTCCGCCCGGGAGCCCGCAGGCTTTGGCGGAAGCCATCAACCGGCTGCTGAACGACGCCGGGTTGCGCCAATCGCTCGGTCAGGCCGGCCAACGCCGCGCCAGGCAGGAATTCAGTTTAGACACCATGCTGCGCCGCACGCTGGAACTTTATCGGAAGGTGTGTGCCGGTTCAGGGGTCCGCGTTCCTTAGGGACTACTTATGCCTTACGGCGACAGCACGGAAATAACTGAAAATGGCGCCACGCCGCTACTTTCCATTCTGGTGCCGCTTTACAACGAAGCCGAATTCATTCAGACCGTTTTGAAGCGGATTCTCATCGCTCCCTTGCCCGACCGGCTGCGGCGTGAAATCATTGTCGCCGATGACGCATCCACCGACGGCTCCGCGGAACTGGTGGAGGCAGTGGTCGAAAGATACCCGGGATTGATCCGGCTGATCCGCTGTCCCCAGAATCGGGGCAAAGGAGCGGCCATCCGTACGGCGCTCGAACACGCCACCGGCGATTTTTGCCTCATCCAGGATGCAGACCTGGAGTACGATCCGGGGGATTACCCGCAGCTGTTGGAACCCTTGCTGGACGGATCGGCCGATGTAGTCTTCGGCTCCCGATTCTTGAGCTCGGGCCGGCGCCGCGTACTCTACTATTGGCACAGCGTGGCCAACCACGCGCTCACTACGCTCTGTAACATCATTTCCAACCTCAACTTGACGGATATGGAAACCTGCTACAAGGCCTTTCGCACTCCGCTATTGCAGAGTATTCCCCTGCGCAGCGATCGTTTCGGGTTTGAGCCCGAGATCACCATTAAGATCGCCAAGCGCCAGGCCCGCGTGTATGAAGTGCCTATCAGTTACAACGGCCGCACTTATGAAGAAGGCAAGAAGATCGGGCTCAAGGACGCCTTCCAGGCCCTGTGGGTGATGCTGCGCTTTTGGATCACCGACGATCTTTATAAGGATCCGGGCGCCGAGATCCTGGATGCCTTTTCCGCCGCCCCTCGTTTCAACCGCTGGATGGCCGATACCATTCGGCCTTACGTCCGGGAGCGGGTGCTCGAGATCGGCGCCGGGATGGGCAATCTCACCCGCGCACTGGCTCGCGGGCGCAAGCGTTATATCGCGAGCGACATCGATAGTGAACATCTGTCGCGCCTGCAATCCCGGCTGCGTCACTACTTGAACATCGAAACGCGCGCCTGCGATCTTTCGAAACCCGCCGATTTCGGGCCGCTGGCCGAAGCAGTGGACACCGTGATTTGTCTCAACGTCCTGGAACACGTCCAGGATGACCTGGGCGCGCTGCGTAACATTTATACCGCTCTTTCGCCGGGCGGCCGCGCCATCGTTCTGGTGCCTTGCGGACAAGAAATTTTCGGACAGCTGGATGTAATCCTGGGCCATTACCGAAGATACTCGGAGGCCCAGCTGCGGGGATTATTGGAACAGGCCGGCTTCGAGGTGGAGCGAGTGCTGCACTTCAATCGCGTCTCGCGGCCGGGTTGGTACGTCACCGGCAAGCTGGCGAAACGCTCGCGGCTCAGCCGTTTTCGGCTCAAGATATTCGACCGGCTGGTGTGGCTATGGCGGCGGATCGATCGATTCATGCCGTGGAAACCGACATCGCTGATTGCGATCGCGGCCAAGCTAGGGAAAAACGCCGTTACCAGACAATCCACCGTGGTGGACGCCGGGGTGGCGTTAGGCGGTTAATGGCCGTCCAGCATATGTCGAGAAGCCTCTCCGATCTAAACGCCCGACGAGAAGTCGCTGTGGTTGAAGAGGCGGCGGGCGATGCCTCCAGCGTCCGGATACGGCGTAGCCTGCAGATGCGGATCGTGTGGGGCGCACTGCTGCTGTACGTGGCGGGCTTTCTGTGTTTTTATCCGCGCGAGCTCACCAACTTTGATGAAGTGTCGTACGTCCGCCAGGCTGCCTCGCTGGCGGCCGGGAGCGCTACGGTGGACGTCATCGATCCGTTCACCGGCCGGCACCAGAGGGTGCATCCGAGCGATTATCCGGCTGGCACCTCGGCGCTGATGATTCCCTTCGTCTGGCTGGCCGGGTGGCGCGGGGCCTTCCTGCTGGGACTTTTAGCTCTCTCGGCTGCGACGCTTATCACGGCGCGCTGGATCGCCGATTCGGGATGCTCGCCGCTCTTCGCGCTCGCGATGCTCGGTTATCTGCCGGCCATGGTGATGGCCCGCACCGGCATGAGCGACCTTCCGAGCGCGTGCCTGGTGGCCGCCGGTTTGTGGCTCTTTTGGGAGGACAATCACAGCGCTCCCTGGCGGCGCCTCGGGGCAGGTTTCCTGGCAGGCGCGTCGCTTTGCCTGCGAGAGCCCAATCCGCTGCTGTTTGCGATCTTCTTCGCGGGCGCCTTGTTCCGGCGCGAGCGCCACATCTTCGCGCTTATTCTCGGTGGTCTGGCGGGGCTGGCGTGCCGGCCTTTGATCGCCGCGCTGGTCTTCGGCAACCCCTTGTTCCTCAAAGACCCGGGCTACGGATTCACGGGCCTCTACGCGGGCGCGAACCTGGTGATGTACTTGACCGCCCTGCTGGTGCTGGTGCCGGGCGGCCTCATCTTCGCCCTGTTTTACCGGGGCAAGCGCTGGGTGGAGCTGGTTTCCACCGTAATCATTTATGTCGCCTTATTCATCGATTACAACTACAATGGAGCGGCCAGCGGAGGATTGAAGCAGTGGATGCTATCTCTGCGGTTCTTGATCCCCGTGGTTCCCATTCTGGCCTTTGCCATGGCTCATACCAGCACGCGCTGGTATCGCGCGGCGGCCCGGTCCCTGCGCCCGGAAGGCCGAATCGTACTGCAGCGTGCCGCCACGGGCGCGGCTGCCATTTGGGTGACCGGCATCATACTGACGGGATTGCTGGTGAACTGGCGCAGCCAGCTCTGGTCTAAGATGCATGCCGACGTCGTGCAATCGGTATACACCAGCACCGATTCGGCGATACCGATCATGGCCGACCAGCCTGCTACCGTGAAGTTCCTGAACGAGCTTTATGGACCGCGGATGTTGGTGGACCTGGACCTCAGGGAGGAAAGCAACGACAACCGCCGCTACCAGCTCCTGCGGCTGCTCGGCCGCTACAAAATGGTCCAGATCGTTTTGTTCGGCCGGGACGACAGCGAGTATTGGCTCGACAAGTCCAAGGACGACGAAGCCTTTATCGCTTCCATCTCGCAACAATTGCACGCCACGCTGAAGCTGCAACGGCGATTTCCAGGGCTGGGCGTGCTGCGAATCTGGAATGTGCGGATTTGAACAGGCGGATTTGTGAGCCGCCGGCTTCTTGCCCTGCCTGCGGCCGCGCTCCTTCTGATTCCGATCCTGCTATTCTTTCGCCAACAGGTTCTCATCGGGCTGGGCGAGTCTCTGGTGGTTTCCGATCCGCTGGAGCGCGCCGATCTGATTTACGTACTGGCGGGTGACTTTTGGGGCAGTCGTGTGCTTTTAGGCGCTCAGCTGGGAGCGCAAGGCTGGGCGCCCCGGGTGGTCCTGAGCGGTGGGCGTTATAGGGACGACTATGCCAGCGACCTGTCGGTGGACTTCGCCGCCGGGCGGGGCTATCCGCGCAGCTTGTTTCTGCCCGTCCGGCTGGAAGCGCAGTCCACCATCGATGAGGCCCAAGCCATGCGGCCGATCTTTCACCGGCTGGGCGCCCAGCGGATCATCTTAGTGACAAGCAACTTTCATTCCCGCCGCGCCGCGCAGGTTTTTCGGCTGTTCCTGCCGGAATTCGATTTTAGAATGGAGGGCTCCTCCGATGGCGTCTTCCATCCTGAAAGCTGGTGGAAAAAGCCACAAGAGCGCAGTCTATTATTCGGCGAATACCAAAAAATGGTCGGGACTTTTCTGGTTAAATTCCATCTGGCCGGTGCGGGCTGGCTGCGGCAGGTGCGGGAATAATGTCTCGCAGCAGATCCTTCCTGGGCGGAGCGTTATTCGCTTACGTCTATCAGGCCTCACTGATGCTGGTGGGGCTTTGGCTCACTCCCTTTTATATCCACACCCTGGGAGTGAGGGATTATGGCATCTGGCTGGTGGCCTTGCAGGTCCTCAATTTCCTGCTGCTGTGCGACTTCGGCATCATCGTGGTTACTCCCCGGGACGTCGCCAACGCCAGCGGCATAGAGCACGCCGAACGGGAGTCAGGCAACGGATGCGGGCACGTCGCGCGCGTAGTGGGCCAGACGCTGAAGGTGGTGCTGGCGCAAACCTGCGTGATCGCGCTGGCGGCGCTGGGGCTGTTCCTGTTGCGGCCGGCGCATGACCCCGCACTGCGCGGTCCGGTGGGTTTGATCCTCGCCGTGTTCGTGATTTCTTACCCGCTGCGCGTCTTTCCCGCGGTGCTCCAGGGCCTGCAGGATTTGAAGTTCCTGGGTCAGTTGAGGCTCACGCTGTGGAGCGTCTCTACGGCGCTGGTGATCGGGATGCTGCTCGCGGGCGCGCGATTCTACGCCCTGGCCTGCGGCTGGTGCCTGCAGCAGTTGGGACACGATCTGGCGGCGTGCTGGCGTCTGCGCCGGTCCCGCCCCGATCTTTTGTCGGCGGAGGTCTGGCGCCAGGCCGGCCCGCTTCGCTGGCGCTGGTTCACGCGGGGATTCTGGGTGAATGTAAATCAAGTGGCCACCGCATTGTCGGCCGGAAGCGATCTGCTGATCGTGGGCCGCGCGATCAACGCCGCGACGGTTGTGGTCTACTCTTCCACCAACAAGTTAATCGCGGTGCTGCAGAACCAGCCCCAGATTCTCGCCAGTGTGGCGCTGCCCGGAATCAGCCACATGAAAACCAGCGAATCGCGCGAGCGTATCCTGCAGGCCACCACTTCGCTTACGCAAGCCATGCTGCTGCTGGCGGGCGGAATTGTTTGCGTCATCCTGGCGGCGAACCAGCAGTTCATCACGTTGTGGCTGGGAGCGCAATTCTTTGGCGGCATGCAATTGACCGTCATTCTGCTATTAACCTTTCTGCTGCGGCAGGCCGACTACACGCTGGCGGTTACGTTGTTTGCGTTCGGGCACGAAAAACTGCTCTCCATCCGCGCTTTGACGGATGGGGCCGTCAGCGTCGCCATCGCGTTCCTCCTGGTGCGCCATTGGGGACTGGTTGGTGTGGCATTCGGCTTCCTGTGCGGCGCGGCCTTCATCTCTATCCCGGCGGACATCTTTCTGCTCACCCGGACACTCCAGATGCCGGTTGCAGGCGTGATCCGGCCCTATGTGCCGTACGCGTGGCGCTTCGCCGTGGCGGGTAGCTTCGCACTGGCCGTCCGCCACTGGTTGGGAGCGCCCAACGTGCTGCATTTAGCGCTCACGACTTCGATTGTCGGACTGGCTTATCTGCTACTGGTCATGCCCTACGTGTGGAGCACGCCGCTGCGTGGTTACATCCAGGGCGCAACCGCGACGCTTGGGTCGGCCATGCGAAGCCGGGTGCTGGGGTTGGTCAGATGAAGACTTATACAATACAGTCCCAGGCTAGGAATGTTCACCGAGCCTCCTTGGCGGCGTCGCCTTCATCTCGACCCCTGGGTGGAGAAACAACGATCAGCCAAGCGAAAATTAGGGCGATCGCCAGCAGGCACAGTGGCTGGTGATGCAGCGCAAAGAAGGCTAGCGTTCGGCCTCCCCCCGCGAGCCTGCTTTGCGCAGCGGGCAACGAATATGCCTTGGCCGCGGCAACTTGCAGCGGAAAGGAGAGGCAGGCCACAAGGCTAAGGACCCACCCGAGGAGACCCCGCCTCGCGGTCCAGTCCGTCGCGAGCATGCCACCGCCGCAAAGAAGTAGCAGCTGCGAGTCGTAATAGCGATGGTAGGAGCCGAGGAGAACCAGTGTCGACAACAGGCCAAGCATCAGCCAAGGCAATTGAGGCTGCGGCCGCTGCATCGCAAATGCCACTGCCGCCAAACCGAAGATCACGGCACAAGTAACCAGATTGTAGATAACCGGATTATTCGTGAAGAAACCAACGGCGCTCTGAAAGTTCACTAGTTGGTAACTGGAAGAACCTCGAAATGTCGTCGGATCGTTCGGAGCTCCAGGCCTTGTCGAGGCCTGAACCGTGCTCACCCAGTGCTTCGCCCAGGTTGGAGAGTTATAGGTGATCCTCGTCAGAGCGGCTACCGATACGAGAACAATCACGCAAAGGGCGGCGGCGATCACCCTACCTCGCCGTTGCCAGGCAAAGAAGAGCAGGAATGGCAGCGCAATTTGCGGCTTGATGCAACAACTAAGTCCTACCAGCAGGCCGCCCAGCGTCTCTCGTCTCCGAAAAGCCGGCAGGTGGATGGCTGTAGTTAGCAGGCTGATCGCCAGCACGCCTGGCTGACCCTTGGCAAGACCGGAATTTACGGGGGAATAGAGAAGACTAAACGCTAGCAGGTAAAAAGCCAGTTTGTAGCTTCTCGCGTAGGCCGATCTGAGGACCAGCGGGATGCTGATCAGAAACGCAACAGTGCAGATCGCCATCCACGCCATCCTGGCTGTGGTCCAATCCGCCACCGCCAGGATCGAAACCAGGGCCAAGGTGTCAGGCGGATAGACGGAGGGCGTCGATGCCGGATTGGGCGCTACCGTCGGATCGCCGCCCGCGAGCCGATATTCGCGGTCGATATTCTCCTGCTGGTAAGGATCAAGACCCGCAACCCAGCACCGGGACGCTGAGTAGACCAATGCGAAATCCTGGGAGTCTCTTAGCTCTCTGTAAGGGCCTCGAAAAAAAAAGAACGCCCCGGCGGCCAGCAGAAGAGCGCTGCTTACGATTAGTCGCGGCGGCGAATTATTCAATGATATTAGGTGGGGGCCGCACGACGCGATTCTCTGATTCATTACAGCCCCTGGCTGGGAATCTGCACCGCACCGCCGATACTCAGCGGCAGACTGTTCGAATCGGCGTATATGACCCGGTACCAGCCGGCGGCATTGTGGCCGTCGATGGCGATGCTGCACCATGACGTGCAATCCGTTATAGGATCGTCCCGCGTCGCGCGCGACAACCGTTCGACGCCCCGGGGGCATCGACGACGTGCTGCATTTAGCGCTCACGACTTCGATTGTCGGACTGGCTTATCTGCTACTGGTCATGCCCTACGTGTGGAGCACGCCGCTGCGTGGTTACATCCAGGGCGCAACCGCGACGCTTGGGTCGGCCATGCGAAGCCGGGTGCTGGGGTTGGTCCGATAGCGCGCGAATCGGGCAGCGCGTAATCTTCCCAGTTGGTACGCTTGAAGCAAATGCGTGAATTAGAAATCTATCGATGTGTAGTTTGTCATGGGGGTCCGCTCGCCGCCCAAACGGGCAACGATAATGATCCATCCCAAGTTGTCTGCGCATCGTGCAAGGCCCAGTATCCGCTCCGGCACAACATCCTCGATACGATGATACGTCCGTCCGATGAAGTATTGGAGGAACTCCGGGGCATGTCCGTGGAGCAAGGGCGGCCGGCTGAAGACTGGGACTCGGTTCGCATCCGGCACCTGGATGTGGCCCCCACCTTCGAATCGCGCTTGCGGGAAACAGATGGACAGCCCGTTGAGTATTATCAGCAGACCCAAGAGCACTTCGAACAAGCGCTTGCCCATTTAGGAGGCTTGCGTCCGAAGCGGGTCCTTGAGGTGGGATCGGAGGTGGACTATTTCTTTCTCCAGCATTTTCGCGATATAGGGGCGAAGTGCCACGCGGTCAACATATCTTTCCTTTACCAGGAGCCCGATGTTTTCCTGGAATGGCCGGAAAAGACACTCGCGGATATGAATGAACTCCCTTTCCAGGACGGCGTTTTCGATCTCGTGCTGTTCTCCGCAACTCTGCACCACTCACCCAACCTAGACCGGACTATGCGCGAGGTGGCCCGTGTCACCAGTCCGGCCGGAACGGTGGTGGTGTTGAGCGAGCAAATTGGAGGCTGGCTTAAGCGCAGCGACCGGTATGCCCACCGGAGCACGCAGATCCACGAAACGTATCGTTCATTTCTTGAATACCACGCCAGCTTCCGGCGCGCCGGCCTCCACGCCAAGTACTTATTTTCGGAGCATTTTGACAAGAAACTGCGGGAGCGGAAGATTCATCCGGAGGGCAGATACGCCAACCTGGGCAACCTGGTGGCGCGACTGTGGAAACACGAGCAATTCCGCAACGTGGCCCATGGGCCCCTGCTATACGTGGCACACACCTTGTTCGGATTCCCCCTGAACGTAATTCTTCGCAAGAGCGGGCCGGGGAGCGACGGCGGGCGGAACGTGCCGCGAAATTGACTGCGATACCGGCTACCACAACGATCGGCGGCGTGATTAATACAGCCGTTGGCTGGGAATCTGCATTGGATCCCCAATACTCAGCGGAAGATTGTTCGAATCGGCGTAAATAACCCGATACCAGGCATTGGTATTGTGATGATCAACGGCGATAGTGCAGGCCGCTGTGCAATCCGTCACTGGATCGTCCTGCATCGCGCGCGGGTAGTAGCCCACCTGCAGCAGAAACTTGGATGCGCTAAACGGCAGCGGCGCCGGAGGTGCGAACGTGAGCTGGTCGATGGGCTGCACGGTTGGCGAGGAAGGCAGCGCCACATAGGTGGTCAGCCGGCCAGGGACGCTGCAAAACTCATCGGTGTCGCTGGTTGGATTGCCGCTGAGCAACTTCACGCTGAGCGAATATCCGGTGAGGATGTACTTCAGCATCGAACCGCCGCCGATGGTTGGCAACGCGATGGTCTGGGCGCCGTAAGGCGTCTCTGAAGCGCACAGGATCTTCAGTTCGTTTCCGTACGCCGCGCTGGTGTGCGCATCGGTCAGAAACATCGGCCCCAGGTAGGGCTTATTGGCCGGCGGCTGCAATTCCGTGTCTTCGCGCAGCTTGATGAGCGCATCGGTGTGCGCCATGGCGGCCCACTGCTTCGGATCGTTCGCCGGATTCATCCCCGCGCCGGTGCCCGTACCCTGGGTCTGCCAGCCGCAACAGGTATTGCTGTATAGAACGGGCATGTTCTGAACGAAATTGTAGAGGCGCAACGCGCTGACATTGAGAGTGAGCATCGCTATGATCTGGGCAACGGTTCCTTCCGGCCTCCACAACAACTGCGCCGGGCGGTCACAGGCGGGATTAAACTGGAAACTGCGGCAATACTGCACCATGTTGCCGCCGCCCACATAGCCTCCGCCCCACAGCATGGATCTGGGCTGCAGTTGGTAACCGCGTGTCGCCAGCCCTGAAGAGGATTGCGAATAGTTCGCCCACTGCCACACGCTGGCATCCGTTCCGTAGATCGCACCGGGAGGCTGTGGGATGTAGTTAAACGTTGCGTCTTCCCCTATTGCGCTGCCTTCCCAATTCCTGACCGCGGGGTTGCCGACATTGTACGTGAAACCTATCGCTGCCCAGGTGGTTGCTGGATGGCCGGTGACGCTGGTGATGACATTGCGCAGACTTAAGAATGGCGTGCCTGCCGGAAAGTTGCCGTCCACGCTGAAATTGAGATTTGCATCCACCGTCCCGGAGCCGCCTGAATACGTGTAGGTTCCGTTTGACGGGACCGTTTCGAAAGCGCTGTTGTAGGCGATGGTGAAGTGATTGGCGTCCAGCACCGTGACCGGCTTGACGGTGTTGAGGTTAAAGCTCGAGCCGTGCACCCGGATGGCTTGCCCGTTCACCAGGCCATGTGCCTGGGCGTAAAATTCCGCCACGCCTCCGCTGACCACGATCTGGGTGAAATACGTGGTATCCCAGTTTTGGACCGTGGCGTCATTGCCCGTGCCGTACAGCCGGGGAAGCGTGGAGGCATTCTCGCCTATGACCGCGCTGGTTATCCAATAATGATACAGCTGGGCGGTGGATTCCGTGTACGTTCCGTTGGCGCACGCCGTGGGAGTGGTGAAACTGACTGGATTCCCGGAAACGGTTGCGATGCTCGTAACTGGAAACCAGCCATTTAAGCAGGTATTGGTCACCGCCCCAGCCATTTTGATCCAATCGCCGGTTCCCGCCGATTGGTTCCAAACGCCATTGAAAGATTCGCTTACGTTGTAGGTGGCGACGCCGCCGCTCACCGCCACGCTCGGAAAATCCGTTGAGCCCAGATTCGGGTTGCGAAACGGATAGGCCCCAGCCATGTAGTTGTTCAGCTCGTCGTAGCCAAACGTTCTCCAGGTGCGGCCTTCGCCGACCAGTTGGCCAAGGAACCCCGTGAAACAGCTTTGGCGATTGTAGCCGACGTTACTCAGAAACGCCGCCAGGTTCCCGGGGCCGGGGGTGCCCCAATGCGTGCTCTCGATACCGGCCTCGAAGTAGGTCCCATACTGCGCGGCGAAAGCCGCTTCATAAACATGCACCGGACTCGGCCAGGATGCCGAATAGCATGTGGAACTGCTCGGGTCGCCGAACGCGGTGCCACCCGGGTCGGCCGTGATAATCGAGGAGTTCAGACTCGCCTCCTGCATCACCGGCCCCAGCCAAAGCGGACGCGAGGCGGCATTGGTGTTCCAGGCCGTAGCATCGTAAACAGTCAGCTGCCATTCCGACAAGGGGAAGAATGAATTGCCGGGGCTGAACGCGTTGGCGATTGTTCCGTTATGCGTAAAGTGCGGAAAGGTTATCGAGCCGGTGTGGACTTGGACATAGACAGTCACGGTTCTGAGCGACAGACCGCCCGACGCGCACGAGGCGCAGGCCACCTGCACCTGGCACCAGCCGGGTGAAAGCGGCGAGACGTTGCCCGACGAATCCACCGAGCACACGCCGGAAATTCCTCCATCATTCACTTCCGTGTAGGTCAGCCCGGAGGCGTTGCAGGAAAGCGCGGTCTGCGTAAGATCGGTGTTCTCAACTTTGGGGCACACGCTGGTGGCGCCCGCTCCCGCCACCAGATGCAATTCCCAATAGGGAGGGCGAAGCTCCATCGGTTTTGTACCGTTGGAGAAGGTGAACGCCTGAATCACGTAGGCCGGCCCGCCGGTTGAGGCGTAATCGTCGGCGCCGTGGCCGCCGTTGTTGGGATCACCCGTCCAGTAAGGACTGCGGATGCGCTGGGTGACGGTGTGCGTGCCCGATCCGCCATTGGTGAGGGTGACCGTTGGTCCGCCTGGAGTGGCTGAGACACTGATCGTGTTGGCGTCGATATAGTTTGCGAAGTAGGGGTTGATATCCACCTCGAGGTTGAAGTTCGACGCCGCTCCGTTCGGACAACTGGCCGGAGCTGTGACGGTGAACGTTGCACCGGACCCGGAGGCCGCGGCATAGTACCCGTCGCACTGCGGCAGCCCGGTGGTTTGATCCGTGGCCTGGACGTTCCTGATGTAAACCGGCGTCCCGGCCGTCGCGCCGCACGCCGACGAACAGGTGAACGTCATCACGCCGCCAGCAATCGAGAGAGTCACGGTGTTGGCCCCGGTCCAATACCACTGGCTCCCGGAAAGCAGCGGCGCGGGCAGCGTCCCGGTGCTCGAAAATGTGACGACGCTGCCTTGGACGGAGTAGTGATTCGGGACCGTGATATTGTTGCCGTTTACGTTGGAACTGCTGAACGTCAACGGCAGCAGATATGGATCGCTGATCCTTCCGATGTAATACGACGCATAGATCTGGCGTACGCCATTCGGCCAGCAGGCGGTATTAAAGCTCGGGATCTGCCAGCCGCCCGTCTGATTCGTAGCGCCGGCCCCGCCGCAGACATTATCGTATGGCATCGGCATGCCGTCCACGGCCAAGGAAAAACCGTCTTGTTGAGCGTTTTGCCCGTCAAAGGTGAGGAAGCCAAGCTTGCCCGTTCCACTCACCGTGTTGCCGCTCAAGTTGGGCATCGCATTAATCGACTGGTTGCTCATGCCCTCGATTCGAACGGTGAAACTGACCGCCGGGCACGCCGCGAGCGTATTGCCGAAGATGTCGTAGAGCACGCCGGAGACCGTGTGCGGACCGTCGCCGTTCAGTCCGGTGTACCAGTTGACCGTCCAGGGACCATGCCAGGCGTCGCGGTAGTCGTTCACCAGGCCCGGATCGGGTCGCGCAAAACCCGTCGCCCAACGCTGATAATCGACGGTCCATATCAATTTGTACGCCGTCGGGGCCGAGCTGACGGTCGCGGTCAGTTGCACTGGGTGCGGGGTCTGAAATAACTGCCCGCTGCCGGGGGCATTGATGGTGCAGGTCTGGGCCGCCAGACCAGCCGAGACCAGCAGGAACGTAAGTGCGAGTTTGATCATGGTGTCAAGTTGAACGGCTCACTTATAAATCGATTGTCCGGTCTTGGATGTGGTTCCCGTTATCTGCGTGGGCACCAGGGAGACGTTATACTTCCAGATCTGCGGTGATCCCGCGCCCGGGTTTCCGGCCAGCTGGCCTTCCAGTGTCGAGTTGGGCAGTACGACAAATACGATGTAAGTCCCATCGGCGCTCCATCTCGGGCTGCTCACTTCAGCAGGGTACTCGAACTCCGGAGCGCCCGCTACATTGTATTGTGTGAGCGCCTGCATCCCGTAGCCTGACTGACCTTGGAACATTGCCAGATCGAGTACTGAATAGCCGGGGCTGGACCACGCAGCGCCTGCGTAAGGACAGCCCGTCACGGTGATAGCTACGTCGGGATGCGCCGGGGTAAAAGAAATGAATTCGCTATAGCAGCCGGTGGTGAAGGTGAGCGGCGTGTTACTCAAAGGCGCCGTCGTTCCTTGTGTGATCGTAATGGTGGTGCCGATGATGCCGTCGCCCGCGATCAGGGTGTTCGGCGCTATGCCGGTTCCGGCAATGGTTTGTCCTGTTACCAGCCCCGTGGCCGACGCTACTACGATGGTGGTCGCTCCTACCGTGGCTTGCGTCGCGGTGGTCGCCACCGAAGTACCGGCAGCAGCTTTTGGTTCATAGGGCGTGGAGACGATTCCTGAAGTGCCGTTGCAAATGTTGTACCAGCCGAGGCCTACGTTGGCGTACGTGTGGCTGTTCTCAATGATATCGGTCGTAACGTAGAGGATGCACGTGGTTCCACCATTCCAGCCGTTGGAATCCCAAGGCTCGTACCAGTTTGAATGTCCGCTGCCATTTCCGAATGGATCCACACGCGTGATAGTCCCAATCGAGGGCGGAGTGCCGGCAGTGAAAGTTGCGAACGCCAGGAACCCGGAATTTCCTTCCTGAATATCATTGTCGGCGTTCCAATCGTTCCAAAAGATCTTGGTTCCATCCTGAGCCCATTGTGGATGAAGAGCGCCGTGCCCCGTTCCAGCGGTTACGGTGTACACGGCCGCACAGTTGGCATAAGTGGCGGCGTCGCAGATTAGAATGCCATAGTCGGTGGCCGCGCCGGCCACCACCGCGTGCGCACTGCAGGCATAGGCGGAACCGATTTCCTGATAAGAAATCATCACCCACACACCATTTGGGCTGTACTTCGGGTTGCCTTGATTGGTAGACGTGTCGATTATGCCGGTGCCGATATTCGCCATGACCTCGGCGCTGATATTGGTCTTGTGTGTTCCCGTCGCGGACATCGACCATATTTGCGAGCAGCCGTTCGCGCTGGTGTAGGAACTGTAGAGAATCTCAGCATTGGGCACGGCGGCGCAGGCGGTCGCGGTCTGGCAGGGCGTAGGCGCGCCACCTGAAGCAACCAGTTCTACACCGTTCGACAGGCGCGGACTGATCGCGCGAACCGGGCAACATAGGGAAAATGCAACGAGCGCTGAGAGGAAGTATCGCATTTTTAATTCAACTGCTCCACAGTCATGCCGTATATATTGGCCGTGTTGCCGGCCGTCGTTGCGCCATAGGTCATAGTCGCGGTGATCGCCAGCGTCCCGTTGGTAGCGGCGTTAGGGATCGGCGTTACCGTATTGAAGTAGCTCCAGGGACTTCCCGGCACTGCGCTTGAGCCGCAGCTGGCGACCACCGGCGCCGACGCGCCCACCGCCGCGGTTCCAGTGATGGTGCATAGGAAAGGTCCGCTGCGAGCACTGAGACTGGCGGCGGGAGTCACCACGCCGGAATCGAAGATGAGCGTGCCGCCCGTGCCCCCCAGATAGAGTTGAAATCGCGCTGACGCCGGCGAGCTCGAGGTAGTCAATCCAACCGCGTAAAAGATTTGAATCACCCGGCCGGCGACAATTAGGTTAGCGGGCAGGGTGTACGAAGTAGCGAAGGTCTGCTGGGTGGTTCCTGTAGCGGCCGAGAGTTGATCGCTCGAGCCGCCGGTTGAATACAGCACCTTGGGTCCGGCCACGGCCACCAGTTGTCCGAGGTTGTTGGTGCCCACGAGCGGCGCGCTGGCCGGCGGCGCAGCGCCATTGATTCCAGTGACGGTGTTGGGAGCCGTGGTGCTCAGATCGCCGCCACCCACCGCAAACGGGTATGTGTTCCCTCCCAGTGCGGGCGGTTGCAACGTTCCGCCGCTCGCCAGCGCGTCCGGTATGGCTATCGTCACAACGGCTCCGCTGGTCTTGGCAGTTTGGCTGAGCGCTCCGCTATTGCTCCCGTTGGTTGAGACGCTCAAAGCCACTACGTTGCCAAGGGTGTCTACCGAAACGTTGGAGCAGGGACTCACCTCCACCCCTGCCGCTGCGTAACAGGCAGCTTCGTTCGCCACGCTGGAGTTGGCCGTGGTGCCGCTGCCGGAGCCGATCTCGATCACGCCGGGGCCGAAAGCGGGGCTGAACGTGAACGTCAGGTCTCCCGCCGCGTCAATGGTGTAATTGCATACTGTCGAGCCCGCCACGTTGCAGGCGATCGTGGCGCTTGGCGCGGAGTTAGCGACGATGAACGCGGCGGGATTCGCGCCCTTCTGATGCACGCTCGCGTTGATCGTCACACCCGAAGAGCTGCTTACCGGGTATAAGAACAGATTGTTTCCCACCCCCGCGGATTGAGCCAGAACAACGCTGGATCCAAGGGAGGCAAGGAATAAGATTTTCTTCATAGCTACTGTAGGCGCTCCATCGTCGCGTGTAGATCGTACGAACTCGTTCCGCTGGTGCACGTCCCCGCCACCGTGGAGGTGTACGTCACATTGCCGCTCCCCACGTAAATGGTCGGCAGGCCGGTAAGGTAAGAAGAACTGAATTGCGCCGCCGATAGCGTCAGACTTCCGGTGGTCAGGGATCGGGCGCTGGAGCTGTCCGTCCAGTTGAAGGTCAGTGAAACGGAATTGGATCCGCTCGTGCACGTCCCTCTCTGATTCATGTAATAAGTGATGCGGTAGCTCCCGGCGGTGGGAGCGGACGCCAGCGTCACGGCCGCTTGGGATGCCGATTGCGCTGTCACGTTCGACACCCAGCCGGTGGCCGGCGAACCATCCGGACTCAGCAGGAACGCGGTCACCGGACTGCCGTAGGCTCGCAGCAAAATTGGGACGTTCTGAAGGCAATCGCCGGACTCGACGTTGACCGCCGCTCCTCCGATAATCTTCTGCAGACTGATAGGCCCCAGGCCGTCGATATTGAGCGTGGCGCCCGCCACGCAGGCATGGTCGGATGCCAGAAAGCTTAACGTCTGGTTCTGCGTGTAAACGGCGAAGGTCGGATTTCCGTTCGCCACAAAAACAGCCCCCGCACCGCCGCTGGTCGCGATAATGCTCTTGTCTGTTCCCGCCTCGTCCGTCGCCCGGCTCAGTGCGTATGCCGTGTCCAAGGTCGGCGTGCAGTCTACGCGAGTGGCACCCGTGTTGTTCGCGCAGGATTGAATGATCCCCGTGCCACTGATGAAGTTGAGCGTAGACTCGCTCCCAATCGCCGTGGCGCCCGTCTCGATGTTTACTCCGGAGATCCCAGCGCCGGTGCAGTCGGTTCTGCTGTTGGTGGGATCGTCCACGCAGCCTCCGCCTGTGAAATTCAGAGTGCCCTCCACCGGCAAATTGGTACCACTGTTTTGAAGGTGTGCAATCGCGCCATTTGCGCCGGCCGGCCCGGTAGCTCCGGTCGGCCCGGTGTGGCCAGTGGGTCCCGTCAGGCCGGTCGGTCCGGTAGGCCCTGTTGTGCCTGCTTGCAGCGTCCAGGAATTTTGCGTGGTGCAAAGATAAAAGTTCGACCCCGCCGGCGCATTGGTTAAGAAAAAAGCTTGTCCTAAGCTGCACGCGGTGGGCAGAACGGCTCCGGTTGACATTGGTTTGGTAGTGCTCGCTGCGCTGAAGTCGACGCTCTTGGACTGAGTTCTCAAGTCCACCAGAGTTTGAGCGTGTGCGGCCCACAGGACCACCCCAGCCAGAACCACGCAACGAAAAAACGCGAATCTCTCTTGCGACATCTGGCCCATTTATACAATTCAGGCGGAGCGCAAAGCACAGTTCGAAATGCCGGATAATGACTGGAATCAACGCACGAGAGTGTTCGAGAAAATATTCGAGTGATGTGAACGAGCATCCCTGAGGCGCACCGGCGTCTTTTCGCCCCAACGCTGCGTCATTTGAACGTATGCCGCGGTTCTACCGTCCGTGGGCCGTCCTCAGGGCGCTCTCAACCTTCCCTCATCTCAACGCACAATCCTGTTGTGCCGCTGCTTCCCAGGGCGGCCGGATGGCGTTCGTGGGCCAGCAGAGTTCGGTGAACTACATCTACCTCTTGGATGTGGACGCCGCAGGTGCCGGCGCCAATCCCACCCGGCTCACCAGCGATGCGGAGGCGGAAAACTATCCCTCCTGGTCTGGGGACGGGAAGCGCCTCGTCTACCAGCGCGATTTCAATGGCTCCGCCATCTACGTGATCGCCGCCGACGACGCCGGCCAGCAGCGGCTCTCTCCCACGCCCGGGTTCGACGTCACTCCCAGTTGGTCTCCCAACGGCGCCCAGATCGTCTACGTAAGACTTTACGAGGCTCCCGCACCCAACATGCCGCCCATGACCGACATCCGGGTCATGAACGCGGACGGCACCGGCGATCGCGCCATCCTGGCAAATACCCTATTCAGCGTCGAGCCCAGGTGGTCCGTCAATGACCAACTGGTGTTCATGAGCCTGATGAGCGGCAGCGGTTATCTGGATATTTACGCGATGAACCTGGACGGCACCGGCCTTCAGCAGCTCACCAGCGGCGCATACAACAATGGCGACCCTGTGTGGTCTCCCGATGGCAGCCGAATCACGTTCGGCTCCGATCGCGAGGGCGGGGGTAAGCTCAACATCTTCGCGATGAACTCAGACGGCAGCCGGCAACAGCAGCTCACTCACTTCGACGTGCCTTATGAAGCCGGCGATACCAATTGGTCCAGCGACGGAAAGAAGATCGCCTTTGAGTGGGACATCAACGGAATGAAACAGTCCAACCCCAACGCCTATGCCGAGGTCTGGACCATGAATCCGGACGGCAGCGGAGAAACCAGCACCGGAGTGCAGTGCAGTAGTGTGGGATGTGCGCCGCGCTGGCATCCCCGTGTCAGCAGGTTCCACGACCACAAGTGACACCGGGTTATTGGCTGCAGATAATATAGCCGTTGACCTGGTTATTCTGCCAGCTGCAGGTGGCGTTCTGGTCGGCCGCCCAGTCGGCGTTGGGCCAGATGGTTTGTGCCCACGCGGCCAACTGAGCCGCCACGGATGGATCCACGCCTATAAACGTGAAGCGCGGAATCATGAACCAGACCCAATCCGGAAAAACGTTGTCGTAAGCGTTTCCGAACGGCACCGGCACGGCGGTTGGAGTGGTCCACCCGCCGGTGTAGAACTGCTGCGGAGTGAACTGGCTGGCCTGTTGCAGCCAGGACTGTACGATTCCGGTGGCGAGCGCGGCGCGCGTGGCCGGGTCCACTCCGTTCCACACGCCTTCGTTCCATTCCGCCGTTACCAGCAGCGAGGGTTGCGTCACATTGGGCTGCCAGCCGGCAATCCCGAGCTGCGGACCGGTTCCGGCTTGCGCTAAGACCTGGAGGCCCTTGATCATCCACATGCTTTGGATTCCCGCTTGCGGCGATACCATCGACCCCAACGACTTCACAAACCCTTCCGAGTAACCCCAGTCAACGGGAAACTGCTCCTGCTGCTTCCCGTTACCGTCGTTCAGAATCAATTGCAGGTTGTACCAGATGTACGCCAAGTAATTGTAGACGTCCTCCGATCCGTTGCGCAGCCCCGCCACGCCGCCGGTGGGCATCTTCAGCTCATGCGGGGACACAAAGAACGGCAGGTTGCTATTCCAGGCGCGCGGATCGGCCTGCGGCCCAAACACATTTTGCGAAAACCCTTCGAGTTGGAACTGGTTGTTCAGCTCCCAGGTCTTCACTAATCCCCACTGGGACAGCGAGTACATGGCGTCCACATTCGAGGGCGTCCACATATCCGTCGTATCATTCCAAATCGGCGTCCCTAGCTGGTTGTAAAGGTCGTAAAAAGAGCCGAACCAACTCTGAAAGTTAGCTTCCTGCGCCACGTAGACAGAGGCATTGCTTACTTGGAGGCTGGAACTAAGAGTTTGATAAACAGTGTTGTAACCGCTGGTGGTAAACGTTGCGCCGAAGGCGTCCATGGGATGCGTTCCGGGCAGCCACTGGTTCCAGTCGGGAAGTTGCACTGGCAGTGGAAGCTCGCGCTGGTTGAGGATGGAGGTAGCGGCGAAAACAGAAGCCTGAATTCCCGACGGGAACATCGCATTGACCATATCCTGATCGGAGTCCAGCACCGCCTCCAGGCCGGCGCCGGCGGCCCAGTTGCTCACCGGTTGCGAATCCAAGCCCGGACCGGGCTGATACGGCGGATTCCACGGCCGGCCGGGATTCACCACGTTCAAGGTGCGAATGTAGCTGGCAATCTGGTTGCCCTGATCGGCCGTGAGTCCATGGAACAAAGCCCGCGTTTGAATCGAATTGTTGGAATAATTGAAGTACTTCAAATCCCGTCCGTCTTGAGCGTGGCAGTCCGTACAGTGGGCCTGAATCGAGTGGCTCCCGCCCCCGGGTACGATGGGAACCGTCAAGGGGGCCGTGCGCCACAGCGTCTGCCCGGCCGCTATGTCGGAAGCGCTGGTGGACGGTGGTTGCCAGGTGTTGGGATCGTCGTGAACGAACGTCGAGGACGGGACGAGTCGGACTCCACCGGCGCTAAAGTTGAAGGCCAGCACGCGGAATCCGCTGACTCTGCCGTCGGTTTGGTTGAAGAGGAAGGTGACCGTATTCGCTCCGGCCTGGACGGTTCCGGCGGGAAGGCTCATGGTCATACATAAAGTGCTGAACCCGCCCCCGATTCCGCCGTACGCAGCCCCGTTTCCCAGGATCGTAACGGTACCGTTGCTAATCGGCAGCCAGCCGGAATTGTTCACTTGCACGCTGGCCTGACCGTCGAACCGCAATCCATGGATTGCCATCCACAGAGTGACTGGGCCCGTGAGGTTTGAGCCGCTGGGAACGATTACCGAGGCGGATACGGTCGTTCCGTTGGGGCCGATCACCTCCAGGGGCAGCGTAACCGTCGGCGGCGGGCCGGTCGAGCTTGGCGTCAGGGTCACCGTGGCGGTGGCGGTTTTGGTCGGGTCCACTACGCTGGTCGCCGTCACCGTCACCGTCTGAAGGCTGGCGATGGCGGCGGGAGCGGTGTAGATTCCGTTCCCTATGGTCCCTACCTGTGGATTCAATGACCATGTAACCGCGCTGTTGCCGGTTCCGCTGGCCCAAGCCCTAAAAGTGGCGGACTGGCTCATGCCAAGCGATGCCGAAGAGGGGCCGATGGTCACCCCCACTGGTTGTAACGACACCTTCGCCGTGGCCGTCGCCGTGGAATCGGCCACGCTGGTTGCGGTTATCGTCACGTTCTGCTGGCTCGCGATAATCGCCGGCGCCTGGTACACGCCATTGCTGATGGTCCCCACTTGAGGGCTTAAGGACCATGTCACGGCCGAGTTTGTTGTTCCGCTCACCGTCGCCGTAAACGTCGCGCTTTGACCTGACGTGAGCGCCGTGCTCCCCGGCGATACGCTGACGCCCACCGTCGGCGGCGGCGAGACCGGTGTCAGTATCACGGAAACCGTCGCCGTCTTGCTGGGATCCGCCGCGCTAGTCGCAGTCAGAATGATCGTTTCCTGCGAGGCGATGGTGGCCGGCGCGGTATAGAGTCCGTTAAACACGCTTCCCACGTTCGGCGTCAGCGTCCAACCGACCGCAGTGTATGACGATCCAAACACGGACGCTGTAAACTGCGCGGATTCGCCGGCGGTGAGCGTCATTGTTGCAGGCGCAATCGTAATACTGACGTCCGACCCGCCGCCGCTGGGATTGGGCGTCGAAACCGGTTGTCCCAATAACACCGTGGCCGTCGCGGTTTGAATAGGGTACGTAAGAGTCGTCGCCGAAATCGTTATCTGCGAGTCGTTTCCGGAGGAAGACGGGGCGGTGTAGAACCCGTTGGTAATGGTACCGAGGCTCGGGCTGAGCGACCATTGCACCTGTTGGCTGGGCAATCCCTGCACCATCGCCGTGAACAGTGCCGACTGACCTGCCTGGAGATAAATGGAAGCCGGAGTGACCACAATTGAACTGCCGGCTGGATTCACCGGGTTGCCTGAGGGCGGTTCATTTGGGTATGGGATTGGGCTTGCGGGTGACGGGCCCGGACTCGGATTTGGAGGCTGGAATCCCGACGTCGGGCTGGAATTTCCACCTACCGAGGAAGTAGGGCCTGGGCAAACTCCTGCACCTGAGGTTAAAGGCCCACTCGGAGCCTCCGACCCGTTTGACACAAAGACCGTGCTCATATACGGAGTAGCGACGCCCGCCACTTGTGCACAGACATATGCCACTCCGCTAACAGTTGGCGCTGTATAAAGGCCAGTTGAAGTTATACTCCCCATGCTAAAGGGCTGAACCGACCAGGTCACACTCTGGCTGGCACCGGACACCGCGAATTGCTGCTGTTGGAAAGATACCAGCGAAACGACGTTCGGCTGGATAGCCCCACTGCCTCCGATGGCCGGAGATCCTATTGAAAACGTTGATAATAGGATTAATAAGTGTTTTCTTGGCATGATTTTGTTTTCAGCAAAACCCAAGGTAGTACTAACCTGTTCCTATGGCCATCACGAGTTCCCCCTAGTTGGTACTCAGGTTTGCACGTAGGCTAGTATTCCTTCTCTCTGCGTTCTGGTACTCCCAAACTGGGGGAGGCGTACTATAGGAAAAACCAGGTGACAGCCATAGCAGCTGTAGGACGAATGGTCCATGACTCCTAGGACGAAAGTAATGGGTCAAGTGAGATGTTGACAAATGTTGGGCGATCCGTCAACCTAAAATTGCATTAAAACGAGACGCGGAATGCTTCCGGCGCGAGAACAGCACTCAGCTCTAGAGACCGATCTCCAATCACTGCCATGGTTTGCATTGCGGCTTCGCTCAAATTACGAGCGCACCACGGTTTCTCATCTTCGTGAGCGCGGCTACGAAGAATTCGCACCGTCCTACACGCTCGAAAAGCGCTGGTCGGACCGGACAAAACAAATTGAGCAGTTCTTGTTTCCTGGCTATATTTTCTGCCGGTTTAATCCAAACGACCGCCTTTCCATCCTCACCGCGCCCGGCGTGGTTGACGTGGTTGGATTCGGCAAAACGCCCGAGCACATCCCGGACGCCGAGATCGAACGGGTGCGAAAAATGGTCAACTCGGGCCTTCCGGTCACTCCTTATCCCTTTGTACAGGTGGGCCAGGCCGTGCTGATCGAACGCGGACCGCTCACCGGCGTGGAGGGCATTCTCGTGGAGGTAAAAGGGAAAGCACGGCTGGTTGTCTCCGTTAGTCTTCTGCAGCGCTCGGTATCCGCCGAGGTAGACCGCCACGCCATCCGGCCCATTCAGACCTTGTCCACCGATCTTGGCCGCCGCAGGTGGTCAGGATTGCGCTGAATCCTGGTAATGTTAAGTTATATGCGCGAAAACCGGAAACAGTTCGCGGCGCTCGGCTCCAGCCGGGCTGGGTTGCCAACGTTGTTGCTTACCTTGTTGCTGCCCGCGTGCATTCCACTTCCGGCTCAGCAGGCCCAGCCCGCCCAGGCCCAGCCTGCTCCTGGAGACATCAATCCACCGCAGGCCGGCGTCCCTGCTCCCGCACCGCAAAACGCGCCGCCGGTCCAGCAACTTCCGCCCGACACGGTTCGCCCGAACTATGTCTTGGGACCGAACGACCAGGTCCTGATTCGAGCTCCCGAAGCCGAGGAACTCGATAACCGGCCGTTTCGGATCGATGGCGACGGAAACGTCAATTTGCCACTTGTTGGCCGCATTCACGCCGCCGGCATGAGCCTTCAGGAATTTGAGGCGGACCTTGTCAGGCGCTTGCGCGAATATATCCGCGAGCCTCAAGTCTTTGTCACAGTTAGCCAATTCCGTAGTGAGCCGGTTTTCTTTGTGGGCCTGTTTGTCAGGCCCGGTATCTATCCGCTCCAGGGCAACCGCACGCTCATGGAAATGTTGAGCTCGGTGGGCGGCTTGCTGCAAACTGCCGACCGGCACATCACAGTCACCCGTCACGAGGAATATGGTCCCATTCCACTTCCCGACGCGATTGTCGATCCGGAGAAGAAAGTCAGTACCGTCGAAATCAACCTGGGAAGTTTGCGTCAGAACATGAATCCGGCGGAGAACATACTGCTGCAACCCTACGACGTCATCTCCGTGGGCCGGGCCGAAATGGTGTACGTCAATGGAGAGGTTGGCAGGGTCGGCGGGGTTGAGCTGGCCGAGCGAGATTCCATCTCGATCGCACAGGCTTTGTCGCAATCCGGCGGATTCGGTCGCGATGCCAACAGAGAGAAGGTTCGGATTCTTCGTCCGATACTCGGCACCAATCGGCGCTATGCCATCGAGGTCAATGCCAAGCTCCTGTTTGAGGGCAAAGGTCTCGACCTGCCGCTGCTTCCGGGCGATATCGTTTACGTTCCGCGCAGTTACACGCGGCAGTTCTGGCAGACCTTCGCCAGCGTTGCCATACCGTTGTTACCGTACATCATCTTTTCGCTCTCTCAGTGATAGTGCAATCGACCGCTGAATGGTACACTGACTAATTGTTAATGCCCAACCCTCTAAGCAGAAGGCTGAGGCGTCGCTGGCTGCCGCAAGCTTTGGCGTTACTCCTCGTGGTTACGCAGATTCAAGCAGCGGAACAGGCTGCCGCGCCTCCACCAGCGCCAGTTGCTGTGCCGCAAGCCCCTCTTAGCCCTCCCGCTTCAGCGCAAGCACAGCCGCTGGCCCCACTCCCGGTCGAGCAGAGCCTGAAGATCCGAGTGCTGGCCGGCAACGGCGAGATGAATGACTTGGGGCGCAGAGTGATGGCCCCGCTGGTGGTCCAGGTGGTGGACCAGGACGAGCGCGCGATGGTGGGCGCCGAAGTGGTATTCCGTTTCCCCATCAACGGGCCCAGCGCCACGTTTGCCGGCGGAAGAACTTCCGCCACAGTCCGGACCAACGGAGGCGGTCAGGCCGCCGCCGTCAACTGGATGGCTAACGGGCAAGTGGGAAGCTTTGAAGTCCACGTGAATGCGAGCTATGGCAATCAGGTCGGCGAAACCACGGTCTCCATGTCCAATGTCACCCGGGTCACCGAGGAACGAAAGAAATCCAAGGGTGAAAGCTTGTGGTCTCACGGATGGTTTAAGATCGCCGTAATCGGGGGGGCCGCGGTGGCCATCGGCCTGGGAGTATACTTCGGCACCCGGGGTGGTTCCAGCAGCTCGGGTTCCACCGTCACTGTCATCCCAGGATCTCCCAACGTCGGAGCACCTTAGTTTTCATGCGTGCCGCATTGCTTTTCGTCTTTGGGCTCGCCGCCGCGGGTTGTCTTCCCGCCCAGCCGACGTCCATAAGCGGTCCAGTGGAGGCCCTTACCTTCGACGCTCCTACACGCAGCCTTCGCGCCGTGATCGGTTTCCCGGGCGCCTCCTCTTTCGGTCCCGCTCTCCTGGATAATTTGGATTTCGCTTCGGTTGCGCCCCTCCAGAACTACGGGATCGCGTTCGAGGGTGGAAAATGCCTGGTGGTCTCCGGCCTGGCTTCAAAAACCATCTCCAAGGAAGTAATCGCCGGCGTGACCGCGCATCCCGACGGAATCGCCTGGTCCGGAAACGGGTCCGTCGCGGTCATCTACTCGTTTGCAGGAAGCTGGTTCCAGACCATAACGGGTTTCCCCAGTGCTCCGGCAGCCGGAGCGGTGGTGGATGTCTCAACGCTCGGCGGCGAGTTCAGCGCGCTGGCAGTCGACGCGCCAGGCCAGCAGATCTCCCTGGCGATGAGCGGGGAAAATGGCGCCGTATATCAAGCCGCGGACGGCCAGTTCACGCGCCTGGCGTCCATGGCGAAGCCGGTGTCACTCGCTTTCTCGAGCGACGGGCAGACTCTCTATGCGCTGGACGCCGCCGCTATCCAGGTGACCGCCGTCCTGCTTGGCGGCCGCGGTTTTCAGACCCTGGAGCTTCCAGGGCTGGCAAACCCGGTGGCCATCCAGTCGGCCCAGGATTCACAAAACCGGCCGCTGCTCTACGTGGCTGGTGGCGCCGATCGCATACTGCGAATTCTCGACGTTTCGAGCCGGCAGATCGTGACGGATGTGCCGCTCAGTTTCCGGCCATCGGGCCTCGATCCATTCGGTAACGGCAGTTTCGTGCTCGCTTCCCGTTCCCAACCGGCGAATCCGCTGTGGCTGTTTTCGAACACGCCCCAGCCGGGGGCGTATTTCGTTCCAGCCATACAATTGCGCCTGCCATATCGTTTGAATGCGGCAGCCGCTGCGGGGGCGCGCCGGTGAACTCCATTTTGCGCGCATTCCTCGCCGGCTTGATTCTCGCGGCGCTCCCCTCCGGTCTTGCCACGGCTCAATCGTTTGACTTCAATCTGTTGCTGACTGCGTCGAACGGAAGCGCGGGTACCATCGCAAACAATTCAACGGTTAATTTGGTGGGCCAGCTCAACACGCAAACCCAGGTCACCATCACCGCAACTTACGCCGGCAACACCCAGGCAACCATTTCCTCCAACCCCAACACCTGGTTGCTGGGGTCAAACGAATTCAAAGTGGCGCTTGCCAATGGCGCCATGGTGCCACTGGTGCTCAACCCCGGTCAGAGCTTCTCTTTTGCCGTCACGTTTGACCCTACCAACGCCACCGGCGCCAGCGCCCAAGTTACGATATTTTATACCGAACCCGGTACCACCACGGCCACGGTTACCAATGCCATCGTTGTTTTATTCAACGGCATCACGCCGTTGTTCCAGCTCAGCTACTCCTTCCCGCCGCCCAACGATAACGTCATCGCCATTTCGCCCGGCGGGACCATTCCGTTCCCTGCCACACAAATCAATACAACCGCTACAGCGCAGCTGAACATCAGCAATCTGGGCAGCGGCCCGGGCACCATTACCGCCATCAGCCAGCCGGCCGCAAGCTCGCCCTTCAAACTCTCGGGATTGCCGTTGCTCACGCTGGGTTATGCGTTAGCCGCCGGTGATAACCTGCCGATTGAAGTCCTGTACACCCCTACGGCGGTTGAGAACGACACCGCGCAGATAGTCATCACTTACCAGGGCGGCGTTACCGCGACCGTAATTCTCACCGGCAGCGGTACAACCTCTTCTTTCACCTATGGCTATCTTTCCGGGGCTGGAACCACTCCAACGCCTGTGAAAGCCGGAGGCACTATCACCATGCCGCCAGTGAACGTTGGTTCCACCAGCACCGTCATCGTACAGGTGACAAACACTGGAAACGCCAGTGGCACCATCAACTCCATCAGTCTCTCGGGGCAGGGATTCCAACTTGTCAACCCGCCTGCCACGCCTCCCACCCTCCAGGCCGGCGGCACGACAAATTTCACGATTAGTTTTACCCCCTCCCAGCCGGGCACCCAGACTGGTCAGCTGGTGGTTGGCAGCGATGTCTTCACTTTGTCGGGCGAGGGGCTGGGACCGGCACTGACCTTCTCTTATATTTCGTCTGCCGGAACTATTACCGTGACGACCGGCGGCGCAGTCGACTTTATCCCCGTCGCCATCAGCCAATCCGAGAAGGTGACGTTCGTAGTCACCAATTCCGGCACCTCTACCGCCACCATTTCCAATATCAGCACCAGCGCCCCGTTTTCCCTTACCCCGGCTCCGGCTCTGCCGCTCATTCTGGCGCCCGGCAAATCGTCTCAGTTTGGGATTACGTTCACTCCAGTCTCTACTGCTGCGGTGACCGGTACGCTCCTGATCGACAGCACACAAGTGGAGTTGCTTGGCTCCGGCACTGCGCCGCCGGCGTTGCCGTCCTACACCTTTACCGGTCCCAGCGGGAACGCCTCGCCCGCGTCCCAGCCGGGTGTTGGTTTGACTTTGGCCAGCTCATACCCGGTGGATCTCGACGGAGTGCTCACGCTCACTACCTCAGGCAGCGTGGGAACCGACCCGAACGCCGAATTCTCCACCGGCAATCGGACCGTTGATTTCGTGATTCCGGCCAACAGTACTAGCGCCAACTTCGCCGGCGAAGGATCGCAGATTTTGCTGCAAACGGGCACCGTGGCCGAAACGGTGACGCTTACGCCCAGCTTTGCCACCGGCGGCGGGGTGGACGTCACGCCGGCTGCACCCACCACCCTTCAATTCACCGTTCCCTCGGTGGCGCCGTTCCTGGTGAGCGCGCAGATTGCCAACGAAACATCCAACAGCTTTGAGTTGGTGCTCATTGGATACTCCACCACGCGCAGCCTCACTTCGTTGAGCGTAACATTCAACCCGGCCAGTGGATTCAAAATCGGGACCGCCCAGCTCACCATCGATCTTACCCAGGTCTCCGCAGCCTGGTTCCAGAGCTCGGCGTCTATCGCGTTTGGAGGTCAGTTTCAAATTACGGCCCCGTTCACTTTGCAGGGGACCCCCCCAAAAAACCAGACGCTGATCGAAAGCATCGCCTCAGTAACAGCCACCGTCGGCAACGCCGTGGGAACGTCCGGCTCGCTGCAAGCCGGCGTCCAGTAGATAGAGTTACCTACCCTACTCAGTAGCGCCTAAGGTCCGGCTTCTGTATCGTAAATGACCTAGCCACAAGGGTTACTTCCCTTCGTACTAGTACACATACTAAACCTACAGGACTTGTAATCGCCCAGGTAACACCCTTAAGATGGAGGAGCAATTAACTGATACCGTTCTTTAGATATCTTAGGAGGTTGTGAGTGTCTCACAAATTAGTTCGGATAGCACTTTTTTCGGCCTGCACGGTGGCGATTTCTATTTCCACTGCGGCGGCTGCAACATGTATAAGCGGCGACACCTTGGCGCAGTATGAGGCCTTAGGTGCAACTGGTTGTCAGATTGGGGATAAGATCTTCTCTAACTTTACCTACACAGATAGCGCAACCGGTGGGGCGATCGCGGTTACGGCCGCTGGCATCACCGTGAACTCGGTTGGTCCCGGGCAAAGCGTCACCGGTTCCAATTACGGCTTGGCGTTCGATGGTTCCTGGACTGCGCTCAACGGTCAAACGAACGATGGCGACATCGGTTTCACAGTGACCGTAGTCAACGGTGCGGGGATGGAAATTACCGACGCAGGCCTGGCGCAGACGTCCGGCATAACTGCCTCCGGCGTGGCGAGTGTTGCTGAGCAAGGATGCAGCGGCACTGGATGTACTCCGGGTACCTGGGCGGTTCTCACGCTTCAGTACGGGACCGTGGATGCGGCTGCCAGCGACCAGTGGCTCAGCGCCACTGGCTCGGTAACCGTTTCGAAGGACATTAACGTGGTGGCTCCTACCGGATCGTTCGCAGCGATCTCGCTGGTGACCGACACGTTCTCGCAGACGGCGGTTCCAGAGCCCCGCGCTCTGTCGCTGTTGCTCGCGCTCGGCCTTGTGGCTGGGTTTGCGTTCCGGAAGAAGTTCCAGAGCGCCGGCGTCTAGAAGCGCTTCTCCTTTCCTGTCTTCTTTTTCACGCAGGTCCGGTCATCCCGGGCCTGCGTTTTGTTTTTGTACCCCACTTCATTCAGTCAGGAATAATTGGGGCAGGCGCGTCGCAGAATACTTCGACCATGAATGATGGGTCGGCACACACGAGAACATTTTCGCTCGTGGCTTGTGGTCTGGCTCAGAAGGCCTGCCGCGACGGTTATTCGGCACTTTACACTCGCGCCCAACGCCATTCCGAGGTGATCGACGGCTGGGTGATGACTCCGCTATCGGGGTCCGGATGCCGCGACTCTGGGAGATCTGCGCGAACGGCCAATCAGGGCACTCGACGATACTGACTTCGCAACTGCCCGTTTCGCGCTGGCACGAGCAGATCGGCGATCCCACGTTGGCCGATGGCAATCCTCGACCGGTTGGTTCGCAATGCCCATCGCATCGAGACGCGTGGTGATTCTATGCGGAAAAATCGGGGAAAGGCGAATGCGTAGAGCGCGTAACGTATAGACCGTTGGCTCAGGTTTCGGTTTCCTGGGCCGCCGACAGACCGAACCAAGTTCGTACTAGTCCCACCTCAAATAGAATGGCCCTGCAAAAAAGTGCCGTTCGAGGCCTTACAGGACAGAGGGGATGCAGTGTTTAGCTTTTTCTTCCGAACTGAGGATTAAATGAACTTCTGCCTCCGCATCGTTACGCCTTTGGTCGTGCTTCTTTCCCCTTGTTGGGCTGATGCTGACCGTGTTAGGCAGGTTCTAATATCCGCACTCAACGACGAAGTCCCAACAATTCCAACAAGTGACCAACAAAAACTCATAGACGCCGCTCGCGATTTAAAGCCAGATGAATTGCGCTCTCTGTTGCCCTTAGGTATGGCGTGCCTCCAATCATCTCACGGAAGCGCGCGTAGAGCTGGCGTTGCCCTATTCCGTGGAGCATCGGAAAACTCCAGCGCCTCGGTTCTTCTGGAGCCTTACGTTTCGGACTTTGCCGATTGCCTAAAGGTCCCATCGTGTTTCTATCGGGGTTGGATCGTTCTGTGGTTAGTGCCAACCATTTATTCGCCGAAGCCGTCTGAAGCCGCGGCCGCAGCGCTTATTGCGAACTTGGAGGACGAGCCTTACCCGGAGAGTAATGATCCGATAGCAGCCAGCGCGTTACTTGAGAACTTTCCCAACGATCTCTTGATGCGCCGCAGGGTGCTGAACTTCGTCCAACGGAAGTCGGACGGATTGCTGACAATGGAGGTGGTAGGCTCGTTGCGAAAAGTAGACCAGTTTTCATCAGAAGACCTGGCTTTTATTCGTTCTTGCCTCGCGGACGACGATGATCCCTGGGTGGTAGCTGCCACCATCAATATGCTGGCGAAGATCGATTCCAACGTTCGAGAACAATTCGTCGAGCGACTCAAAGCGATGGCAGCTGAGCCGCAGGCCAACGACGTCCGAACCGCCTTGGAAAACTTCTTTGAACAGGTCTCGCCACCGCACGAGTCCAATGCGAGCAAACCGTAGCGCCTCCTCCTTATCTCCCACGCCCTAACTATTCGATGCGCTGTCTTGGCGCTTACCATCGCTGGCCCTGTCGTCCGGAGCGCTGCTCTCGCTCCGGGTCTCTGTCTGGTAAGGCGGGATAGGACGTGCCGCCCTTGTCCCACACCCCATCCCCGCTCCGGCGTCGAACCTTCGCTCCGCTCCGGATAGGTTTTTCTCTTGAAAAAGCCGAACGCTTCTTGCACCATCGAGATGCAGCGCCGCGCTCCGATGGTGCTCGGGTTTATTGCGGAATGTCGTTCGGCTTCGCCGGAATCCTCAGAGACGCCTGCCGATCCGGCGGGTGCCGTGAAGACCCTAGCTGAGACTGCCGAGAAGCTTCCTGATCCTCGGCTCGATGCCCGACCCGGGATGAGTAACCAGAGCCTTCTGCAGCTCTTTCTTGGCGGCCACCCGATCGCCCTTTTCATACAACGCTAAGCCCAGGTGATAGTGAAAGAGCGCCAGAGCGGGGTAGCGCCGCACCAGCTCGCTGAAGGTTCGAATCGCGTCGTCACGCTGGCCCTTCTTGAGGTAAACGTAGCCCAGCGTATCGGAGAATCCCGGCTGGCCCGGAATCTTTTCGAGCGCCTTTTCGGCCAGCCTCTGTGCTTCATCCAAGTCCCCGTGGTCAGACAGGAAGAACGCCGCGTTATTCAGCGCCGGCGGGTTGTCGGGGTGAGACTTGACAATCTGACGGTACAGCGTTTTGGCCTCATCGGTTCGGCCTGCTTGAGCCAGTGCGTCCGCGAGAACCAATGCGGGTGTGGCTTCCTCCGGCGCTAAATCGTGTGCCTTTTGATAGGAAAGGAGCGCATTTTGTTGATCGCCTTTGGTCTGGTAAACCTCGGCCAGCCGAAAGCGCAAGCGCGCCGATTTCGGATCCTGGGCAATCAACTGCTGGAACTGCACGATGGCCAGACCGTAGTTTCCCTCCAGCGCCGTGGTCTCCGCCAGTTGTTCTCGGATTATGGCGGAGCCGGGCGATCGCTTCAAGCCTTCGCTCAGGATGACGATAGCTTTGTCAAACTGGTGCAGACCCACATAGGCCGCCGCCAGACTCGAAAAAACAGTAGGATCGCCATCTCCGCGAAGCTCTTCCAGGATATCGATGGCCGCATGGTAGTCCGCTTGCTGCAGGAAGAGAAGACCCAACTGCAGACGCGCCTCGTTATCTTTGGGCGATTCCTTGATCAATTGATTAAGAAGGCTCCGCGCTTTGATGGAGTCGCCCGTGCTCATCAGGCTCCTGGCTTGTAAAAGCCGGACGCGACGGTCAGTGGGCATAAGAGTCACGGCGGCGGTTGCTTCCTGCAGGGCTTCGTTCGGCCGTTGTTGCAGCAGATTCAGTTCGCCCAGCTCGTATTGCGCCGCGGCGAAGTCTTTCCGCAACCGGAGCGCTTCGGTGAACTGCGCGCGCGCGCCGGCCAGATTCCCTTGCAGACGATAAGCCCGGCCCAATTGAACCCGCAGCCCGGGATCCGGATCGTCGGGCTTGAGAAGACCTTGCAGAATTTGCGCGGCCCGCTCCGCGTTGTCGGGTTTCTTACTTGCGATCAACAGGTCCGCGCGAATGCGCAAGGCCAGCTGGTCGTTTGGATCGGTCTTGAGGATCTGATCCACCGTGCGCGAAGCGTCGTCGTACTTGGAAGCCGCGAGCATGGTCCCAAGCTCTCGTTTCTGGAGTCCGACGGCGTTCTTGGGATTGTCGCGCGCGGCTGCTTCATAGTAGCCAAGAGCCTCCTGGTAGTTCTTTTCCGAGAGGTAGAAATCACCAGCTCGAAGTTTTGCGTCAGGGAAATCCTTGGGATCGTCCAACAACTTCTGTAACGCTGCCTTGGCCTCCGCCGGCTTTTGCACGCGCTCATAATGAGCTGCCAGCTGTAGGACTGAGCTGATCTGCTTGGGATTATTGGCCACCTTGATCTTCAAAATGTTCTCCGCGTCGGCTACGCGGTTGACGTTGTAGTAGAAAGCGTAGAGCAGGTCGTAAGCGGGACCGTAAGTCTTCGCGCGCTCAATCAGTTCCCGGCCCATTTTCTCCCCTTCCTGGGAGGCGCCGTTTTCCAAAAGAATTTGAACCAATGCCGTAGTTACGGGCGCATTCCACGGTTGCGCCTGGAGGGCTCGCCGGAAGTAGGAAATGGCAAGGTCGGGTTTGCGGTCCGCGTGCGCCAAATATGCTTTCAGCCGTAGGCCTTCGAAGGAGTTGGGATTCTGCGAGAGAAGCTCCGAGGCCGCTTGCTGAATCTGCTGGTAGAGCCGTTGGGGCCGGTTTGGGTCTCTTAAATAGTATTCCAGACAGAATCCGGCGAATTTGTCCCTGACTTCGAAGTTGTTGGGGAGCAGTTGGTAGGCTCGAAACAGAGCGTTGTAGGCATCCTTGCCTTGATCCTGTTGAATGGAGACAAGCCCCAGGCGATAGTAGGCTTCGCCATTATTGGGATCTTTCTGAATCGCTTTCCGGTAGTTAATGGCGGCATCCTGATATTTGCCCTGTTGAAAAAGGACATTGCCCTTCTCCACGTAGCCACGCCTGGCGCCGCAAGCCGCGATCGCCAGCAGCACCAGACACGTTCCAATTGTTCTTCTCATGGTTTCACTCCCACAGCATTGCTTCCAGTCCCGGAATTCGTCGGGTCAACGAGGATTAGGCTAAGGTTGGTCTGACACTATGTTCTTATGATAATCCCAGCTCCAATTGTGAGGCGTTCCCTTGATAAAGGAAGTGACGAAACGACCAAAAAGCCTGGGGCAGAGGTACTGGTACCCCTTGATCCCGACTCCAGCTAGCGATGCTCCAGCCGGCTCTTGCTGATTTCAGTTTCGCGGCCCCGCTTTTCGCTTGACACCAATTCGTGGTAGCGGTATCTAAGCTTTGGAGGTTTCCCATGCTTCACACTCTCACGGCAAACTGGTGGGCGCTGGCGCTTCGTGGGCTGGTAGCGGTGCTGTTCGGATTGCTGACGTTCTTCCTCCCGGGCATAACTCTCGTAACGCTGGTCCTGTTGTTTGGAGCCTATGCGCTGGCCGACGGCGTCTTCAACGTAATCGCGTTCTTTCGAGTGGCGTCGCACCAGTGGGCGCTGCTCATTGAGGGCGTGATCGGCATTATAGCGGGCGTGCTTACGTTCGCCTGGCCGGCCATTACCGCGATCGCCTTACTGTACTTGGTCGCGTTCTGGGCGATGCTTACGGGGATCTTTGAGATCATCGCGGGCGTCCGCCTCCGCAAAGCCATCGCCAACGAATGGCTGCTGCTGGTGATGGGCGTGCTGTCCTTTGTGTTCGGTTTGCTGATTCTCATAGCTCCCGTCGTCGGCGCATTGGCCATCGTGTTGTGGATCGGAGCCTACGCGCTGGTTTTCGGAGTATTTCTGCTGGCCCTGGCGTTTCGCCTGCGTGGGCATCGGCGACTCATCGCCCAGCCGACACAGGCGGCGTAAAGTCCGCAACAGGAGACTCTCGATGGCAACTCACTTGCTATGATGCGCATAGCCCCGGCGGTAACTGCAAGGTCAGGAGGTTTGTCGGATGAGGGTTAAGAAGCGATCTGAGCTTTCCGTCCCGCTGGTGCTGATCGCTCTGTTGTGCGGACCGGGATTCGCGAATCATGCGAGCGCGGCAGAGATCAGCTCGGATGGGCAAGCCTGGCTGCGAACGGCCATCAACGCCGGCAATTTGGCGGATCTGCGCTGGCCGGATTTCAGCGACTACCGCCAGCATGTGCAGAAGTTTTACGGGTTCGACGGTTTCTCATTGTGGTGGGTTAAGGGAATGGAGCCAACCGCGCAGGCGCGCCAGGCGATCGCAGTGCTGCTCCAAGCCGACCAAAAGGGCCTCTCGGCGGAAGATTACGACGGACCCCGCTGGAGCGACCGGCTGGCTAAACTCAAACCCGCGGCGCCACAGCCAATGGAAGCCGATGCGTTGAAATTCGACCTGGAACTCACCGTTTGCATAATGAGGTATGTCTCGGACCTCCACATCGGCAAAGTAAATCCCAAGCACTTCGCCTTTGCCCTGGACGAGGAGTCCAGGAAGTACGACCTGGCCGAATTTTTCAGAGACCACGTGGTCTCTGAGAGCGACATTTCGGGCGTACTCGCGCAGGTAGAACCGCCCTATCCCGGTTACCGGCGCACCATGCAAGCCCTCCAAACCTATACGGCGCTGGCGAGCAAAGACGACGGGGAGCAACTGCCTCCGCCCCCGACCAAGAAACCTATCGCCTCTGGCGACGCCTATCCCGGCGTGCCACGGCTTACGCGGCTGCTCAGGTTAGTCGGCGATCTGCCGGCCAACGCCGATGTGCCCGCCGATCCGCCGATCTATCAAGGCGCGCTGGTGGACGCTGTGAAGAACTTTCAGCGCCGGCATGGCCGCGATCCAAACGGACGAATTGACGCTCAAACGTTGGCTGACTTGAACGTTCCTCTGAGCCACCGGGTCCAGCAAATGCGCTGGACACTGGAGCGATGGCGTTGGTTGCCGGACTCGTATTCGAAGTCGCCCATCGTGGCGAACATTCCTGAATTTCGCCTGCGCGCTTATGACAAGGATTTCAACATCGAGGTGACGATGAACGTCGTGGTGGGCAAATCCTACGGCCACAATACCCCGGTCTTTACAGAAACCATGAAGTACGTCATTTTTCGGCCGTACTGGGAGGTGCCCTACTCCATCATCCGGGGGGAAATGGTTCCCCACATCCTTCGAGACCCCGACTACCTTGCCAAGAATGCATTGGAAGTTGTGGACAGCCGCCAGACCGTGGTCGCGTCCGGGACGGTTTCGAGCGATGTGCTCGCGCAGCTCCGCGCCGGAAAGCTGTTCATCCGGCAAAAACCCGGGCCGAAAAACTCGCTAGGCTTGGTGAAATTTCTTTTTCCAAACAGCTACAACGTCTACATGCACGATACTCCGGCGCCCGAATTGTTTGCCAGGTCCAGGCGGGATTTCAGCCACGGCTGTATCCGGCTGGAAAAGCCCGCCGAGCTGGCTGCGTGGGTGCTGCGCGACAATCCGGGATGGGCTCCGGAGAAGATTCGCGCTGCCATGAACGGCGAAACAACCCAACAAGTGAATCTCACGCACCCCATTCCGGTCTTGATCCTGTATGGCACCATTATCGTGCTGGATGATGGCCTGGTGCATTTCTACGACGACATCTACGGGCACGATGCCTCACTAGAGAAGGTTCTGGCGAAGGGCTATCCGTACCCAGGATGAGCGTTTAATTGCCCGCGCCTACGCGGCCGCCGCGGTTTCAATCTCAACGCGAGAACCATGAGTCAAATTCAATTCAGAACGACGACAGGAGAAAAAGCGACATGGCAGCAAGCGTAAAGGCGAGCAACAAGCGGCAAGCCGTCAAGCGTCAGGCCGTCAAGCACCAGGCCTGGAAGAACCTGGGCGCTCACTACAAGAAGATTCGGGATTTACACCTGCGGCAGCTATTTGCAAAAGATCCACAGCGCGGCGAGCGCTTTACTGCAGAAGCTGTCGGTCTCTACCTGGACTACTCCAAGAATCGCATCACGGCTGAGACGCTCAAGCTGCTCATCCGGCTGGCCAGGGAATCCCGCTTGCAGGAACGAATTGACGCCATGTTTCGTGGCGATAAAATCAATGTCACCGAAAAGCGCGCTGTTTTGCACATCGCTCTGCGCGCCCCCCGCGACGCTTCCATCTTTGTGGATGGTAAGAACGTGGTGCCAGAAGTCCATGCGGTGCTCGATCGGATGGCCGATTTCACCAACCGGCTGCGAAGTGGAGCGTGGAAAGGCCACACCGGCAAGCGCATTCGTAATGTGATCAATGTCGGCATCGGAGGTTCCGACCTCGGGCCGGTGATGGCCTACGAGGCGCTGAAGCACTACTCCGAGCGGACGATGACGTTTCGCTTTGTGTCCAATGTTGACGGTACCGACTTCGTGGAGGCGGTCCGTGATCTCGAACCGTCGGAGACGCTCTTCATCATCTCTTCGAAAACATTCACCACGCTCGAGACTATGACCAATGCACAAACGGCGCGCGCCTGGTTGCTGGCCGGGCTGGGTGGTGACGAAAAGGCGATCGCGAAGCATTTTGTAGCGGTTTCCACCAACGCGACGGGAGTGGCGAAGTTCGGTATCGATACCGCCAACATGTTCGAGTTCTGGGACTGGGTGGGCGGCCGCTACTCCATGTCGTCCGCAATCGGTCTCTCGACGATGGTTGCCATCGGCCCGGACAATTTCCGCGCGATGCTGGCCGGGCTGCATCAGATGGACGAGCATTTCCGCACCACTCCCTTCGAGCGCAACCTGCCGGTGATCATGGGTCTTTTGGCTGTCTGGAACAACGACTTTTTCGGCGCGCAGACCGTGGCGGTCTTACCCTACGAACAGTACCTCAAGCGGTTCCCGGCGTACCTCCAGCAATTGACGATGGAAAGCAACGGCAAGCATGTCACGCTGGACGGGAAACAAGTAACGCACCAGACGGGGCCAGTCTACTGGGGCGAACCGGGAACCAACGGCCAACACTCGTTCTATCAATTAATTCATCAGGGCACCCGGCTGATCCCTTGCGACTTCATCGCGTTTGGTGAGCCGCTGAATCCCATTGGCCGGCATCATGACATTTTGATCGCGAACGTGTGTGCGCAAACCGAGGCATTGGCGTTCGGCAAAACCCCGGAAGAAGTGGAGGCTGAAGGCACGCCAAAATGGCTGGTGCCGCACCGGGTGTTTGAGGGCAATCGACCATCCAACACGATTCTGGCCAAGCGGTTGACGCCCGAAACGCTGGGCAAACTGGTAGCGCTCTACGAGCACTCTGTATTCACGCAAGGCGCAATCTGGAACATCGATTCGTTCGATCAATGGGGCGTCGAATTGGGCAAGGTGCTGGCGCAGCGCATAATCCCAGAGCTGGAGAGTAAAACACAACCGAAGCTCGCGCATGATAGCTCCACGAACAACCTGATTCGCTATTACCGAAAGCTCAAGGAGAACGCCTGACACTGCGAAGGCGCGCCGGCGAAACCGCTCAACCGACCTTTTCTGCAACCTGCGACAGCGCGTAGTCTTCCAGGAGGCGGGCGTCGGCATTGAATTTGCGGATGCCTTCGGCCAGCTTCTCCGTCGCCATCGCGTCTTCGTTGTGCATCCAGCGGAACGTCTTCTCATCCAGGTGCAGTTTATCTTCCTTATCGGCCTGCGCCTTGGCCGGATCGAGCTGACGTTCCAGATCGCCCTCGGTCTTCTCCAATTGGTCAAGCAGCTCCGGACTGATGGTGAGCAGGTCACACCCTGCCAGGCGGACGATCTGATTCAAATTACGAAAGCTGGCGCCCATCACTTGGGTCTTGTAACCGTATTTCTTGTAGTAGTTGTAGATGCGCGTTACGGACGCAACACCCGGATCCTTGTCCGGGGGAATCTCGGCGCCGCCGCCTTCCTTCTTGTACCAATCGTAAATGCGGCCCACAAACGGCGAAATCAACGTTACTCCAGCTTCGGCGCACGCCACCGCCTGGGCGAAGCTGAAAAGCAGCGTGAGATTACAGTGGATGCCTTCCTTCTCCAGCAGCTCCGCCGCTCGAATTCCCTCCCAAGTGCTGGCGATTTTGATCAGGATGCGTTGGCGGGAGACACCCTTCTTGTCGTACAGCGAGATGAGCTTGCGCGCTTTGGCGATGCTACCCTCGGTATCGAAGCTCAAGCTGGCTGCCACCTCAGTAGAGACCCGGCCGGGGATCACCTTGAGAATTTCACTCCCGAACGAGACGAAAAGACGATCGATGAACTCTTCCGCCATCTGTTCGTGACTGCCGCCTCGCTCCTGTGCAAGTTCGGTAGCTTCATCCACCAGGTTCCTGTAGGCCGGCATGCGCGCGGCGTGGAAGAGCAGGGAAGGATTGGTGGTAGCGTCCTGCGGACGGTGCCGGGCGATGGCCTCAATGTCACCGGTATCCGCTACCACGGTTGTGTATTTCTTCAGAGATTCAAGCAGCTTCATATGTGGTCTCCTAACTACTTACTATCGCCGATCATGCGGGCTCGCGGTAGATCGACCTGGCAACTGTCGCTTTAGAGGCGCCAAGCTTACAAGTTCTCCATGCAGTTATCATGCCGTTCGAACGGGGTGCGCAGGCCCGATCTGGGGGCGCGGAACTCCGGTCCATGCCAATTTCTCTCAGACGCGCGATAATGGCATTGCAGTGATTACCCCGGCCATCTTCTCGAACACGCACCAGCTTCAGGCTGACGTGCGACGCGCTGCGCAATCTCTCGGCGCCGATGTGGTGCACATCAATTTCGAGATTGGATCCGATGTGATGGGATTCGACTCTATATTCTTCAACATCGTGCTAACGGACGAAGCCAGCCGTCCCGCTCGACTACGTTTCGTGGCCCAGCATGTTGCGCTCACTCTAATGAACCAGCTCAAGACCGATGAAAACGGCGTGCACGCCTATTTCAACTTCCGCAGCCAGTCGGAAGTCGCCAGCATCAAAGACCCGGCTTGGGCCTAAGACGTTCCAGTGGCACTCGCCAATGATCTTTTGGAGCAGGCCTACCACCTTGCGCGCAGAGAGCCGAAACGACCGAGACAGGCGAGCTTAAGGCGCGCAGTTTCCACGAGTTACTATGCCTTATTCCATCTGCTCATTTCGGAAGCCACGCGGAATTGGAAGCAATCGAGCCAGCGCGCTGTGCTCGGCCGATATTTCCAACATGGCAGCATGGCGAAGGCATCGGATAAGCAAAAGGC